>TBL_comb48_EPIDRAFT_1002268_pt1 | contig 13446 bp, 12 predicted proteins | sample TroBogEpilimnion_37_FD_10681 | JGI IMG/M metagenome (IMG submission 10681)
GAGAAATGCCAAAAGTTAAACGAACTCGGTCTTATAAAAAGAGGACTGAAAATCTAGAACCCGCTTATGCTTAATTATTCCAATAATAATAATATTTTTGAAAAACTTGAAACTCGAGTGAAATCTATCAAAGATTACTCCTCGCTGTCCATCTTTTGAGGAAGAATGGTAATTTCAACTCTTCGATTCTTGGCATGATTCCAAGGTTCTGGACCTTGGGACAAAGGACGAAAATGGGAGTATCCAGCGATACTCATTCTTTTGGCATCAAAATTAAAACGTTTGATCCAGTATTGAGCAATCCACGCAGCACGCGCAGCAGAAAACTCCCAATCATTGAAGAACCGCTTAGGACAAGTCTCACCGCTATCGGTATGCCCTTCTAAGCGAATCATTCTTTGGGAATGATTTAAAATACGTCCAAATCGGTCCAAAATAAAATACAACTCGGGACGAACTTTTTCAGAACCTGGAGTAAAAAAATCCTTGACAGACAACTGAACATTCACTCCCTGCGAATCTATATGAATATCAGGTTTTCCTGAAAGTTCGGTTGATCCCATTTCCAAACTAAAGGACTCTTCTAGTAATTCTAAGATTTCTTGAATTTCAGTGTCAGATTCCGAAATTGCATTTGATCGTCCAAATGGCAAATTCATGGGACTTCCTCTCTCCGATGCTATGTTCTCCAAACTATTGATGGTATTTCCCCCTGATCCTGAACCGATGTCTATCATTCCTGCACCATGAGAAGTAAAGGCTTTATTCAGTCCTTCTGATAGTTTTTTAAATTTAGCTTTATCTGCCTGTGACATAGCATACATAATGACAAAAAAAGCAAAAAGAAGTGTAATAAAGTCGGCATAAGATACCAACCAGCGCTCTAAATTTACATGTTCTGGATGCTTTTTTTTCATTTATACTAATGTCCTTTTTTCTCTAAAAAAACCTCTAACTTCTCTCTTAAAAAAGCAGGATTAATCCCCTCTTGAATTCCAGAAACTCCCAATTTAATAACTTCTTTATTCATCATTCTCTGTGAGGCTTTTCTTTTTATTTTCATACCCCATGGAATAAGTATAAGATTTGCAAGTGCCACTCCGTAAACAGTAGCCACAAACGCAACTGCAATACCATCTCCAATTTTAGAAGGATCGTTAAGCATAGACATCACGTGAATCAATCCTAAAACCGCTCCAATAATTCCAATAGTAGGAGCAAATCCCCCTGCTCCTTCAAAAACTTTTCCCGCATTTTCTTCTTCCTCAAAAGCAATAAAAATATCGTTTTCCATGATTTCTTTTACCGTCGCAGGATCGATACCATCAATCACAAACTTAATGAATTTTTTAAACATGGGATCTTTGATGGAATCTTTTTGAGACTCAAGAGCAAGTATGCCGTCTTTTCTTGCAATAATTGCAATACGGATAATTTCTTCAATCACAGGCTGCATATTTGAGTCTACGTTTTTAAAAATAAGAGGAAGTAAAGAAAAGGCTTTTTTTATGTCTTGCGTAGGGAAAGCAAGAAGCATAGAGCCCAAAGTTCCTCCTACAACAATCATCGCAGCAGTTCCTTGCAAAATCTGGCCTAGATGACCACCTTCCAAAAGTTGACCACCTACAACACCTGCAATTCCCAAAAAAGAACCGATCAAGGATGCTAAATCCATCACCCTACTCCTTTGACATCATCTAAAGGAGAAAAACCGATCACTTTTTTTTTAAAATGAATCACCAAAGAAACAATTGTTTCGATGTCTTCTTTGACCATCATTTTTTCCCCCACTGTCAAAGAAATTACAGTATCTGGAGTAGACTCAATTCTTAAAATTAAATCACAATTGAGAATAAAAGAAACTCCATTCAGTCTTGTCAGCCGGATCATCTCCACCTCCTGAAACGAGACTATACATCATTAAGAGATAAAAAAAAGCAACGATAGTAATCTTGACAAGATCAGAATCCTTAGGTAGATTCCTGACACCATGGTAACTGCATCAAAAAATAGTCTTTTTCAGAAAAATTCTTTCTATCCTGCCTGGATCTGGGTATCTGGCGCAATTTTTTATATCTATCAATACATCTTAAGGATGTCTTCGAGCATTATGGTAGATGACCTCATGCATTCTTTTAAAATTGATGCTTCTGAGTTGGCACATTTATCTTCTTTATCTATGTACTCTTACGCTATCATGCAAATTCCTGCTGGACTTTTAATTGATCGCTTGGGAATACGAACGATTCAACTTTTTTCTATTTCTATGTGCTTATCTGGAACAAGCTTATTTATTGCTTCTCATCAATTATGGGTTGCAGAGCTAGGAAGAGTCCTCATTGGCATCGGAGGTTCTTCAGCCTTTATTTGTATCAACAAAATAAGCTGCGAATACTTTCCTCCTTTAAGAAGAAGCTTTTTAATCGGACTCGCTTTGGCTGCAGGAACGGTAGGAGCCTATTCAGGAAGCAATATCATTGCTTTTTTTATAAAAACCATCAGCTGGCAAAAGATTCTTTTTTATCTGAATTTTTTTGGAATTTTTTCTTTTTTATTGAGCTGGTTTTTTATTCCATCTAGATCATCTCAGAAATATAAAAATTCTTCTCTATTTTCAGAACTAATGCGTTTGACTTTTATGAAAGAAATGTGGATTTATTCTATTATCGCTTTAGGCGTTTATCTTTGTATGTCTGTTATTGCTGACCTATGGGGAATTTCTTTTATTATAAATAGATTTAATGTTGAAAAACAATTAGCAACAAATATTGTTTCTTTGATGTATATCGGAACATGCTTAGGAAGCTTGATATTAAGCTTTCTTGCAGATTATTTACAAAATAAACTCTTTTTTATTAAATATAGCACTTATGCTTTATTTTTTTTTACAGGAATATTAATTTTTTGTCCTTTGACTCATCTTTTTTTATTCAGTTTTTTATTTCTTATTATAGGATTTTTGTGCGGTTCAACTATACTTTGCTATTCTAGGATTTCTGAATACGTTCCTCAAAAAACAATCGCAACAACCACTGGATTCATGAATTGCATTGTCATGCTCTCAGGAGCATGGATTGCTGAAAAAGTAGGTCATTTATTGGATTTTTTTTGGAAAGGCGCCCTAAATCCGAATGGCACTCGCTGGTATTCGATTGAAAATTACCAAAAATCACTTTCTTTAATCTTAATCGTTATGGTCTTTTCTGTGATAAGTACTTTTTTCATGAATCAAGATCGACCTGTTTTGAAAGAATAAACGCCATGCCTTCTTCACATTTTTTCAAAAAAGTACAATAACGACACTCAAAACTTGGCCTAGCCTCTGCTTTTTCTCCAGCAATAATAGCTTTTGCTTTTTCTGCTAGTTGATAAATATCTATTTTTCCCAATGAAATGGGGAAGGTTTTTACTTGTTCAGGTGTGATATTCACAATCAAAGCTTCCATGCCAGAAAATTCAGGCTGAAGAATCGATAAAGCAAGAGCATAAAGCTCCATTTGTGTTTGATAAACCTGACGGATCATCCATAAATTCTTAGGTTTTCTGGTTATTTTAAAATCCAAAAGAGAATAAAAAAAAGATTCTCCTTGTTTTTTCGCAAAAACACGATCTATTTTTCCAATAAGAATTTCTCCATAAACTGAAACTTCAAAAGCAAGCTCTTTCCAAATTTTGGTACTGAAATCAGCAGGCTGCATCCATTCGCAAGAAGAAGCCCATTCAAAAATTTTACTTGCTTGAAAATTTTGTGAACCCAAATGCTCTGTTTCTAATTTTTTAAAATCCAAAGTTTCTAAATAAGCATGCACCTGCATACCTAAAGTACGATCTGCTTCAACCACCTCTTGATCTAAAAAATCAGAACTACTTGCTTCTTGAATCACTTCAGGCGAAAGTAAATGCCAAGCATAAGACTTTGGGCATCGAGATAACAAACTCCACTCACTCACACTATGACGCGATCTCACTAAACGAGGCTGAAAACTTGATTTTTGAATAGACACTTTTTTAGGTTTTTCTTCAATGGAAGAAAAGGATATTTTTTCGGGACTTTTTAAAATCTCAAATCCTTCTTTTTGAGTCTCAATCCAGGATCCCCAACAATCCTCTTGAAAACAAGAAACACCTTCAACTTGAGATCTTTCTTGCGGACATACCAAAATCAATTGATCTTTTGCACGAGTAAGCGCAACGTAAAAAAGACGTTTACTTTCTTCTAAATTTTTTCTTTTTTCCATTTCGCGCCAACGTATTTCTGCACCATCTTTACGCGAACGACTTCCATCCTTTTCCCTTTTTCCCAAATAAGCACCTTGCTTACGATCCCAAAATAGCAAGGGAGCTGTTTCACGAAAAACCTTATCTTCAAAATCTAAAAGAATCACTTGGGAAAATTCTAAACCTTTTGATCCATGAAGCGTTAAAATTTTCAGTTTTCCAGTACTATCAGCAGGTGGCACATCACGCTCTTTTCTCTTTTCTTCTAAACACTTTCCAAAAAAAGAAATAACTTCATGAAAATTCCAACCCGAAGAAGATAAAGCTTCTGCACGACACCAAAGACCCAACAAGGAAACAGATAATCCCTCTATCTCTTGGAGCAATAAATGCTCCAAAATTTGTCCAGGTCTCAGTATTTTCTCTTTTAAAGGCATTAAACTTTTCGCTATGGGATGCTCAGAAGCAAAAAAAGGTCTTTGAAAAGTACGATCTTCATGGACCCACTGATCCAAACAAGCATCAGAAATACGCATCCAAGGAGCCCTCAAAAAAGTAGCTCCTGATAAAGTATTTTGAGGATTCTCCCACCACTTTAAAAAACAAACTAGTTCTTGAATGCGAGGATCTTCCCAAAAAAAACCACCACTTCCCATAATAAATGGAATTTTAGCGGCAATCATCGCTTGAATCCATTTTTCATTGCCTCGAATACGACGACATAAAAGAGCCATTTTATCTAAACTATCTTTTGGCTGTGCTTGAATCCATCGAGCTAAATCTTCTGGTTGTCGCACTTTCAATTTAAAAACACCTGTATCAGATTCATCATCACGAACAGCCACTAAAGGCTCAAATGGCATTTGCGAAGCAATAAATAATGGATCACACAATTTATTTACAAAATATAGAATTTTGGGAACACTTCGATAATTGCAAGTAAGGGACTTCCTCACAGGAAGAGAAAGACAGTATTCTTCAAAAACACTGACATCAGCATCTCGAAAACGATAAATAGACTGTTTAGGATCTCCTACCACACAAAGATTAGATCTATCTTTTCTTGCTAATTTCCACAAAATTTTAGCTTGCAAGGGATTGGTATCTTGAAATTCATCGATTAAAATTAAATCTAATTTTTTATGATAATAGTTTTGAACGCAAGTATTTTCTAAAACTTCATCGGCAAAAATTTCTAGATCATTAAAATCTAAAACTCCCTCTTTTTTTTTCAAAAGACTATAATACTTAAAAAGAAAGTCACTCACTTTTGCCAAAGCAATACTTTCTTCAGAAAGAGAAGACAACACATTGATTATACCAAAAGGTTGCAATGCTCTCACTCTTTGCAAAAGATCTTCTAAAGTATTCTTCGTTTCTCGATTAAAAAGACATTCTAAACTTTTCTCAATATCTTCTTTCAGATCTCCAAACCAAAGAGACTCTATCGCTTGATCCCAAAACCATTGAGATTCTGATTCTGAAAGAATAGTTCCTATCCCTCCTGGATAATGTAACCGCAAGATACTCGCACAAAGCCCATGAATAGTCGTCATGGTGTTTTGAAAAAGGTGTTTAGGATCGCAAAGCTTCGAAAATTTTTCTTTTAAATCTCTTGCTGATTTTTCAGTAAAAGAAACAGCAACCCATCGAGCATCTGATTTTTTTTCTAATAAAGAAATACATTTAGCGACTAATGTCGTAGTTTTTCCTGAACCTGCTCCGGCAAGAACACATAAACCCTCACCCCAGCAATCAACAACTTGCTTTTGTTCTTCAGAAAGCGAGATGACGGCTTCTTGAAAACCCACAAAGTCCTCCTAAACGACAACGATCGCATTCATCTTTTGGATTTTCAGATCGTGCGCCCACTTGAAATTCCCCCCTCCAATATTCGCTACTAGCCTTCCTGATTTTTTCTTCCAGCATACTCCAAATCTCATCAGGATCTTGCTGTACTAAACTTTTGCTACTAGCACGAACTGCAGTTAACCCTTTCTTCGGATCATTAAAAGCCTCGAAAAAAATCCCCGAGCTACGAGATCCTTCGGTATCCAAGGCTATCAATTGCAACCCTAAAACAGGATGCCCCTGCTTCCATAAAGCAACTGCGTAAAAAGGAAGCTGAAGTCGGTATCCCTTCTCCAAAATCTCCGAAGCATGAGGCATTCTTCCGGAAGTTTTATAATCAATCACGAAAAGTCCATCCCCATAAGCATCCACACGATCGGGAGTTCCAACAATCACCCCCCCCTCTAAAATAAGCTCCAATCTTTGAGATTCTAAATGCATGAGCTGAGCTTCTGAACGATCCAAGTACAAAAGCTCTTTCTCAGAAAAAGTGTCAAGAATACGGCATAACTTGGATTGGATAAACTTCAAAATTCTTTCAGAAAAAAAAAGCCCTTCAGGCGGACTCTTCTTCCACGCTGACTCTAATGCCTGCCGAGCACTCAAGGGAAGACCTTCCTTCAGCGATCGCATCATCAGAAAAACGCAAGCATGCAAAATCTTGCCTTTGACCTCAGGCCATAACTCCACACTGGGCAACCGAAGATCCTTGAGTTTCCACCGATCGTAAGCTAACGCCTGAAAACCGCAACGACTAAACCGATCTAATGTTGATGCACTCAAGGTACCTACTGAACGAGAAAGCTCAATGAACTGAGCTTGCACTTCCTCAATAGGATGCTCTACCAAGAAAAACGAGGGCATTTTTTCTTTCACTTCTACATAAGGAATCTGCATAGCCTTCAATACAGACAGAAGAGATCCCCTCTCCCATCCATCCATCTCGTAATAAGCATCTACCAGCTCTAAATCTTCAACGACATTCCAAGACCTAAGACTCTTGATACGTTCTTCTCTCAATTGAAATCTCGATCGCACTTGAAATTCCGAACTCAAAAGCTCCCGATCTAAGTCTGAATACCATCCATCTCCTAAAGAAGCTTCTTGCAACCAATCGGGAGGAAGCCCAAAAATCCAAACTTTCTCAAAATCAATTAAGGAGACTTGATCCAATCGATAAAGATAAACCCCCTTCTCGGGTTTTAAAGTTGAAACGAAAGGCGAAGCCGTTTTTAAATGCAAGCGCATCTTTTCCAGCCAAAATAAAAGAGGGGCTTTTTTGGTTTCAAAGCCTAACTTTTTTTCATCCTCGAAGAGTTTTTTCCATAATTGTCGTATCCACGGAAGTATCCAAGGATAGCTCTCCAATCTCAAGCAACCGATTTCTTGCAAGCAAGCTTCATGCGCCTGAGCCATTTGCTCGCAGGTCTTTTTGCCCCCTAAAAAATACCCAAGCTTGGTTAAAACAGCATAGACTTCAGGAATTTTTCGATAGGAACTTAACCCCTGTCGAATCCCCGCCGCATAAATACGAGAGACCGCCTCAGACGCATCAGGCAAGCTCTGAACCCAACTAACCACCCTATCCATTTCGTAACGAGATCCGACCACTTCAAGTGGCAAAAACGCCCATTTCAAGACCTCTTCCATACGAACCTGAGTAGGATCCCTCGGATCAAAAACAGCAACGCCCCCCCGTTGCAATGCCCTCATCAAGCTTCTTCTGACCGAAGGTACATCGGGAATCAAAATGGCGTACCTTTGATCTTCCTGTCCCTCTACCGCAAGCTTCTGCGCGAGCTGCTCAGCTGCTTCATCAAGCGTATGCCACCTCTTCCAGACAAAAGATGCCTGAGTGACCCGAGGCTTCATTCTGCAGATGGCGACCTTTTGAGAAAGCTCATCCCAAAATGCCTGCTCTAAACTTTCTGGGTACGTATTGCTGAGAATCCAGATGCTTTCAGGTAAAGAAAAACTCACCTGGGAAATCAACGAAGTAGCTTTTTGAATGAGAAGAGGAAGATCGACCCAACCTGAAGCTTCTAACCAGGCTACATATCCCTGACTGAAAAGCAAGAGCTCCTCATGCATGACATTAAACCCTAAGCTTGCTTGTAAACGCTCGTGATACACTTGCATTTCTTGCGTATGGGCAAAGGCCATACGACCTGCTTGAAGGGCCTGATCAAGCTGAGTCAAAAAGCCTCTTTGCCTTTTGAGAACGTGGATCTGCTTGAACTCAGACATGATCCTCGGCTCTGCCAGAAGCTTTCGTAAAATTTCGTACCTTTGGTAAGCAGAAAGCAAGGCATCGGAAGAGATTCCAGCAATCTTTAAACAAAGCTCTGGCAGGCTGGTAATGGCATCTCCGATAAATCCTTGCCCTTTTGCTAAAACAGCTGCTTTGATTTCTTCACGAACGTAACCTGATCCGACACTGATCCAAAGTTGAGGTTGAAGACCTGAGGCCTCAGGAAGCCTTTGAAAAAGATCATCCCAAGTACCTTGATCAGAAACTTCTTCTAAAAAAGAACTCTTCATTCGGAATCTTGCAATTGAAGGCGCGAATAAATAGGACTTGGGGTTTGAGGATAAAAGACCTCAGTACCCCACTTTAAATGCACTAAAAACCCAGAAGCTCGATTCTCAGAAATGCCCAATTGGTCAAAAACTCGAGAAGTGCTCTCAGGCATCAAAGGTATCCATGCGTAAGCAAGCCAACGTATTCCTTCTAACAAAGCAAAAAGCACTTCATGAAGCTGCTCACGACGTGCTTGATCCCGAGCAAGAGCCCAAGGCTTAGTGCGATCAATGTATAAGTTTAACAAGCGGGTGCCCTCTAAACACCGAGTGGCATAAGCCTGGGGGTCTATGGCATTTAAAGCTTCTTCTAAGTGCTGAGGAAGCTTTTCCATAGCCTTTTGGATAGATTCTGAATGGGCATTGCCCTCAGGCTTTTGAAAACCTTTTTGAGCACTTCCTTCAAAGTACTTAAGGGTCATACTCAAAGATCGATTGACCAAATTTCCCCAATCATGAGCAAGATCGGCATTATTTTTGAGGATCAAGCCCTTCCACGAAAAGTTTCCATCTTGAGCAAAAGAGTTCTCTGCCAATAAGTAGTAGCGAAAGGGGTCCACTCCGACTAAATCCATCACCTCATCAGGAGAGACGACATTGCCAGAGCTTTTAGACATACGCTCACCCTTAATCGTCAAAAAACCATGAGCAAAGACTTTCTTAGGTAAGGGCAGATCTAACGCCATCAACATGGCAAGCCAATAAACACAATGGAATCGAGCAATATCCTTTCCGATGATATGCACTCTCACAGGCCAACAACTCAGAAACTCAGGATGCGCAGGATCCTTGAGACGAAGAGCTAAGCCCGCAGCCGTCAGATAATTGATTAAAGCATCAAACCAGACATAGATGACATGCTGAGGATCAAAAGGAAGAGGAATACCCCAGGTAGTACCAGATCTTGAAATAGAAAAATCTTTTAAACCCGATTCAATAAAATGCAAGATCTCTGATTGCCTGAAATCAGGCTCCAAAAAATTCGAATGTTCACGAAAAAACTGTAAAAGCTTCTCTTGGTACTTAGAAAGCCTAAAGAAATAATTTTCCTCAGAAATCCAGGCAGGAGCTTTTTGATGGGAAGGACAAAGCCCCTGAACTAAATCTTTCTCCGTATAAAAAGCTTCGCAACCTTCACAATAAGCCCCTTCGTAACGAGATAAATAGACATCACCGCTTTGAAAGGCCCTTTCTACGAGAGTTTTTACGACGAAACGATGATCTTCATCGGAAGTGCGAATGAATCGATCGTAAGCAATGCCCATGCGCTTTAAGACTTTTTGAATCTCAGAAGCCATCTGATCACAATAAACTTCAGGTGCAAGCCCTAAAGATTCAGCAGTACGCTGCACTTTGACAGAATGCTCATCCATCCCAGTAACAAGTAAAGTAGATTTACCTAAGGCCTGAAGTCCACGCACCAGCCAATCAGCGCCCAAGCATTCCCACGCCCACCCTACATGAATGCGGGCGTTAGGATAAACAATAGCAGTCGTAACATACTCATGTGTCTGTTTCATGTCATGAAAATACTTTCAAGCTTGCTTCAATGCAAGACGATAAAATAATATGCTCCCCAAAACCTTCTTCTTGAAACAATTAGAACTATTTCAAAAAAAATACTTTGAAATCGAACAAGAACTACGAGAAATTGAAGTGCAGATAGCTTCTTTTGGGAAAAGATCGGATACTCAAAGCTCCGATTTTCTAAGGATTCAAAAAAAAATGAAATTTCTCATGGAAAAACAAAAGATCATCCTAAATGAAATTCAAAAAGTGAACTTCTTCTTAAAAAAAAAACCACTTCCCTTCTAGGATCAGGGCTCTGATACGATACAAGCGTGACAAAACGTAACAAAAAAATCCTGCAATGGATTTTCATTGCTTGCCTCACCTTGCTGATTCATGCTCTTTTTTTCTCGATACCCTACTCCTGGAATACTGCACCAAAACCTCAAGTAGCATTTGAAACGATAGACTCTAGTGTACTGAAATCTATCAAAAAAAATATGAAATTTAGCCCGGAGCTTGAGGAGGGTCCCCAGGAAAAACCCCGATCAGCAGATTACTATTCCGATCAAAACCGTCAAGTGACCCGCCAACAAAAAACATTAGGCAGTCAATCGATTTTTTCAGGAAAGGGATCTCATCTTTCAAAATCCAAAAAACTTCCAAAACTCAGTCAGTTTGCATTCCCCTTCCATCTGCAGACTCCTGAAACACAACCTACACCTCAGAAAGAATCGGCACAAGCTTACCTAGACGATCCACTACCTGTCGGAGCAGAAAGCTTGCTGAACACGCAAGAATCAACCTATTACTCCTTTTTTTCAAGAATCCGAAATAATATAGCGCCTATCTGGCTGCATGCAGTGGACGAAATTCTTTTTAGACAGGGAGCATTCATTAATCCCGGAGAATACATCACCCTCGTAGCCTCGACCTTAGATGCCCAGGGACATCTCCTCAGAATCAGCGTCCTTAAGTCTTCAGGAGTGCAGGAGTTTGATCAGGCTTTAATCGAGTCTTTTGAACAGGGACAACCCTTTGTCCATCCACCTTCAGGTCTGTTAGACGCAAACCATCAAAGTACGATTACTTGGTCAAGTAAAATCCAATTCTCCAAAAATATAGGTTTTACCTACTCCCCCCCTCATAGACTCTATTAGATTGAAGCTGCAGTGCAAGAACAGTTACCGAGAAAGTGTAAGAGCATCCACAAAGGAAAACAGTCTACTTGCCATTTCAGGTCTAAAAGAATCCTTTGTCCCACTTCAGGCCTTATCAGAATCACGGTCCTTATCATCAGCAATCCAAAAATTTGATCAGGCTTTATTCAGAGACAACCCTTTTCCACCTTCAAGCCTAGACACAAACCATCCAAGCACTCAACGAGTAAAATCCAAGTAGCCTCGAACTTTTCTTCTAAATCACAGAGTTTTACCTACTACCTATCCTAGCCTCTATTAGATTGATTTTTTTCTGTTTTTTAGAAATAATAGGTGTGTATGAATGAAATGACAGAGCTTGCTCTTTTTTCTAAAATAGCTCAAGCATTACAAGTAGATCCCGAAGAATGCCTGGCTGCCTCAAGTCTGAAACGTCAAGGTTTTGAAAAGACCTTAGAAATTGCATTCCAGGCTGTTCTCAAAAAAGCCATGAACCAGGAAAAAAGATCCTCATTCCAAAGGCTCAGTCCGGAGCAGCAGCTGATTTTACTCGGTCTTTACTTAGGCAGATGGAGTTACCTCAAGCTTTCTCGTATCTTAGAAAAAAACCCTGAAGTCGTAGAAGCGCTTGCTTGGAGCGCCCGCATTCAACTGAGTCAAAAAATCTACCCCTCTGCTCCGACCATGCCGGGCTGCCCTGCTTATGATTTTCAAAAACCATGGACTCAGCGGTTTTTAGATGAAGAAATGCATTCTTCTCAATTGTTTTCTTTAAAAAATCATCTTTTAAGCTGTAAGTCCTGCTCACAAGCCTTGCAACGAAGTCGTTCTCTTTACTACCAAGTTGCAGAAGAGCTATCTCAGTACAACCTCCTAGAAAACACTTCCTCTTCTTTAAAAAGGATTTTGGAACAATCTCCTTACTCTCCTTTTTTAGCTCAAATGACATTCCAAAAAAGTCTACAAATTTTTCTCAATCGATGGGAGATCAAATATCCCTTAGGCATTTTTTTTGCTTGGGGTTGTATCAGATGGGTCATAAGATAGTCGAAAAAGGGATCGTAACTCAATTCTAGACCTAATGAAAGAATGTGAGAGAAGGGGCCGTAAAAGCAAGGCCTAGCATCCTAAAAGACTAAAGAACTATTCAGCGATGGAAACTATCAAAATTAAGGGAGGATTGCGTAAGGGCCCTATCCCACAGCCTCTTCGTTTTCTCAAGAAGAACTTCGGGCCATTTTAAAAGTAGTAAGCTTCGGAGTTTTGCGGCAAGAGCCCCCGACTTCCGGAGCTTGGATGAAGGGATGTATCTAGGATCTGAATCGACGATGGATTGTTACTTAAATTTGAAAAATGAATGGTACATCGCAATAAAAGTTGTCCTCCAAGAATAGAAGGGGTGAGCACCTCATCAAAATGGGATTTCAATTACTTTCCTAGTCCTTGGCCTAGGGGTTACGCATATGACTTAAACCCAGGATCAGAGCTATTCGAGATGAATTCACGCAGCAGGCGAGTTTGTGTTGATGATTTCCGCGAACCAGGAGTTCGTCACCATGAAAGGCCTAGCAAAAACAATATTAATGATTTATTTATCCAAGAAGATCCCCGAACTGGCCAAACACTAGCCATAAATTTATTGAGGTCTTTTTTATCACGGTATGCGCGGTGATCAGTAGGTGCGAATGCTAGACCGAGATAGATAAAGGCAATGCTTAGAGGAATTGTTTAGAAGAAGTTCCACACGAGAAAAAAATAAATTGCCCCAAAGCGAGCATACCGAAAAAAAAGAAAATGTCCACGGTCGAGATGAATCCAAATGCTATCGGGTTCTTTATCTAGAAAAAGAGGTGAGTTTTTTCCCGAGAAGTGGTCGGAAGCTCATGCGCTCATCAGGATCCGCTCTGAGAGAAAGATGCGGTCCGCTGCAGTGCCTCGACTCAGACGCGTTATTACATCTCCAGTACAAAAAAATCATCCAAAGAATTTAACAGGGGTTAAGCATATGACTTGGGCAGGGGATCAGCAAACAAAATCTTCATCAGGTAGCTATTATCCATGGCAGCCATCTTTTGCTTTCTTCTGATGCTTTTTTTGGTGGGTTCTTTTTTTAAAAGATTCAAAGCCA
>TBL_comb48_EPIDRAFT_1002271_pt1 | contig 13430 bp, 11 predicted proteins | sample TroBogEpilimnion_37_FD_10681 | JGI IMG/M metagenome (IMG submission 10681)
GATCTTTCGCGTTTGGTATCAATTAGGCCTTTAGCGATATCGGTGTAGACCTCGGGTTGTGTATATTTTAGTGCTAAATCTTCGAGTTCGGATTTAATTTCGTAGAGACCTAAGCGATGAGCCAGAGGTGCGTAAATATAACTAGTTTCGGATGCAATTTTCAATTGCTTTTCGCGGCTCATACTTTCCAGCGTGCGCATATTGTGCAGGCGGTCGGCAAGCTTTATAAGAATTACCCTAGGATCATCGGCTAGGGTTAGTAATATTTTCCGGAAATTTTCGGCTTGAATGGTAGTATCGGCCTTAAGGTCGACAACATTAGATATTTTGGTAAGGCCATCAATAATTTTGGCGAAGAGGCTACCAAATTCATGTTCAATATCCTCGAGAGTGATTTCGGTATCTTCAACCACATCATGCAACAGCGCACAAATTGAAGAAGTAACACCCAGACCAATTTCTTCGACCACGATACGAGCTACGGCCAAGGGGTGGAGCACATAAGGTTCGCCGGACTTACGGCGCATATCGCGGTGTGCCTCCAATGAAATTTCGAAGGCACGACGCAATAAAGTTTTATCGCCTTTTTTTAAACGTTGTTTCAGGGCCCTTAACAATGCCCTATACTCGCGTAAAATTAGTTTCTTCTCTTCCGCTTCGTCTTTATTATATGTTGCTATTGAGCTTGTGTGCATGGTATGTATGTGCCTAACTAAAGTACAAATTTTCGATGAGAAAATGGAGCTGCGCTATTTACTTTAACTTATATAGGGTTATAAAAAAACTAATTAAGCAGCATATAAGCTGTTGATTATTTGAAATTATGATTATAAAACTCTAAATATTCGCCTATATTCCTTTTAAACATGAGAATTTTATAATCGTTGGCAGAGATGATGAAGAATTGGTATTCATTAGGTTTGTATTCTTCGAAGAGGCCGTTATTTTCGGATAGATACGTAATATAATTTTGTGCGGATTGCAGATCACTGAAACCTTTAATAAGCAGGATAGACTGTTCGGGGTTAAGTAAATCTATATAAACCACTTGATCGGTTTGGGAAGATGACTGTGCGTTTTTAATAGCATTGCGCAATTTAGCCAGGCGGTACTCCATACCCGGCAGTACTATACCTGCATAATGCTCTGCAGCAGGCGTATAGGAGTAATTGATAAGAGCGGGAAGCGGTGTACTTGCTTTTATAGCTTTATCTTCGGGAGCAGTAGTTGCAAATACCGTATCCTTTTTTACGCCATTATTTTGGCTATTGGCAGCATTGGCTTCATCGAGGTCGTTGGCACCAAGAGGTTTGCCGATAGGATCGCCATAATAGGGCCAATGCGATTTGAAAGGACCCTTATCGGCCCCGGCAATAGGCATAGGTGGTTTTTTACTTAAAAACTTAATGATATTCTCGGCCCAGAATTTAAGAGAATCGGAAGGATTTATTTTTGTAAACTCCTTCATGAGCGTATCGGCCTGTTTGTAATTACCTGAGCCTGCCAATGCGATAGCTTCCATGATACGGAAACGCTTTAAGTAAACAGGTTCTTTATATTTCTTTTGCGCTTCGTGCACACGTGCAAGCACATCGGTGTATTGATATTGAATGAGCAATGCATAAGTTTCGTCGTAGAAGTTGGACACATTTATGCCCGTGTCTACCCTACCCGCTTTATCTTCGGTTGGTTTAACCAGAGCCGCATATTTAGAGTTAGGGAAATCCTGTTGGATTTGGCCGCTAAACACAATAGCTTCATCCAGCTTGCCTTGCCTTACCGCAATTAAATAGCGGAGGTAGGCATCTTCAACTTTAAAGTTATGATTAGGGAAACGCTTATCAAGCGTATCTAAAGTATTTTTAGCCAATTTAGCATCTTCTAATTGTCTGATATAAGCGTCGGACAAATCGATGAAAGCCTTTTGAATTTTCTTATAAGCCAATTGCTTTTCTTCATCTGTATCGGGGATGGCAGCTAAAAGACTTTCGATGGTTGGAAAACCATTTTCATCGAGTTCGGTAACAGGTTCGGGCGTTGTATTGGAATCGGCGGCAGCCAAATTGTTATTGATGGCAGATGCGCGGCGCCAATTATCGGCCAGGGGCCTATTGCCCCATTTACGTTTAAAATCGTTGAAGCCTTGTTGCAGTAATTGAGGATTACCGAAGTACCAATTACCGGCATCGGGATTATCGAGCGTAGGGTTATTGGCTATAGGGGGTAAATTTTCGGCTTTAAAAATGCTATCGGCCCGCTTGCGTTCCAGGTAACGTAAGTATTTTCTTGCCACTGCATTTTGTTCTTTTTCTGTCATGCCGGCCAATGCCAGGAGGCTATCTTGATCGTGAATGACATTGAGCGGACCGGAGACATCGCCTAAAACTTTGGCACGTTTTACGGCAGCAATAACTAAAGTATCTTTTGCGGCATTGGATGCATATTTGGCAGCACTATCGTAAAAAGTTTTTGCGACTAAATATTTGCCATTGTTAAAATAGATATTACCTAAGGCTGCAAATGAAATTGCCTTTTGTTTTTTACCTGCTCTAGGCGTGCTGATGCTTTTTTGCAGATAATCCAGAGCATCATCGGTATTGTTATTTTTAGCGGCAAGCTGGCCGAGGATAAAATAAACCTGATCGTAATAGGGAATATACTTACCATCGTTAAGCACCTTTTTAAGGGAGGTTATAGTTTCATCTAATTGCCCTTTTGAATACATGGAATTGTAGGCGATATTTTTTCGCGCATAAAATTCCATATCTATTTTGGGGTTAAGATCTATTACCTTTTTAAAGCTCTCGGTAGAAGCTGTATAATTATTTTCGCGTTGCTGAATTTGGCCATTTATATAGGCGCAGCGCACCCTAATCCATTCAGGTAGGCCATCATCTTTAGCCACGATTGCCAAATGTTTAGCGGCCTCGGTATAATTGTGATCCATCATACGGAGGAAAGCCTTTTCCAGCGCTATTTTACCTTGCATGCTTGGGGGCAATGAGGGGTCGGAATCGATGAGAGAAAGAATAGATTCGGCATTTTCGATTTGTCGCGATTCGGTATAGGTGCGTGACAGCCAAAGAATGGCATCATTATGAACCGGTTGATGCTTTAAGAAATCGAGGCGTGATTTTTGTTCTTGTTCTACAATGGAAACACCCTCGGGTTTAGCATTTGCTATTGCTGCATCTTTTTTCTTTTGTTCATCCATAGCAATGATGTAGCGAAAAGAAGTAGCCGCATACTCGTAACTACCTTTATAGTAATACGCTTCACCTAAAAGGAGGTATAAATCATCGGCCCATTTGGTGCGAGGGTCGTGCACTTGAATACCTACTGATATTTTATGAATGATACTATCCATATCGGCAGAGAGCAGAGACGAGTCTCGATTAGGATCGAAAGGATAAATGCCTATGAGTGAGTCGAAATTATCTTTACGCCCTCGCTGCATATTAGCGAGTGCTTCTTCCATTTTTTTATTGGAATTGTAATAATAATTATAACGCGTTATGGTATTTTGGAATAAGTTTCGCGGGGGCAGCCATTTCTTTTTGAGCATGGTTTCGTTGCTCCATTTTTCGCGTTTTTGTTTGATTTTAAGGTCCAGCGCCAAATTCAATTTCATTTCGCGTTGTTTTTGGGCAGCCAGTAAAGCCTTTTGTTTATCGGCCTTAAGCTTTGCCAAACTATCGGTGCGAGCTTTTCTTATTGCTTTTATGCTATCTACATACTTAGTTCTTACCACCTTAATACTATCCGTAATCCGTTTTCTTTCCTTAGTAAGCAAGTCTTTACGTTGCTTACGGTACTTTAACATACTATCGTTGAACTTTTTTCTAACCACATGAACACTATCCATGTGCGTGTGGCGTACTATGGAGACACTATCGGCATAGCGCTTACTTTGCTTGTAGTGGCGAATGGAGGCCAGGCTATCGGACCTATGCTTTTGAATTTTATGCACACTATCTAAAACCAGTTTGCGCTGTTTGCTTACAGCCTTAATAGCTGTGAGGCGTTGTTTTTGAATAGAATCGGCCAGAAGCTTACGATCCTTTTGAATTTTTGCCAGGTGTGTAGCACGCGCTTTTTGCACACTATCGGTATAATGGCGACCGGTTTTTATGGCACGAGCGGCAGCCAGGCTATCTGTGAAATGTTTGCGTTTAGCTTTAGCGATGCCATTGGCTATATTATTGGCTTCTTTTACACTATCGGCATGGTATTTTTGGGCGGCCTTTATGGAATCGGTAATAGCATGGCTAGCGCCTCCTTTTTCCTGCTTTTGGGCGTAGGTGTAAGGTAGGCCATAAATCAAGAAAAAAATAATAACATATAATATCCCTGACCTGAAACGCAATATTGGCAAATTATCTTTTTTCAATATGATAACTGAAAAATGGCAAAATTATTGTCTATTCCATTACAAACCCCGGATTTTGGCCGGGGTAAGTGCCCAAATTTAGCTAAAAAAGGCTAAATGCGGGCATTAGAATTGGGCAAAAAGATGGTAGTTATGGGATATTGCGATTTTTAGCAAAGCGATAGGAAACCCTTAATTATATTTGCAGTACTTTTAAATTATGGAGAAGCACCATTTTAAACCTTTGGATTTTTTTAAGAAGATAAAAACACATTATAGAATAGTTTTTATCAACGATCAATCGTTGCAGGAAGTGTTGTCTTTTAGATTATCGATGCGAAAGTTGTATGCATTTTTCAGCAGTATGTTTGTGGTAATAGTAGTATTGACCACAGCCGTATTGTTGCTTACCCCATTAAAGTATTATATACCGGGATATGGTAATAATAAAATGCATATGGAAGTGATTAAGCTAAAACGAAATATAGATTCTTTATCGGACTTGGTTAATTCGCAGCAATTGTATGAAGCCAATATGCGCAAGGCTATTAATGGCGACTATACCGGCAAGAGCGATACTACAAGACTTGACCCTAACCAATTGAAGAAAGAAGCCATGAATATATATCCTACCGTAAAGAAATAAATAATGCCGCGCAAAAACGATATGAGTAACCCTATGCGGTATGCCGGTTTGGCCACCCAATGGTTATTGGTATTATTATTAGCCGTTTGGGGAGGTATAAAGGGAGATCATTTAATGGCTTGGCGCTTCCCGATACTAACCTTAATTTTGCCACTTTTGGCATTGTGCCTATTGTTTTGGCAATTATTAAAAGAACTAAACAGACCCGAAAAATGAAAGGTAAATATATTGCAACAGTATTTGTATTATATGTATTAGTAAATGCATTAAGTTATGTTTTACATTATTATATACCTGCATACAGTATCATGTTATTAATGGGAGGCAACCTTTTTATGGCTGTAATATCGGTAATAAGTTATTTGCTAATCATGCAACAAATAGGCAATAGACCGGAAGCATTTGTGAGGGGTGTATTTGCAGGCACCTTTATAAAAATATTGCTATGCATGTTTGGGATATTAATATATATTATGTTGCATAGACAAGATTTATATAAGCCATCGATATTTGTGTTATTTGGCATTTATGCTATTTATACTTATGCGGAGACCACAACCTTATTTAAAATTGCAAAGACTGTAAAGTAGAGTATAGATTATTAATGGGTTAGGCCTTTACCCTATCTAGTTTAATTTTATTTTGTTCGGAGTGCAGCTCCATTTTAATATCCTTAGTATTATCCATATACCAGAGGCGGTATTTAATTTTATCGTATTCGAGGTAACAAATTTCGCCGGCGAAAGATATTTTACAATCGTAAGGAAGCCCTTTATCGATTTGGAGCACCAATTTAAGCGGATCGGTTTCTTTTCGATTGAAATTAAACACCCTATTAGTTTTAGGTTCCAGCCATTGGCCGGTTAGTGCATTTATGAAAGCAAAAGTTAGATTTCCGTCGGCAATAATCATAATGTAATGAGTGTTTAGTAGAAATACTTAATGATTTTTACGCATTTTAAAATTATGTTAATTTCTGAAAGACAAAAAGGCAAATAAGATGAAATTGGATAATTAGGTAATGAAACGGAAACCCGCATGAATGCTTAAGAAATACTATCTTTGTGCGGTACCGCCTCGCCATCTTTTTTTCCGTTTTCGGGGCTGATTTAGTTCAGTTCAGCTTAAAGAACAGAGAAATACAAACCAAATAAGGGAATTTTATGTCTTGAAAGGTATTGAGGTTTATAGACTAAATGAATACATAGGATGAGAAACATTAGATTACCATTTTATTTCATGATACTTTCGGGGCTGTTTGGCGCTGCACTATCCTATTGTATTCTTAAATATGGTTTGCATATAGAAACTACAAATGCACAAACAGATGCAAACAACATTATGCCGAATGAAAATTGCCAAATGACTATTGGAAGATTAGCCGGCTATGAGCATATAAAACCATTACTTTTAGTAGAGCCGGAGTGCGAATCGGGAGCATTGGAACAAATTAAAGAACATGCCAAACAACTTATAGAAGAAAAAAAGCAAAGCGGTAAATTAATTACAGCATCTATATACGTTAAGGCGATTAGCAAAAACATGTGGACCTCTGTAAATGTGGATGAGCGGTATCACCCGGCATCATTAAACAAAGTGCCTATACTGATAACCTTTATGCGCATGAACGAAAAGCATAGCGGTCTGTTGGATCAAAAATACACCTATATAAAAGGCAGTTTGGTATTTCCTAAACAATATTATCCATCTAAGGAATTGCAAGATGGGCAAAGTTACAGTGTAAGGGAATTATTAAAATATATGATTTGCTACTCGGACAATGCGGCTACTACCCTTTTGTGGAACCACATGGACTTTAAGGAGTATGCCAATACCTTTACCAACTTAGGTTTGCAGAAGCCCTCGTTTAAATTTGATGAGATGGAATTGTCTGTACATGAATACTGCAATTTTTTTAAGATTTTATACAATGCTACCTATTTAAGCAGAGAGTCGTCGGAGTTTTGTTTTAGCCTATTGACACATACAGATTTTAATGAGGGGCTAGTAAAGCAATTACCTGCACAAGTTATGGTGGCACATAAATTTGGTGAATGTAATTACGATATAGTAAATAAAGCCGGAGAAAAACCAATTGGCACCTTGAATGAATTGCATGATGCCGGCATAGTATATTTAGGAGATAAGGCCTACTATGTTACCATAATGACCAAAGGTACAGATACGCAATTTTTAGCAAGTGTGATAAGTGAATTATCGGCGACTATTTATAGCGATATTAATAAGATGAATTTGCTGTAGCCTAACATTAATAATTGGAATAATACAAAAGGCTATATACTCTACATTTCAATACAGCCTGCAAACACATTATATTTACCAAACATTTGATACCTTATATTAGCATTGACCTTAAAGTAGTTAAGGAAGAAATAAATTATGGTTAGAGTGCTGAATGAAACGATATTTTTTTTAGTATTGTAAAGACAAATAGAGATAACAGCATTTATAATTGCAAATAGTAAAGAAAGGGAAAAAAAGTTTGTGAAGCTTAGGCTGATGTATTTACTAACCCGTTTTAAACACATTAGTAAACCTTGACAGAACAAACTACATGAAAAAGCAAGAAACCTCTTTGAATTTTTTGGAGCAATTTTTACCCGAGGGAACATTTGAACTTGTGGCTCCAAATTTTAGGACACATGTAATACACTTAACGCTTACCCATGAGCGTAGAAGTTTGTTAGGAGACTATAGGCACCCTACAACAGATAAGCCCTACCATAGAATTAGCGTGAATGCAACGTTAAACAAATTTAGTTTTTTGATTACGTTGTTGCATGAACTAGCGCATTTATATACCCATGTGCATTTTAAGGAAACTGTTGCTCCGCATGGCAAAGAGTGGAAAACACAATTCAGGCATATCCTTATTCCATTTATGGGCAAGCGTATTTTTCCGAATGATGTAGAGAAAGCATTGTATGCTTATTTGCATAACCCGGCGGCGAGCACTTGTACCGATATGGACTTGTATAAGGCATTATATAAGTATGATGAAAAGAGGCCGGGATTTAAGTTGATAGATGAAATAGGATTGAACCAACATTTTGAGACAGAAGATGGCAGAGTATATGAAAAGTTGGAACAATTAAGAACAAGAAGTAAATGCAAGGATTTAAAATCGGGCAAAGTGTATTTGTTTCCCGGCATAGTTGAAGTAAAGCAAATACGCAGGAAATATGCTGCTTGAAGGAGTTTATTTGACTATTTTAAGCTGCGGTAAATAACTATTTAATTGACTTAAGCTATTTAAAATTACTCCACCTGAAGCTTGGATAAAATACTGTACTTGCAAATTGATGAGGGCCCCCTCGTTATCGCCGGCGAGGCGAAAATCATTACGATAGCCAATTATAAGTTTTTTATGCGCTGCAGCAAAGCCAATTTCGGCAGCAGTACCACTATCTATATCAGCACCATCGAGTATTGCCAACATGGCATCTGCAGATAAAATTCCATTACAATTATTTTGGGCTATTTGCTTATTAAGCACTTGCCATTGCGATATGCGATTGGGGCCTTGGTGCAAAAGACTTATTTGATTAATGAGTGCGGGTGGCGTTAATGACCAAGGATCGATGATTTGGATATTATGATTTTGAAGCAAAGGAAAAAGGCATTGTTGCATAAAAAATTGGCCCGCTTCGTTGAAGCCTAATGGAGAAGCTATATATAACTTTATGCTCATGAATAAAAAGTAATTTATAAAAAATACGATTTGGGTTTGAAAATTTTAAAAATACGGCAAGTGAGCATGCTTGAGGAAAATTTTTATTATTAAATATTCGAAATAAATTTTTATATTTAACACGACTAAATAGAATTAATATGCAATCTAAAACATTACGCCATTTACTTACCTCATTATTTACTTTTTCGGCATTAATAGGTAATGCCCAATCTAATTCATCCAGATTAGTAGCAATTACCCATTGCACTAATGATGGTGCTTATTATGCCCCAACCGACTCTAATACCATGAGTTATAGCGGAACAAGAGGTGGTGATTTGAAATCGGCTATTTTAGCATTTGATATATCGTACCAATGGACCTACAACTCCGGCATGAATACCTATGGAAACAATGCCCAAACTACCCGCACTTATGATAACAACAACAATTTGCTTAGCAGTACAGCGCATACTTGGAATGCCATAAGCAGTGCATGGGATAATAGCACACGCGAATTATACACTTATGATAATAATAATAACCTTTTAACACATGTATCGCAAATGTGGGATATAAATGTGAGTAATTGGAGAAATATGACAAAAGTGATTAACACTTATAATAGTGGTAATGGCATTACAAGCGTTATAAATCAAAATTGGGGACCATCCAGCAGCAGTTGGATTAACTATGATAAGTATATATATGCCTATGATTCTTTGAATAATTTAAACTCGAAGATGTACCAAAGTTGGAACCAAGGCGGAAATTCTTGGGCTAACCAAAACTTGCACATGTATAGCTATACCGCTAACAAAAAAATGACTAACGATATTTACCAAGTATGGGATGCTATGAATAACAATTGGCAGAACAGCACTAAAAAAGTGTGGAATTACGGTACAGGTAATACCACTTTATTTGCTGAATTGGACCAATATTGGAATACGATAAGCAGCAATTGGAATAACCAGCAGCAAATGCTTTACACCTATGATACTTTAGGCCATATGCTTAATAAGGTTACGCAAAACTGGATTAACAATGATTGGATGAACTATAGCAATATGGTAAACACTTATGACAGCACCTTTAATGTTACTTTAAAAGAGCAGCAAACATGGGATACATCGAGCGTTGCATGGTTGAATGTAAGTGCTAATGCCTATACTTACGATGCAAATAAAAATGTACTATCTAATATATCTGAAATTTGGGATGCTAATATTAGTGCTTATGACAATACTACCAGAATACAGTATGCGTATAATGGATTAAGCCAAATGACCCTTTTAACAACTGATACTTGGAATCCGGGAGCATTTTGGGAAGCTACTACTACTGATATTCAAAATCGTTACTATTATGAAAATTATGCCACAGGCATTACCGCATTGAATGCTTTGAATGCAGCATTGAGTGTTTATCCATCACCTGCCCAAGGTCAATTATACATTGATTTGAAAGCTGAAAATAATGGAACAGCCGTAATCACTATTTATGATTTACAAGGAAGAATTATGAATCAGTGGACTGCTAATAATACCGGCAATTATCACAGTACTATTTCAGTATCATCATTACCATCCGGCAATTACATTATTAAAGTTGCAGGTAATGGCAATAACATTGTAAAACAATTTAGCGTACTTAATTAATTTAGTCGAAAGTAAATAAAATAGCCCCCAACAAATTGGGGGCTATTTTATTTATAAACATCTTAGTGAAAAAAAATTAAACATTAAACTTAATACCCTGGGCCAGCGGTAATTGATCGCTCCAATTGATGGTATTAGTTTGGCGACGCATGTAGGCTTTCCAGCTATCGCTGCCACTTTCGCGGCCGCCACCAGTTTCTTTTTCGCCACCGAAAGCACCACCAATTTCGGCACCACTGGTGCCAATATTTACGTTGGCAATACCGCAATCGCTACCCATATGGGAAAGGTATTGTTCAGCTTCGCGCATATTGAGCGTCATGATGGATGAAGAAAGACCTTGAGGCACTGCATTTTGCATGGCAATAGCTTCGTTTAAAGCCTTATACTTCATGATATAGAGAATTGGAGCAAAAGTTTCGTGCTGAACAATAGGCCAATTATTTTCGGCTTCGAAGACACAAGGTTTTACGTAGCAGCCACTTTCATAGCCCTTACCCGCAAGTACACCCGGTGCTACTAAAACCTTAGCACCTGCCTTTTTAGCTTGTTTAACAGCATCTAAATAAGCATTAACCGCATCTACATCAATAAGCGGGCCCACATGATTATTTTCGTTTAGCGGATCGCCAATTTTTAATTGTTTATACGCGGCCTGGAGTTTTTTCTTCATGGCATCATACACCTTTTCGTGTACAATGAGGCGGCGGGTAGTAGTACAACGTTGACCCGCAGTACCTACCGCACCAAAAACTGCGGCACGTAAAGCAATATTTAAATCGGCATGTTCGCTAACAATAATGGCGTTATTGCCACCCAATTCTAATAAAGAGCGGCCTAAGCGGGCAGCAACCGTGCTTGCCAAGGCTTTGCCCATTTTAGTAGAACCGGTTGCGGAAACCAAAGGCACTTTTGTATCGGCGCTCATCCATTCGCCTGTATTGCGGCCACCAATTACCAAGCCGCAAACCCCTTCGGGAACATTATTTGCTTTTAAGACAGGTGCGATGATATTCATGCAAGCAATTGCAGATAAGGGTGTTTTTTCGGAAGGCTTCCAAACACAAGTATTGCCACAAATCCAAGCCACCATGCTATTCCAGCTCCAAACTGCTACCGGGAAATTGAATGCACTAATGATACCTACCACCCCAAGAGGATGCCATTGCTCGTACATACGATGGCGTGGCCTTTCGCTGTGCATAGTTAGGCCATAAAGCTGGCGACTCATACCTACTGCTAAATCGCAGATATCAATCATTTCTTGAACCTCGCCGTAACCTTCTTGCAGACTTTTGCCCATTTCGTAGGATACTAAGCGCCCGAGAGGCTCTTTGAACTTACGGAGCGCCTCGCCCATTTGCCTAACCACCTCGCCACGTTTAGGAGCGGGCCACATGCGCCATTCGGCAAAAGCGGCATCTGCCTTTGCAATCACCTCATCATAAGCCTTTTTATCAACCCCATTTACATGAGCTATTTCTTTGCCATCAACAGGTGAAACACTAATAAAAGTTTGTCCTGAAGATTTCAGCCATTTTGTACCCGTAAAAGCACCTTGGTTGCTTTTATTGATACCTAGTTTTTGCAATACTGAATTCATTTTCATAAGAAAATATTTATTATAGAAATTTTAGAAGCAACTAACAAGTATGTAAAATTAGTTGAAAAAAGCTTGAAACATAATACTTAGCCTTTATGGTAATAATTTTAGCGCGCCTAATAATAACATGATTGAAATTATGGTATTGCACTTAAGACGTACTTATATTCTTTATAACAAATAGATAAATAGGCAAAAGAAAGAAGCGGACTTAAATAGAAAAAGTAGCCTAGCATAATTATTAAAGCAGTGGTAATTATAAACTGAGAGATAAACAATACCGCAAATACCCCAAAAATGAGTTCATATAGATATCTGTATTGATGACGATAAGGCGATGACAAGCCGATACGATTGACAATACAGCTAAGCAGTTGGGCAGTTAAAACAATGGAAACACTATATACTAATGCGGTAAAAACAGGAGTATCGGAATGGGAGGTAAACCCTAATACCGTAATACTAACCAGAGCCACCGAGATAAGGAGCAATTGCCCAAAATAATCGATGGTTTTTAGGGTTTTAATATGTTTGCTAAGCATTAGTAGAGTTTATAAACAGGATAGCGATTTACCGTATTATCGTAATGTGCAGAATGCTTGTAAATAAAATCTAACTGCGCAGCAGGATTTTTGGCAAAAGCCGGATCTGTATTTTTCTTATCGGTAAAAAGCTTATTCAATTCTTTATCCTTTTTAAGCAGTTCGGCGGCTTCATCTTCGAACACATAATCGCTATAAAACTCCTTTTGTTGTAAAATGCCATCGAAAAAATTCCATACAAAAAAGCCATCGGGAGCAATAGCTTCCAGCGTTTGAACAATATAGGAGCGTTGAAATTGATCGGTAGAAATTACCATATCGCCGGGTTGCAAAACCACAGTTTGCTGTTCTTCTCTAACCTTTACCTTATGATGCGGATAATGCTTTTCGGATAAATTAGTTGCGCTTTCGTAGCTTTCTATATAAGTAACTGTAGCCTTCACTTCGGAGTCGTCCTTTACTTTATTCATGATAACCCCATTCCATTCTAAACGATTTACGACATCGTAATAGCCTTGAGTAAGCACATAAGCTTTAGGCACCTTAACGGTTAAGGAAGGAGAGTACCAATCGTAAAATGGAACTTTACGCGTATAGGGTTTATTACGATCGTAATATAGGCGAGGGGCGCCACTTACCTGACTGGGTTTATGACCGGCTTCATAGCCCTTGAAAGTAACCTTATCAAAGCGAGAAGAATCCAATTTCCAATCTATGGCCATTTCCGGATTACGATCATTAATATCCTTTTGGCGTGCCTTAAGAATTTCGGTAGCATTTTGGGAAGCGGAAGCAATGATACATTCCATTAAAGCGTAGGTGGCCTCTACCCGTTGTTTGAAAGGCTTAAGCATATGTGTTTCGGGCACAAAGGCAAAGGAGTGATAAAGTGCAGCATAGCCGCTGGAGAAGCGA
>TBL_comb48_EPIDRAFT_1002273_pt1 | contig 13423 bp, 8 predicted proteins | sample TroBogEpilimnion_37_FD_10681 | JGI IMG/M metagenome (IMG submission 10681)
CCCGTTCGCCACTCGCCACCAGGGTTGCCCCCGTGCTGCCGTTCGACTTGCATGTGTAAAGCATTCCGCCAGCGTTCAATCTGAGCCAGGATCAAACTCTACAGTTCGATCTTTTGATTTTTTGTCTCCGAAGAGACCACTCATTAAAACGGAATTGAAGTGAACTTCACTTCTATCTTCATGAGCGTTTTAAGTCTTGCGACTTGGTTACTAGAACCATGGCAAGTACCAAAAACGCCCACGCTTATCGGCTGTAGTTTTTTAATGAACCCAAGAAAACTTTTACATTTTCTTTGTCTCCGCCGCGATCAGCAGAGCCTTAGATTGTAGCACGCTTTTTAAGCCTGCTACATATAAATTAAAATATTTTTAATTTATTTCGCCGCGATTTGTATTTACTACTTTTCTGCAGCGAAGCCCTCGATTGTGACATATTTTTTAATAACCTGTCAACCTTGAGGGTCTTTATTTCCTTGGCTGGTCAGTTGTGATTTTCATCACTTCTCATCAGCCGAGCCCGCTAGTATAACCCGTTTTTATATCGAAATCAATGCCTCTTGGTATTTTTCGCCAAATATTGCAATTCTCCTCTGAAAATAATTGTTTATGGCCTACTTGCCTGGTCGTTTTCGTCCAATTTTTAGCGATTTACTGGTCGGCGATAAGCTCTCATTTTTGCTTTGATCACTTAACAAAACTTAATTTGAATAAAAGAATGATCGCTACTTTTATTTGTGGATCCATAATCTGTGTATGTCACTTATCACACTCAACCAAGCAAGTCTCGCTTACGGACACCACCCATTATTAGATCAAACCGATTTCTCTCTAGAAGACGGCGAGCGCGTTGGCCTTATTGGCCGTAACGGTACGGGTAAGTCGACTCTTTTAAAGGTCTTGAACCGCCGTGAAGCCCTTGACTCTGGAACTATTCAGTATCAACAAGGCCTTCGAATTAATTATGTGGCGCAAGAGCCTTTATTCGATACAAATAAAACTATTTTTGAAGTTGTCAGTGAAGGTCTCTCCGAACTTTTGCAGTGCATTGAAGACTATTCCAACGGTACTGGGGACATGGATGAACTGTTCAACAGAATCGACACTTTAGGGGGCTGGGGATGGGAACAAAAGGTTGAACAGTCCCTAGAACAACTCCGGTTGAACGGCAAACTAACCATCGGAACACTCTCAGGGGGAACCTTAAAGCGGGTCGCACTCGCACAGGCCTTAGTTTGCACTCCTCAAGTACTTTTACTCGACGAGCCAACCAATCACCTTGATTTAGAGAGCATTGATTGGCTGGCCTCGCTGCTTACAGAATTTAAGGGTAGTGCAATAGTAGTTACTCATGATCGGTCTTTCCTGGACAAGGTTACGACTCGGATTGTGGAGCTAGACCGGGGTCGCCTTCGCTCTTATTACGGCAACTATTCTCAATTCAGAATTAACAAGGAAGCTCAACTAGCTCAAGAAAGTGTTATCAACGCCAAAGCAGACAAATTACTAGCGCAAGAAGAAATTTGGATTCGTAAGGGCGTAGAGGCTCGTAGAACACGCTCTGTTGCTCGTATCGCACGCCTAGAAGAACTGCGAGCGCAAAGACAAAGTCGTCGCGAGGCAGTAGGCAAAGTAAAACTGAGTGTCGACACAGGCAATAGAACAGGGAAGATAGTTTCTGAACTCGAACACGTCAATCTATCATTTGGTGAGAGATGCATTGTTAAAGATTTTTCAAGTATTATTTTGCGAGGAGACAAGATAGGCCTTTTGGGACCCAATGGCGCAGGAAAAACCACACTTCTCAAGTTAATTCTGGGAACCCTTGAGCCTGATTCGGGCAATGTGAAGTTTGGCACTCAATTGCAGATTGCTTATTTTGACCAAATGCGTGGAGCACTTAATTTAGACGACACTCTTGAAAACTTTATTAGCCCAGGCAGCGAGTGGATTGAAATTGGCGATCAACGACAACATGTAAAAAGTTATCTTGGCGACTTTCTTTTCTCGCCGGCAAGAGCAAACTCTCCCGTACGGTCCCTATCAGGAGGCGAGCGTAATCGATTACTTTTAGCACGGCTATTTGCGCGCCCAGCAAACGTTTTGGTACTAGACGAGCCCACCAATGATCTTGATATTGAAACTCTCGAGCTTTTAGAGGAGCTTCTTGAGAACTACAAAGGAACCGTATTTTTAGTCAGTCATGACCGCGCCTTTTTGGATAATGTTGTAACGAGTCTTATCGCCTATGAAGGCGATAGTACCTGGCGCGAATACGAAGGTGGGATTCAAGATTGGCTTGTACAGTCAAGAAGATCTGGAAAATCAACCGCATTGGCAAGTGAACATAAAACCATCCAGAACGACCAAGTTTTGCCCGAAAAAGGGGCGTCCAACATTGTCGTATCGCCAACAGCCAACAACACATTAAAAAAGAAGCTCGGATACAAAGAACAAAGGGAGCTAGATGGCTTACCCGCTCAAATTGAGAGTTTAGAAACGGAGCAAAAAGAAATCGCAAACCTCATAGAGGATGGGAGCATCTTCAACTCAGACCCCAAACGAGCCCATGAGCTCTTATCCAAAAGCACACAAATTGAATCTCGATTACTGGAACTTTTGGAACGATGGGAAGCGCTATCAGCAAAAATCTAAAAATCGACTTTTCACGCCTTAATATTCCAGCAACGATACGTTTAAATTATCTTCACTATGGGAAAAATCTATCTCGTACGCCACGGCCAAGCCTCCCTAGGAGCGAATAATTACGATCAATTGAGTGCGTTGGGCGTTAAACAAAGTTTTCGACTAGGCGAGTACTTTAAAGAACGCGGAATTTTCTTGGAAGCAGCTTACTGCGGATCACTTTCACGACAACAGGGAACGCTAAGCCAAATTTTGCAAGGACTAGAGGAGCCCAAAATAAATTGCACAACAATTGCAGCACTGAACGAATACGACAGTCATGAATTAATTAAATCCGTACATCACGGTAATATCCCAAATCCGAGCACACCGGATGGATACAAAGAGTTTTTCAGATTATTGCGACTAGGGTTGCTGCAATGGATGACTAACTCCGTATCGCCGGATAACTTACCCTCCTTTGCGGACTTTCAGGAGGGAATCATTCAAGCTCTGAAAAATGTGCAGTCCTCTCACAAAGGAGCGGTATTGATCGTCTCCAGCGGAGGCCCTATCTCTACTGCATTGGCTTATTTACTTGAAGCCAGCGATAGCGCTAGGATTGAGCTCAATCTTCGGTTACGTAATTCATCCATTTCTGAGCTAAGCTTTAATGCTAACGCCCTTTCGGTGATTAGTTTTAATGGTTTGGAGCATCTATCCGAACCCCAATACAAGGATTGGATTACTTACGCTTAAAAAATAGGTTGAGCTTCATCTTAACTTTCGCTCAAAGATTGAGGGGGGGCATTGCGGTCAGCTCCTCAAGGAGCTGCGCTAGTTTAATTCCCACTTGCTCCAGCAATTTTTTACCCTTTTGCGCTGTAGCTTGGCTTGCACGACCTACTGCCCCACTCGCGTTGTAGTCCTGAATGTGCCAACCTAATTTGGCACTTTTACCGTCACCTAAAATTTTATATTTAGCTGTCCGTTTCTCGGATTCAGATGAAAAGTCTTTTGCCTCACTCATGCGAACTAAATCAGGAGCAATATGTAACATAAGTGAAGTTTCAATATCGCCGGCATGCACGCCGTAGCGCTGTTCATGCGCGCCGAAATCACTCCAAGCCTCTTCGCTGATTTGTAATTGATACCAACTGGTGCTAAAAACCAATAAATTGTGAGTTCCTCGAAGATCCCTTGCAATCAGATCCATTAACCCTACGTTGCCGCCGTGTGAGTTCAAAATCAAGAGCTTTCGAATTCCTGAATGGGCTATACAGGCCCCCAATTCAGCCCCGATTTGAAGCATGGTTGAAGCACTCAAACTAAGTGTTCCAGGAAAAGCAGTATGCTCCGTGCTAAGTCCAACGGACTGAGTTGGCAAGATAAAAACTTGCATATGGGCAGGCAGGTGTTTAAGCCCCTCTTCAACAACAGCGTTCACAATGTGAGAATCAACGCACAAAGGTAAATGGGGTCCGTGCTGCTCTGTTGCAGCAAGAGGCAATACTGCAACCGCGTTCAGTGGATCGATAGATTTGAAATCTAACGTAGTCAATAGATTCCAGTATTTGGGTAAAGCGTTCATTTGTCGTATGTTAATTCGTTTTCAGATGTTTTTCGCTTGCCCGACGCGCGATTATGTTGCAGATTCTGTAACATACGAACATTATGAAACTTAAGCTTGCCCGCGCTACCCCCAGGACTTTGACCCTTACACGCCTCAATTCAGCAAAGAATGAGCGTTATTGTTGTCATAATTTTATGGTCTTTGCATTTTGGATACGGTTAAATCAAAATCTTAAACTAATTTTTAGATACGCTCGATTAGCCGCTTTTACCGCTCTGTTCTTTACATCCCATTTTGCTTTTGCTGGCTCCCAATTCGTTCAAACAGACCAAGTGAGGGCGGACCTACTTGCATACGCGCCTAATGGGGTTAATGCTAGTCAAACATTTTGGGTCGGGCTAAAACTAACCCACCAACCAGAGTGGCACACCTACTGGAAAAATCCAGGCGACTCGGGATTACCTACACAGTTGGCCTGGGACTTGCCAAAGGGTTTTCAAGCTAAAGAGCTTATGTGGCCAACACCTCAAAAGTTATATGTATCAAATCTGACTAACTACGGATTTGAGGGGACAGCTTTGTTAGTCACCCCAATTAGCGTGCCCGCTGGGGCACTTTTGACGGGGTCAAGCATTGAGGTTGGTTTGCATGCAAGTTGGCTTATCTGTAAGCAAGAATGTGTACCTCAAGAGGGCGATTTTCGTATCAAGATTCCAATCAAAAGTTCGTCTGCAATAGATTCCTCTGACTTTATAAGCGTTATCGAACATCAGGCGATTGAATTGCCTAAATCCAACCAAGTTTTAGAGCTTAAAGGACAACGCTTGGTAGGACAATTCCGGGGTATACCCAAAGAATTTCTTACAGCGCCCTATACGGTTTTTCCAGAGCTAAGCGAGCTTATATCTGATCCAAGACCTGATGCTGAGCCTAAAGCGGCTGACAGACTCAACTCTAGCTCAATGAAGTTAGACTTTGAATTACATCCCATGCGAAGTACCCAGCCCTCTGAATTGGGATTACTGCTTGTATTCCAAACTCCCCAAGGTGCCAAAGCTTTTCACACAAACTTTAAAATAAAAGGTACATGGCCCAAAATTCCGTCTATTCAATCTCCCCCTAGCCCTGGCGCTAGCCCGGGTCAATTACTTCAGACTAATGAGGCGGAATTAAATAACAATCCGCTCGTGACAGCCCTAACGCCTGATACTTCAAAAAATCAATCCCCTTCAATAAATCGTGATTTAAATATTTTTGTAAGTTATCCTTTTCTTGCTGCAGTCCTTGGGGCTTTGCTAGGGGGCATGATTCTTAATCTAATGCCTTGTGTTTTACCGATACTGGCCATCAAGGTACTGAGTCTTGCTACGCATTCTCAAGACACTTTTATTTACAGACGCAACAGCATAGGTTACGCGCTTGGTGTCATGTTTTGCTTTTTATTGCTAGGTGGACTTGTTGTTGGACTAAAAACTATTGGGTTGGAGCTGGGGTGGGGATTTCAACTTCAGTCACCTGTCGCTGTAGCTGGACTTAGTTTTTTATTCTTATTGATTGCCCTCAATTTATTGGGTGTTTTTCAAATCCACTTAGTCATACCTAACAAAATCTTAATGATCCAAAGCAACGATCCTGGCATAGACGGATTTTTATCTGGGCTTCTTAGTGTTTTGGTGGCTGCTCCTTGCACAGCCCCTTTCATGGGAGCTTCATTGGGATGGGCCGTTACAGCTGCCAACTGGCAAGGTCTTCTCATCTTTGCCTGCTTAGGGCTTGGCATGGCTTTGCCAATACTTGCCATTAGTTTCGTACCCTCTCTAGGCAGACTCTTACCCAGGCCTGGAGCGTGGATGAACACGATGAGAGTGTTTTTAGCTTTTCCAATGCTATTTACCGTAACATGGTTACTTTGGGTCTACGGCCAACAACTTGGCCTTAACTCGATGGCGCTTTTAATCGTTGCACTTATTACGTTTAGTGCACTTATCTTTTGTTCTAAGCTCAGCGGTTCATCAAAGACTTTTGCGACCGTCTTCTTTTTAGTTTTATTGGTCTGTGAGTTTGCATTCGGGCGAAGTTTAGAGCAAACCGTAACAAGTACGCAGGCGATCCCATCCTCCGTTACATCCAATAACAATTCAACCCTCACGACTCCAAAGAATTTGGTATGGGAGTTGTGGTCGCCTCAATTGGTCGAGCAAACCCTAGCCCAAGGACGACCCGTTTTCGTTGACTTTACAGCAGCTTGGTGCATCACCTGTCAAGTTAATGAGAGCACTACCCTTCAAAACGAAACTATTAAATCTTTACTTCTTACTAAAAATGTTAGGCTATTACGAGCTGATTGGACCAAGCCAAACGCACAAATTGCCAGCACTCTTGCCAATCTTGGGCGAAACGGGATTCCTGTTTACTTAATCTTAGCGCCGGGACAAAAACAAACTATGCTCTCAGAGTTGTTAGATGTTCAAGAACTGGCTAAAGCCCTCAATCAGCTAAGGACTCCAGAGGGCTACTGAATATTAGATTAAGTCTTTATTGTTTTCTATAGTACTACTTTCCGTTATCATAAATTCACATGCTTTTCGACTTATACACAAAATTATTAATTAGCAAAGTAAATAATTTCCCTGATATCAAAAGTCCATAAATCAATTATTTTTAACGTAAGCTATTGATATTAATAGTTATTTTAATTATCGAGATTGTTGATAAGTCATCACCTTACCGATAGGATCCTTCAAAAACATCCCCGTTTTACTTAACTGTCAACAAAGTTATCCACAAAAATACAAAATCCTTGAAAATCAACGACTTAAGAGTCATTTCGCAAACTTCAATCAAGCATCTTATCTAAAGCCCTAAACTTTGACCTACTTAATTAATGTCCTGGTTAACCTACCGCTTCATGCTAATTTAAGCGGTCCTTTAACCTATTTGCACTCCGAACCCTTAGAGGCCGGGAAATTAGTGCGAGTGCCTTTTGGAAAAAAAGAGATTCTTGGCGTGGTGTGGTTCCAGGAGTCGGAAAATGAGTTTGGCCCTCTAGAAGAAAGTGATTACGACCAAAAGCAGAGCAGTCATCAAAAAGCAACTCTCACTCAGTCCAGCGTTGTGCTCAAACACATTAACAGTGTCATTGACGGCGTCCAGGCGTTGGATCAAAAGTGGCTGAATTTGGTGGGGTTTGCCGCCTCCTACTACCAACGTGGTTTGGGCGAAATGGCACTTCAGGCACTCCCCCCCCAGTTGCGAGATTTAGATGCTACTCAAATCGCAAGACGTCTGAAAAAAAGAGATTCTCTTAAAAAAGGGTCCCAGGCAAGGGGATCCGATCAAGAAGTTTGCGAAAAGTCGCAGCACACTCTAACCAACGAACAATTAAAGGCAATTGAAATCATACAAAACGGCTATGGACCGTTTCTAATATTTGGAAGCACGGGGAGTGGTAAAACTGAAGTTTATATGCGTTGTGTTGAAGCTGTGTTGTCTGAGGACTCCTCAGCCCAAATTCTTGTTATGGTGCCTGAGATTAACTTAACCCCACAACTTGAAGAACGGTTCCAAACTCGTTTTGCCCCGTTATTAGACCAATTCGGTTCTTCAAGTGTAGTTTGCATGCACAGTGGCATGACACCAGCACAAAGGTTGCAGTCTTGGTTAGCCGCACATAGTGGGACAGCAAGAATTATCTTGGGCACACGAATGGCTATCTTTGCGTCTATACCTAACTTAAGATTAGTTGTGGTGGATGAAGAGCACGATCCAAGCTATAAGCAGCAAGAAGGGGCTAGGTATTCAGCAAGAGATTTAGCCGTTTACCGAGCAAAACAATTAGGCATCAAAGTCATTCTTGGCTCCGCAACGCCATCTCTTGAGAGTTGGCATCATGCACAAAATTTAAATCCAAGTACACAACGCTCCAAATACCAATTAATAAACATGCCCTCACGTATAGGTCAGGCATCCATGCCCGGGGTTCAACTCGTTGATCTGAATTTTCAACCTAAAGGAACTGTTTTCTCAAATCAACTCTTAGAGGCTATTAAAACAAGAGTCCAAAAAGGCGAGCAAGTATTAATTTTACTTAACAGAAGAGGATATGCCCCAGTCCTACATTGCCAGGACTGCGACTGGAAGAGTGCTTGCTTGCATTGCAGCGCTTACAGAGTTTTTCATAAAACAGACCGAACGCTTAAGTGCCATCACTGCGGCGTAGTAGAACGGGTTCCTAGCCACTGTCCAAGTTGTGGAAATGCTGATATTTCAGCACTTGGCAAAGGTACAGAGCAACTAGAGGAGTTACTAGGTACACTGTTATCGGACGTCCGCCAAGCGGATGGACAACACTTGAATGTACTCAGGATTGATGCTGACAGTACTCGACTAAAAGGCTCTTTGAATGATCAATTAGCCAAAGTCCACTCGGGTGAGGTGAATATCCTTGTGGGTACTCAGATGATTGCAAAGGGTCATGACTTTCGCAAAATCACACTTGTGGCAGCGCTTTATCCCGATGCAGCACTGTTCTCTAGTGACTTTCGTGCGCCAGAGCGTTTGTTCTCGCTTTTGTTACAGGCTGCAGGCAGGGCCGGTCGAGATGCGGACTTGGCTCCCGCCTCTCCCTCTGAGATGTGGATTCAAACTCAGTATCCCGATCATCCCTTATTTCAGGCCCTCATTACTTATGACTATCCACAATTTGCATCTCAGCAACTAATTGAACGCTCTCAAGGGCATCTCCCCCCTTTCTCCTTTCAAGCACTTATTCGAGCAGATGCAAGAACTCAAAGCGAGGCGCAGTTATTTTTAAACACGGCAAGAGACAATGCTGAGCTTGTTCTTCAACAAATTCGTGAACTTCGGTCGAACTCCACAGCAACTTGGCTCCTTTTTGAACCAACTCTTTATCCTGCAATTCCCATGACACTACAAAGGGTTGCAAACATTGAGCGGGCTCAAATGCTAATTGAATGTGACTCAAGAGTGATGCTACAAGAGTTTTTAAAATGTTGGCAAAATCAGCTTCACCAGTTACAACCAAAATTTAAAGGGCTAATACGGTGGGTTTTGGACGTGGATCCGCTTAGTATTTAATGAATATTTATTTAGTCATAAAACTTAACTAGAGTGCTAAAGCTCACAAATGCAAGTGCTGTCGTGATTAATATAATTTTAGCGATACGCTCATTATCAGCGCCGTATCGCTGAGATAACATGACCACGTTGCTTGCGCTTGGGAGTGCAGCGATGAGCACCATAATTTTTAAGCTACTCGCTTTTAAGTCCAACCCCATCGTAATCACAGCGTATCCAAGACTGTAAATGATTAATGGATGTACGATTAATTTCAAGATAGAGATTGTCCAATAATCTTTTTTTACAAGTTGCAGACTCATCGCCCCTTCATCAGGGCTAGACGCCGTCATCCAAGACCTGCCAAGCACCGCCCCCACAGTGAATAAAGCTGTGGGTGAGGCGGCGTCACTCAATAGCTGTACTGTCTTATCTACGGGAGCAAAGAGTGCTAAATTAAAAGCACAAAAAGTCACTCCAAGTACGATTGCCCAGGGCATTGGATTCATCACTATCCCCTTTAATGCCTTTTGCAGAGCAACACCTACTCCGTGATTACCGGCGCCCTCCAACCTAGATAATGCAATGCAAAGCGAAGTCGTGAACACCATATCAATGGTAATCGTCACAATGGCTATGCCTGCGGCGGATAGCCCAAAAAGTGCGAGTAACAAGGGTACGCCCATAAAACCTGTATTAGGAAATGCAGCGACTAGTGCGCCAAAGGATGAGTTATTCCATCCCCATCCAGATCGCAGTGAAAGACCCATTGCAATTGCAACCATCACACATGCACCAACAAAATAAGTCAACAACACTGCGGGGTTAAGTAATTGATCTAATTGTGCGTGAGTACCAAACCTAAACAACATGCAGGGTAATGCAAAATAGAGAACGAAAATATTCAGGCCTGGAATCGCCTCTAGAGGTAACATTTTCTTGGTGGTCGCTAAAAAACCCGCCAAAACCAGTGCGAAAAAAGGACAAGTAACACTAAATACATCCAACATTCCCACATTGTGCACGGTATGATAGAAATCTTTGGAATATTTTCGAATTTTTTACCTTTCGTAGTTTTTCACAACTGTTTTTTTCAATATTTCGGTTACCTGTCTCTTTGATTTATGTCCGCTCAACTCAACAACGCTCAACAAGAAGCTGTTAATTTTTTACACGGCCCATGTCTAGTTTTGGCTGGTGCCGGCTCGGGTAAAACAAGGGTCATCACTCACAAAATTGCACGCTTGATACAAGCTGGGGTGGAGCCTGAGCGCATAGTAGCCATTACATTTACCAACAAAGCTGCAGTTGAAATGCGTGAGCGAGCCAAGTCGTTAATTGGTCGCTCAGCAAAGGGGGTTTTAATTTGTACCTTTCATGCTATGGGAGTTCGAATGCTCCGTCAAGACGGAGAAAGTGTAGGACTTAAACCCCAATTTAGCATCCTAGATACTGATGATGTCACTAGCATATTAAAAGATGCGGGTGGTACAACAGATGTCAAACTCGCTAGACAGTGGCAATGGAAGATTAGTTCTTGGAAAAATCAAGGTTTTAACTCGGCTCAGGCCTTAGCATTGGCTGAAGATGATCAAGACCGATTAATTGCTCAAATCATGGGTAGATATGAAGAACGATTGAGCGCATATCAAAGCGTGGACTTTGATGACTTAGTTGGGCTACCTCACAAATTATTACGCGAAAGTCCAGAAGTAAGAGCTAAATGGCAGGATCTCATCCAGCATATATTGGTAGATGAATACCAAGATACAAACGCTACTCAGTACGAGTTTTTAAAGTTACTTGCAGGGGATAAGCAACGATTTACTGCAGTAGGTGACGATGATCAGTCGATCTATGGTTGGCGTGGGGCAACTCTTGAGAATTTACAAAAATTGCCGATCGATTATCCTAATTTAAAAATCATCAAACTAGAGCAGAACTACAGATCCACTAGCGCTATTTTGAATGCGGCCAACAATGTTATTCAGCCTAATCCAAAACTATTCCCCAAAACCTTGTTCTCAGAACTTGGGCAAGGTGAACCGGTGCAAGTGATTGAATCTGATAATGAGGAACACGAAGCAGAAAGAGTGGTTGCAAGGATTCAATCTTTGCGTGCTATTCCTAAAATTAGCTCCAGCGGTGAAGTCCGTCACCCAGAATTTAAAGAGTTTGCCGTCCTTTACCGAGCCAATCATCAGTCTAGAGTGCTTGAGCAAGCTTTTCGAAAAGCACAGATACCCTACAAAGTGTCTGGTGGTCAAAGTTTCTTTGATAAAGCTGAAATTAGGGATCTATGCTCTTGGCTCAGATTGTGGGTGAACAACGACGATGATCCCGCTTTTTTAAGAGCGATTACTACACCCAAGCGAGGAATTGGTCACCAATCCTTGCAAGCGCTCGGACAGTTTGCCAATCAATATAAGGTAAGTCTATTTGAGGCTTTATTTAGCCAAAGCCTTGGCTCTGTTATTTCTCCAAAGATTTTAGGAGGACTACATGAGTTTGGACGCGAAATTAACGACTTAGAATTTCGAGCCAAACATACCAAAGGTAATGAGGAAGCTAAGACTTTTCTCNTGGATTGGTTAAAAAATATTGGCTACGAGAAATTCTTGTTTGACAATGAGGACAACGAAAAAATTGCATCCCAAAGATGGATAAATGTTCTTGAGTTTTGTGATTGGATTGCAAACCGTTGCGGCGGTCAAATTGAAGATACTGCTGGAGTCACAACTGAACAGGAGCAAAAGAATTTACTGGATGTAGTACAAACTGTATCTCTTTTATCAACGCTTTCTGAGCGCGAACAAGATCAAAATGTTGTAACTTTGTCAACTCTTCACGCTGCTAAAGGTCTTGAATGGCCTCATGTTGTGCTAGTTGGTATCAATGAGGATATCCTTCCGTTTAAACCCAGCTCAAACGAGGAGGGAGGTGAGTTAACTGAAGTTCAAATGTTTGCTCAGACTCAGCGCATCGAGGAGGAAAGACGGTTGATGTATGTTGGTATCACCAGGGCTCAATTTAGCCTGGTAGTAAGTTGGTGCAAAAGAAGAAAAAAAGGAAGAGAGATTATCGGAGCGTTACCAAGCCGTTTTATTGCAGAAATGTCCCTAAACCAAGAAACCGTAATCCTCGATCCTATGGAAAAGCTACGAGCACTTCGTGCAGAGTTGGCTGAACGGGCCAGTCTTAACGCTACAAATCCACTCTAACAACAGCTAAAGACTTGAAGTAAGTATTAAGATCTGAGCAAAAGAGCAACAGACATGAAAAGGAGATAGATATACAAAATGAGACGGAATCCATTTTCACTCATTTTTTTACGAATCATCTTACCCATAGCCAAGCCTAGGGCCATTGGAGCCAAGGCAATTGCAGAATAACTCAGATCTACTAAATCCATTCGGCCGTAGTAGAGCATCGCTCCATAAAGTGGTAGGCCACTTGAGAGATAGATAATACTAATACAACCAATAAATTCCTCTCGAGATAGCTTAAGAGCCATGAGATAAGTAATGATCACCGGTCCCGTGAGTGAGGAGACTCCTCCTAGCAGGCCCGATAGTAATCCAACTATTGAACTGACTTTTTTTTCCTGCTCTGGCTTAACTTTAAACGTTGGCTTGGATACCATTAGGACAAGCGCTAGAAGCATAGATCCTGCAACCATCTGATTCATTTCGTGTTCATTTAATGATAAAGTGAACTTTACAGTTAAGATGGTAGAGATTAATTGCATACAAATCAAAGGCCAAAACCGTTTCCATCCAGTAACTATCCTTCGGCTATCGATCATCTGCCATAGATTGGACAGGACAACAGGAACGGCAACCATCCCAATTGCACGAGGACTTGGAATAACCATAGACATCAATGGAACCGCCAACAATGGCAATCCTACGCCTAACGTTCCTTTAACCAATCCACCTAAAATAAAGGCGGCAATACAGGTCAAAACGGTAAAACTTAAAACAATATCGAGAGATAAGACCGGGATATATGTCATTTCTTTTAAAATTTACTGGATAGCTGTTTTTTATGTCTTTCCAGCACATTATGCTCGGATTTTTTTGACGCAATGATGATGCAATATTTATAGATAGAAGATTTTTGATAAACAACAAATGACATATCCAAGCATAT
>TBL_comb48_EPIDRAFT_1002275_pt1 | contig 13410 bp, 7 predicted proteins | sample TroBogEpilimnion_37_FD_10681 | JGI IMG/M metagenome (IMG submission 10681)
GAAATTCTTAAATCAGCACTTCAGGGTCCTAACGCTGCGGACAAGGCTACAGTTCAGAGCAAAATTGACGCCTCAGTTGCATTCACTGCTGCCTTGGTGACTCCTGAACAAAAATCAGCGTATACAGCGTCTGCTGCCAATGCTTCAGAGGTTGCATGGCTTGCCGGTATATACGATGCTACCACAGAGGCCGCTGCAATTGCGCCAGCTACTCTGAATACAACTATTGCGAATCTTGTCAGTTTGCATGATACCTACACACTCACTTCAGTTCCGTATACCGGACCAGCACACAATGTGTTTCTTGCACCATTGGTTTCTAACGGAGCTGGATCATCTATTGTTAACTCCCTTCAAAATGGAGATATCCTTACAGGAAGAGGCGTAAACCCAACATTGACTGCGACATTGGGTGCTTATGACGTTCTTGGTCTCAGTGGTGTAGGTAACAGTGTTCAGCCGACACTTAACGGTATTCAAACCATTAATGTTAATTTTAATGGTTCATTCAGTGCAGGTAGTGGTGCCTTTCTCACACCTGGCTCGGTCACTAAGCTTGATTTGCAGAACGCAACTGGTGTTCAAACCGTTAATATCACAGGGATAACTGATCCTCATAATAGCGTTTCAGTAACTAACTTCACAGCGGTTCCAACAAATCTCTCGGTAGCTAATACCAGCAGCCCAGCAGGTTCTGTGACATTCGCAACACTTGACGCAGCAGCAAAAAGTGCAACAGATGTAACAAAGTTAACCGTCACTAATGTTAATGTCGGTACACTGAATCTGAATAGCGGTACTGGTAATGGCATTGAGACGGTAAATCTTGTTTCCGCTGGTTCAGGCGCAAACACACTTGGATCATTCAACGATTCAGATATCACAACGCTGAATATTTCTGGAGCCGCAGATCTCAAGATCGGTTCAATCGGTTATAACAATCAGGGTAAGTTTATAACGGTAGATGGCTCTACAGCTACAGGCAACCTTAACCTCACTCTTGATTCGCTGCAGGGGGCTGCTACAGCAACAAAATATGGTACAACTGGTGGTGATGTACTCTTTACCGTGAAAACTGGTTCTGGTGCAGATACAATCAACTCCACAATTAATTTCGGTAACGGCAATGACATCGTTGATGCCGGTTCTGCTCCTTTAGGCGGTGTTGATACTCTTGCTCTGAGCAGCACTCATACCCAGTCCTTTACTGACTTTGCAACCTACAAAAATTTTGAAGCTGTAACGGTAACCCGTACAGATGGTGGTAGCGGATATGCAATTCTCACGGTAGACTCAAAGAATGTCACCGGTGATCAGACATTCTCTCTGGTTAACCAGACCGATACAGCAAGTGCTCCGACAGAGTATGACCTCAATAATCTTTCTGCTGTAGAAGCAATACAGATCACCATTGCCCATAGCGGTTTGCAGGCTACATCAAGCGCTAACAATGATGGTCTTCTTGGTAACAACTTGATTGTGGCTAATCTTGCTACACAGACAACCAACGACACCGTAGGTGTTACCGTTATTGATGGTCTTAACACCGAGCCTCGTTTCAACTTCCAGCTGTCAGCACCAGGTGCAGAGAACATCATTATCACAGATAGCGACACAGAGTCTAACACCGTTCTGCTGAACAACTTTGCTGATCATACCGGTACCATTACCTTGACTGGTGGAGTTGCAACTCAGTTCCTGAATCTTGATGCTTCAGCCAATGGTTATGGACTTGACGTATCTGGTCTTGCCGTTGACCTTAAAAACATCGTATCCAAAGCAGGGAATCTTGACCCTGTTGTTTCAGGTGTATACAGTGGCGATTATCGCACAACCTACAATGCCACAGGTGGCGGAGAACTTCTGACAGCAGCAAACATCATTGGAACTGGCGAAAAGAGTGATGTCATTGTTCGTGTAGTTGGAACCAATCTTGTTGGTGGCGTTGCATTAGGCGGGCAGAACATTCAGCTTGGCAGCGGTAACGACACAGTTATCTTTGCAAATCGTTCATCTTTCAAAGACACGATCCACACATCTGGTCTGACTATTGCCGACACGGTTAGTGGTGGCACAGGTCAGGACACTATCATTCTTGATGGTTCAGGTTATCAGCAGCTTGGAGCAAGCGAATGGACCAATCTGACTGGAATTGATGTTCTTCGTCTTGCAGGTGCACCAGGCAGTACTTATCAGCTTAATGCCGCTAATGTAGAAGGTTTTTATTCTACCAATGGTTATGATGGTCATACTTTTAGCGGTGGTAGCGGTGGTAGCGGTGGTAGCGGCTATTACACCGGTGGCAGTGGCACAGGCGGCTCAACAGGAGAAGTATCCGGCACTGGCTATTCTAGTTCTTTATCTTTACCAGGAAGCGGTGCAATTAATTTGGCTTCTGGTTCTGGTAGTGGTGTTGTTTATACTGGTCATGGTGTTGTTTATACGCCTGGTACCTTGGGTGCAACCACATCAACCACACCTTTTGTAATCAAGATAACCAATGAGTTTGTCGCTCAGACCGATGCGCACAATAACCTGACCATTATAAACAATGATGGTAATTTGGCTTCTGGCAATGAGAACACAGCGACGATTAACCTTCGCGAACTGAATGCGGCACATAATGTAGTCTTTGACGGACCAAATGGTAACAAGTGGGATTTCTACTCTGGCAGCGGTACTGTGCGCCATGCTCAGCAGATCGTTCAGGTCAGTGACGCAAGTTCAAACGGTTTAAATAAGCTGGATGGCGGAAACCCTGATTTTACCTACTACGGTACAGGCAAAGCTACCGGTTTAACACAATCAGCGTCTAATATTGAGTGGAATGCTACCCGCTTTATCGACGGTAGCAACAACAATATTTATCAGGTATGGAATACGGCAGAGGTTACTGCAGCTGACCTGGCAAACACAAAGAACTTCGATACCATTGAGTTCCGTACAGACAAAACAGGAAGTGCATCGGCTCCTCAAACACTGGCCTTGACGTTGACTGATACCGTGCTTCATAATCTGGTACAGCCTCTCCGTACAGCATCTGCAGCTGCTCCTGACAGATTGTGGATTCAGGCAGTTAATAGCTATGACTCAAGTGCAGCCGATGTGACCGGGTACGCTCAGCTGAACATTGATGCATCGCAGTTGACATCAAAGTCCGACCTTGTAGTTTATGCAAGTGGTGATGCTGATATTATTCGCGCTGGTGGTGGTAATGATGTGATCTATGCGTTCGACCCAGTCAATGGCGATGGCATAGGAAAGAACCTTGGTGGTGCCCTTATCAATGGTGGCGGTGGAGAAGACTATATCTACCTTGGTGTTCATAAGAATGCGGATACCATTAATGTCGATACAGTTGACAACATTGTCCATTTGTTTGGTTTCGATGCGAGTGGTAGTATAGGACTTGATGTCATCAACATCAGCGCCGATTCTACGGTTTATTTAGAGACACACAATACTATTTCAGGTGGTGGAATCATCAATGTTACTGACGGCACCGTAGCGATCGATAGCATCTTCCAGGCTGACCATTTGAACATACATGGTGGTGTTACAACTCTTACGAATTCATGGAGTCAGTATATCCTTATTGATGCATCCAGCACGCTTAATTTGGGTCTGCATAATTCACCTGATATCATCGCAATCACGGGTGGCAGCAGCGTATTCCTGAATGATTCCTATAGAGACGTCTTGAATGTGACTGGCGGTACTACAGTTCTTGGTTCCACTCCTACTCATTCAATTGGACTAGATCTTATCCACTTTACAGCTGGAACAGCCTCTGTTGATTTGGGTACACATTCTTTTGGGGTTGATACAATCACAGTTTCCACAGTTTCTGGATCAGGTACAGATGCCACAATCCTCCACACCTATGGATCTGGTGAGACGATTACTGTAAATCCAGGGACAACCAGTCATATCAGCGGTGATTTTGGATCGTGGACATCAGGTACAGCTACGACAGGACACCTTATTGTTGCCGTTGATTCTGTTGCTGCATCTGCAGGTACTGATACCATCCTTTTGACTCATACCGCATCTAGCCTTGGTGGCACAACAATTCAGTCTGGTATCGCAAACCTCTCTGGTAATGCTGACCACATTATTGACGTCACAGGTGCAATTATTGGTGCTAATCCAAATTACGATACCTTCGACTTGACAGCATTATCAACAGTTTCGCTGTCAATTACTATGCAAGGAGGGAATGTTATTCCTGGTACGACAGGGTTTGCAGTTAATGTAGATGGTGTCATTACGCTTTCAGGTACACCGACAGGTACGTTGCTAGATACTGCACACCGCATCCTGAATGATTTGGAAGTAAGCACATTTGCAAATGTTGTTGGGACTACCGTAACAAAAGTTCTTACGACAAGTCATGACTTCGTTTACAATGACAATGCCGGTGGTGCGTGGGTATTTGAAATCGGTGATGCTAATACTGGTCAGATAATCCATCTGGTTGGTATAACTAATGTAGACGGATTTAACTATACAACCCCTACAACAGGCAATCAGGTACATGTTATCTAACATGACTGAAGAAAAACAATGCTTGCCTCGGTAAAGCGTGTTTGCAGAAAAAAAATAAAACCCCGTCTCTCAAAAGGAGGCGGGGTTTTTATTTATCTCTTTTAGGGGAGGGTTTTCATAACGAGTAGTTTAAAGAGACCAAGATTTATAACCAATAAAATGATGTTGTATCATGAGCCAAGACCAAACAATCACTATTGATAATGTAGATTATCCACTATCAAGCCTGACAGAAAATGCAAAGATGTTGTTATCAAATTTACAGTTCAGTGATAACGAGATTACACGTTTGAGTAACCTGCTGGCAGTTGTCAAAACAGCGAGAGGTACCTATGCGCAGGCACTGAAATCCGAATTACTTCAATCTCCAAAACCTTAATATTGAAATAAATATAAGGCTATCGACCCTTATGAAGCATCGTAGTAAAACACAAAAAAACAAGCATTATAGCAACACCCCGGCTGTTTTCAGTGCATCTGGGCCATCAGTGGCTGTTTGTTTAAAAAAAATACAATCAGCATTGATACTGCACCAAAAAGGATGTTTGAGTGACGCTGAAGTGATTTACAAGGAGGTACTGCGTATAGAACCTTATAACTTCGATGCTCTTCATCTTTTGGCGGCAATTGCCCTTCAGCGAAAGCAGTTTACAGAGGCAGTTCACCTTTTTGAACGAGCGCTGAATATCAGTTCCTCCACTCCCAATCCATTGAACAATTATGGTTTAACTTTGTCTGGACTACATCGGTATGAAGAAGCTGTAGTGGTGTATGACAAGGTGATAGCGCTTAAGCCTGACTTTGGTGAAGCTTTTTTTAATCGTGCAAATGCTCTGCTGCAGTTGCAACGTTTTGAAGAGGCAATTCTGAGTTATGATAATGCGGTATTGCATAGACCAAATTTTGCTCAAGCTTATTATAATAGAGCGAATGCCTTGCATAATGTGGAGCGTTTTGAAGAGGCTATTCAGAGCTACGAGAAAGCTATCATGCTTAAGCCGGATTTTGTAGAAGCTTATTATAATTGTGGAAATGTATTTCATAAGGTGAAGCGTTTTGAAGAGGCTATAGCTAAATATGAAAAAGTAATTGTGTTACAACCCTCTTATGCTGAGGCATACGCTAATCATGGGTTATCTTTATATGAGCTGAAGCGCTACCCTCAGGCATTATTAAGCTATGAAAGAGCGAAAGCAATAAATCCTGATTTTGTTGATGCATGGTCGAATAGCGGGTTAGCCTTATATGAGTTGCATCGTTATGATGAGGCTATCCAGAGTTACAATAAGGCGATAGCATTAAATCCGAGGTATGGTGATGCATATTACAATCGTGGAAATGCATATCTTGAGTTACAGCGCTATGAAGAGGGTATAAGCAGTTATGACAAGGCAATAGAATTAAATGCAAACGTCGTAAAGTCCTATTATAACATTGGAAATGCATTTCGCGAGTTAAAGCAATATGAAGATTCTATACTGAATTATGAAAAAGCGATAGCATTAAGCCCGAATGGTTTCTATTTGCTGGGAGAGTGCTTGCATACTAAAATGCAGATTTGCTCATGGAGTTCATTTGATAACTATGTGCATCAGCTTATTGAGCAAATAGAGTGCCATGAAAAAGCAACAACTCCATTCCCTTTTTTTGCTATGCTCGACTCTCTTTTATTACAAAAAACAGTTGCGGTGATTTATGCCTCTGATAAACATGCTTCAACTGTTGCTCTTCCGCAGATTCCTCATCGTGCCAAGGGTAGTAAAATTCGGATTGGATACTTTTCTGCTGATTTCCGTAATCATGCGGTTTCCTATTTAATGGTCGAGCTTTTTGAGCGTCATAACAAGGACGGGTTTGAGATTTATGCTTTTTCTTATGGGCCAAATATCCATGATGATATGAGGCATAGGCTGGAACCTGTGTTTACAAAATTTATTGATGTACGCACCCTCACTGATAAAGATATTGTAATGCTCTCAAGGAGCCTTGACATTGATATTGCTGTTGACCTGGGAGGGTATACCAAAGACTCAAGAACAGGATTATTCGCTTTGCGGGCTGCACCAATACAGGTGAGTTATTTAGGTTTCCCTGGAACGATGGGTGCTTGCCACAGTGATTATCTTATTGCTGACCATATACTTATACCTGATTATAACCAGCAGTTCTATACTGAGAAAATTGCATATTTGCCCAACAGCTATATGGTAAATTCAAAGCGTAGCATTGCAGACAAGGTTATGCACCGCGAAGATTATGGTTTGCCTGAAAATGGTTTTGTCTTTTGCTGTTTTAATAATAATTACAAAATAACACCTGCTACCTTCGATGGTTGGATGCGGATTCTAAAGCAGGTACAAGGGAGTGTTCTCTGGCTTTTTGAGGATAACGCAAAAGCAGCTTTCAATCTGCAGCAGGAAGCGCATCTTAGAGGGGTTCAAACAGAAAGGCTGATTTTTGCACAGCGTATGCAATATCATTCCGAGCATCTCGTCAGGTATCGGTTAGCCGATCTGTTTCTTGACACACTTCCGTTTAATGCTCATACGACGGCAAGTGATGCCTTATGGGCTGGGTTGCCAGTTTTAACATGTGTTGGAGAATCTTTTGCAGGCAGAGTGGCGGCAAGCTTGCTCAACGCCATTCACATTCCAGAGCTTATTACTTCCACCCAACAGGACTATGAATCACTTGCAATTGAGCTTGCTAACAATCAGGAAAAAATGAGAAACATAAGGCAAAAGCTTGAGCAAAACCGGTTGACAACCCCATTGTTTGACACAGAATTATTTACCCAGCAGATTGAAGATGCATATACGGCAATGTACGATCGTTATCAAGTATCTTTGCCACCAGAACACCTGTATATCAATAACCGGGATTGAAGCGCCAAGAATTTATCCCGCTGGATATAAAACCGTAATAAAAAGCGTATAACGATGCAATCAAATCAGTTACTGCGTAAACCACGCATATTGTGGACAAGCGTAATTTCCCTTTTGGATACATCGTGTGGCGCTGCCATTGATGCAAGGGAGATGCTGCGTCAATTGGTATTTTATGGCTATGACGTTGCTGTTGTTGGTGCGACAGTGTTTGACTCTGAAAAAGGGGTTTCGAGGTTACCTGAAAATTGGAGAACTCAGGTATCGGAAAAGAATTTAATTCTTAAGGTCAACGATGCGCCTCTTGATCATAAACTGCTGATAACAAGGAGTACGAAGCGTCTTGAAATGACTTCCCAGGAGGCTGATAAATGGTATTGGCTCTATGTACAGACGCTTGAAGAGTTCAAACCGGATCTTGTTTTTTTTTCTGGAGGCAATACTTTAGAATTGTTGATTTCCGATGAAGCAAGACACAGGGGAATTCCTTCTGCAATGTATCTTGCCAATGGGAATTACATGAAAGGGGCACGGTGGTGTCGTGATGTTGATCTCATTATTACAAATAATCAGACAAATTCTGATTATTATTACCGCCAATTTGGGATTAAATCGACACCTGTAGGTCTTTTTATTGATTCTACAGCTGTAAGAGCATTGACCAAAACTCGAACAACAGTGCTCTTTATCAACCCTTCACTGGAAAAAGGTGCAGGTTTAGTCATTCAGCTGGCAACATTGCTTGAAAATAATAGGCCTGACATCTTGTTTGAAGTGGTTGAATCTTGTGGTAACTGGACTGCACTTGTCCGGCTAATCACAAGCCATTATGGTGAGTCTCCCCGTGATAAGCTTGATAATGTTATGGTGTGCCAAAATACCAGTGATATGCGAGCAATCTATAGCCATGCACGTTTGCTTCTTGCTCCAAGTTTCTGCTGGGAAAGTGTCGGTCGGGTTACAGCAGAAGCTATGCTTAACGGTATTCCCGCTATTGTAACAGACCGTGGAGCTCTCCCTGAAATGATGGGTAATGGAGGTTTTAAGTTGAAGCTTCCTGATGCATGTCATAAAGAGCCCTATACATCAATTATCAAACCGGAATTACTCCAGACACTGGCGGAAAGGATTATTCAGCTCTATGATGACGAAGCCTACTATGATGAATATGTTGCTCGGGCATGGCATGTTGGTGAGACTTTACACAATATGGCCAACAGCACACAACGGTTGATACAAGCCTTTCAGTTATTGATACAAAAACGAATGGAGGCAAATAGTGATGAAATCACTTTGGAAACGCCACAAAAGCAAGTTCTGCCGTTGGCCTCTAAAGATATTTTGCCTGCTGATACAAGAGCACAAACACTAAAGCCAACAGTTCAGTTGACGAATACTCTTGAGGCCAAGTTTGAATCTGCATTTGCTTTGCAAAAAAAGGGGCATTTGTTAGAAGCAGAACTATTGTACAAGGAGATACTCCAGTTACAACCCGATCACTTTGATGCACTGCAGTTATTGGCAGCTATTACCGGGCAAAGGAAGAATTACCTTTATGCTATTGACTTATTTGACCAGGTACTTAAAATCGACCCTGATCACCGGGCTTCGCTCAATAATCGAGCTGTTGCACTACATGGATTGAAACGAAATGAGGAGGCTCTGCTCTGCTATGACAGAATTATAATGCTCAAACAAGGCTCTGCTGAAATTTACTGTAATCGAGGAACTGCTTTACAGGATTTGAACCGATATGAAGAGGCATTGTTAAGTTATGAAAGGGCAATAGTAGTTCAGCCAGACTATGCAGATGCTTATTTTAATCTGGGCAATGTGTTACAGGAGTTGAAGCGGTATGAGGATGCTGTAGTGAACTATGAAAAGGCAATACTCCTCAAGCCTGATTATGCGAAGGCTTATTCTAATCAAGGCAATGCGTTACGGAAAATGAGCCGGTATGAAGAGGCATTAATGAGCTATGACAAGGCAATAGCAGTTCAGCCTGATTATGCTGAGGCTTATTCGAATCGAGGTGTTACCTTAAAGGAGTTGAAGCGGTATGAAGATGCAGTAGTGAGCTATGACAAGGCCATTGCATTCAAGCCTGATTATGCTGAGGCCTATTCTAATAGAGGTAATGCGTTACATAAGATGAACAGTTATGAGGAGGCGTTGCTGAGCTATGACAAGGCACTGGCTATTCAACCAGACTCCGCTGAGGTTTACTTTAATCGTGGAAATGTGCTCAATGAATTTGGGATGCTTCTTGGTGCTGAAGCAAGTTATGACAAGGCTATAGCTCTTGACCCCTACTATGCGGATGCTTATGCTAATCGTGGCCATACGTTACAGAAGTTGATCCGGTACGAAGAGGCGTTGCTGAGTTATGACAAGGCACTGGCTATTCAACCAGACTCAGCTGAGGTGTATATTAACCGTGGAAATGTGCTCTATGAATCCGGTATGCTTCAGGCAGCTGAGGCTAGTTATCGATGTGCGATGGAGATAAAGCAGAATTATACAGATGCGCATAGCAATTTGCTCTTCTGCTTAAACTATTCTGCAAGTCATCACTATTCGTATAGTTATGTCGAGGCGTGCCGATATGGAGAAATAGTTACCAAAAAAGTAGGTAAACCTTTTTCTGTCTGGGATTGTATGCCTAAGCATGAACGCCTCCGCGTTGGGTTGGTGTCGGGTGACTTGTTAAATCATCCTGTAGGTTATTTTATCGAGGGTGTTTTAGCACAGATAGATCCATCCCGTATTGAGTTGATTGCTTATCCGACTGATGAAAAGGCTGATGATCTTACAGCGCGTATAAAACCATTTTTTTCTGCATGGAAACCTTTAGCTCGTTTTGATGACGGGGAAGCTGCACATTTTATACATGCTGATGGTGTGCAGATTTTGCTGGACCTTGCTGGTCATACGGCAAAAAACAGATTGCCCGTATTTGCCTGGAAACCAGCACCGGTACAGGTTAGCTGGCTGGGGTACTCCGCTACAACAGGAATGTCGCAGATGGACTATTACCTCGGTGATCCCTATGTCTCACCAAGCGATGAAGCAAACTGTTTTTCTGAAAAAATATGGCGTCTACCTGAAAGCTACCTTTGTTATACCCCACCTGCTTTTCCAGTTACCATTCAGCCATTGCCAGCACTAAGTGCGGGCCATATTACGTTTGGTTGTTTCAATAACCTGACAAAGGTTAATGATGCTGTTGTGGCACTCTGGTCTAAAGTTTTGAATGCTCTCCCAGGTTCTGTTCTTTTGCTCCGAACCAAACAACTGCAGAGTTCAAGAGTAAGTGAGCATATTCTTCAACGATTTGCTGAACAAGGTATTGCATCCGGCAGGCTTATTTTGGACGGGACTTTTTCTTCGAGACAGGAGCTTTTTGAAGCCTATAATCGTGTCGATATTGCCCTTGACTCTTTCCCTTATACCGGTACGACAACCAGCGTCGAAGGATTATGGATGGGAGTGCCGGTCATTACTCGTAAAGGCAATAGTTTTCTTTCTCATATTGGCGAGAGTATCGCTCATAATGCAGGATTAGCAGACTGGATTGCCGATAATGATGACGACTATGTGGCCAAAGCGGTCATGCATACCCAGAATTTGGAATGTCTTGCAGAGTTGCGCGCTGGATTGCGGCAACGCGTACTTGCCTCTCCACTTTTCAATGCGCCCCTTTTTGCTCGGAACTTTGAAAATGCACTGTTGGATATGTGGAAGCAATACGAATTTCAAGCCAATTGTTTTCTATAAAAACATTAATGTCGGATTACAGCAGTTATGGTCCGATGTTGTTTTTGTTCGTGATTTTACCCGGCTGGATGTGCTTACTGAGAGGCAACTCATAACCTACATTATCATCATGTATGAGTTGTATAAGGCGGTTGATCTTACTGTGCACATAATTGATGAACTTGGAAAGCTAATCGGAAAACCACTCCGGGAAAGCTATATAGGATGGCTGGCGAGTAAATAATGTATTCGAATAGTAATATCCGGTGAACTCAAAGATAATATACGGAGGCCTGAAATGGTCATTATGATTTAACAAATCAAATAAAAAATGAGTATTGATATCGCTGAGGAGTTATGCCGGAAGATAGAGAAATCTTATTGATACCACCGAATTGATTTGCCTTATGGGGTTGTCACTCCCGGATGGGCACCTCTTAACCAACAAGCTTATCGGATTCCTGAACGGCTGGATAAAATGCGTGTATTGGATGTAGGAGCCTGGGATGGGTACTGGACATTTGAAGCTCTGAAGCGAGGAGCGTCGGAGGTTGTGGCTATCGATGATTTCTCTGATTTTCTTGGTATTCTTGAAAACAAGGATAGGCATGCCTGGGAAAATTTTGATCTTTGTCGTGATATTTTTGGATATAATGAAGAGAAATGCAAGCGTTTTGATATGTCAGTTTATGATGTTACCGAAGATAAACTTGGTCGTTTTGATATAGTGTTTTTTTTCGGAACACTCTATCATCTTCGCTATCCGTTACTTGCCTTGGATAGATTATCGGCACTCTGTAATCGGGAAATTTATGTCGAAAGTGCCATTCTTGATGATTTCAGTCCATACAGGGGGGGAATTGGTTCAGGATATCCAAATGAAAATCAGATAGTTATGGAGTTTTATCCAGGCAAAGAGTATGGAAATAATAGTACTAATTGGTGGGCGCCAACATTACGATGCTTGGCACGTATGGTTCTTTCCTCAGGATTTAACAACGTAAAAGCTTGGAAGTTGACTGAAGGAGTAGCAACTCAATTGCCACATTGCAGAGGTTTTGTGCATGGAGTTAAGTCTGCAGTTTAGTGGGATATAGGACAGTGATGGATACCTTGTCAGCATAATATGTAGATTACAGTGGCAATATTTGCAATTTATGGCAGTTTGAGGATGCGAGTCGCTCAATTATTTATGGTTCGCATGTATTGGAGCATATTGGTCAGCGTGATATGGTGTCAATATTAAATGGATTAAGGAGATTGTTAAGCGCTCCAGAGTCGATATCGAAGTAAAAGAAGGTCGAATATTAATGAATATGGCTAAACTTTTTAATGAGCGCTTAATACCAGGTGGAAAGATAATGATTTCGGTACCAGACCTGCATACTCTCTATATCTTCCGTTAAAGAAGGATTATAGTAAACGACTAAAGTGCAAAAACAGTCCACTTCATCTTAGTATAGGTTATCAGTTATGGATCCAAAAATATCGGTTATTTTTCCAGTAGGTAAGAGTGAGGAGTATCTCAAGTATCTCAGGCCAGCTATTGAATCAATCTTGGGACAAAGTTTAACTGATTTTGAATTTCTGATCATTGAGGATGGTGTTTCACCACAGGTTGAGGCAATCATTGATAGTTATCGTGATGAAAGAATCAAGATTATAAAACTTCCAATGAATATGGGTGCCAGCGCAGCAAGGAATGCCGGTCTGCTTATGGTCAGGGCTCCCTATATTGCAATGATGGACTCGGATGACGTGGCTATGCCCAATCGTTTTGCCCGGCAATACACCTGGATGGAAAGTCATCCCGAAGTGACGGTTTGCGGTTCTAATTTTATCAAGATGTTTGTTGATGGACAACAAATGCCAATGCGCTATCCTGAAACTGATGGCGCCATAAAATCCCGTTTGCTGATTGTTGACTCGGCAATTCATAATCCGACAACTATGATTCGCGCCGAGTTTGTCAGAAAATATCATCTGCAGTATGATGCCAACTTTCCAAGGGATCAGGATTATAGATTTTTTGTGGAGATGATGCGAAACGGGGGGGCGTTTTATTGCCTGCAGGAAGAACTTCTGCTCTACCGACCCTATGTGTTAATATAGATGTCGCCTCAACCAAGGAGACAAGATGGGCTATTCGAGATCAATAAAGGTAAGTATTTTAAGACGGGTTTTACCCCCTAATAACGAAAGTATTACCAAGGTGAGTGAG
>TBL_comb48_EPIDRAFT_1002276_pt1 | contig 13406 bp, 9 predicted proteins | sample TroBogEpilimnion_37_FD_10681 | JGI IMG/M metagenome (IMG submission 10681)
AGTGCACGCGGTTTGAATGGAGGCATAGTGTATTTGGCATTTTTACCCCTTGCTATTATGGGCACCTTAGGATTTATTTGGTGGCGCACCAATAAACAAGGATGATTATGTATTTTTTTTATTATCTTTCTAGTAAAACAGAAAGACATGCAAAAAACATATTGGGTAATGGCCATACTATTCATAGTATTTTTCCCATCATGCATCAGACATGTAGTAATAGGCAGGGGAAAAGCCACCACTAAAACACTACAACTTTCTAACTTTAATCAGCTAGACATTTCCGCATCGCTACATGCCAATGTAACTGTAAAAGAAGGCGAAGCATTTTCTGTAAGCCTTAGCGGTTATGAAAATATTGTAAACGAAATTAAATCGGAGATTAAGGACAGTACCCTACGCGTATTTACGGAAGACGATTTGGATTTGGGTTTAAAAAACAATACTGAACTTGTAATTACCATGCCGGCGTTGCGTAATTTATCGTTATCGGGGGCGCCGGATATAGATGTACACGGCTATATACATGCGAGTGATTTTAACATTGATTTATCGGGTGCGGGGAACATTAATATAGATAGTTTTAGTGTAAATAATTTTACTGCGGACCTATCGGGTGCGGCAAAATTAAAAATAAGTGGAGCTGCGGCTACCAATGGTAATATAGATATATCGGGAGCAGGAGCGGTAAATGCATTTGGTTTGCATTGCGATTCGGCAACAGTAGATATATCCGGTGCGGGGAAATGCGATATTTATGCAGTAAAATTGCTACAAGCCAATATTAGTGGTATAGGTAAAATAAGCTATAAGGGATATCCACAGCTAGTTAAAGACATTACCGGTGCAGGCACGCTTGCCAATGCCAATTAAATGGCATAATTTTTGGAGTAAACATATAAAACTAAGCCCTATGCTAAAAGTTCGTAAAATTCGCATACTGTTGCTCAGCATTTTATTTTTATGCTGCAAAATTACCTTGTGGGCGCAAATAGACCCTATAGAGCGTGAATGGTATAATGAAGAGAAAACAGCTAAAATACAGATATACAAGGCGGTTGATGGTAAATATTACGGTAAAATTATTTGGCTTAAGGAGCCTTTAAAAGATGGGAAACCAAAAGTAGATTATAGAAATCCGGATGCGAATAAAAGAAACAACCCTATAATAGGACTTTGCATTTTAAAAGGATTTACAAAAGAAAATGCCAATGAATATAGCGAGGGTACTATTTATGACCCTAAAAACGGTAAAACATATTCTTGCATCATTAACCATAAGGGAAATAGACTGGATGTGAGAGGCTATTATGGCATTTCGCTTATAGGGCGAAGTACCATTTGGACACTTGCAGAATAGGCATTGCAATTATGTTATTGAAAATTTTAAATAAAACGCTAAAATGCAGTTTTATTTTCAGGTAAAGAAGCTGCCTGATAGTGCTACAATCTAATAATAAAATTAAATGAAATCAGTACTTAAGAGAATTGAATCCTACAATTCTTTGTTACCTAAAGATAAAATATTGCTTAAATACAGTGCCTTGCATGAATCTCCATTTCGATTTTTTAGAGGTACATGCCACTTGTTTGCCGAGGACTTTGGCAAGCTATATGGCTATAATTCTAAATTAAAGACGTGGATATGCGGAGATGCCCATTTTGAGAATTTCGGTTCATTTAAAGGAGCCAACAGATTGGTGTATTTTGACATGAACGATTTTGACGAAGCTATTTTATGTGCCCCGGAGCCTGAAATTTGCAGATTTTTAACCAGTATAGTTATAGCAGGCCGACAAATAAAAATGCAGGAAAAGGCGATAAGGGAATTGCTAGAAGCACTTTGTAATAATTACATACAAACCCTATTAGCCGAAAAAGCATTGATGTTGGAGGAGGCCACTGCAAAGGGTATATTAAAAAAATATTTTAATAGGCTAAACAGTAGAAATAGAGAGGCATTTATTGCTAAACATACCGTGCCTGCAAAAAACGGGTTACAACTTAAAATAGATGAAAGCCACCTTTTGCCCATTAGCAATAAGCAAAAGGATTTAATTTTTAAAAGTTTGCAAAAATTGCTTCGACAGCATAACCATTTTAAAGATGTGGAGTGCTTAGATGCAGCTTACCGTGTGGCAGGTACAGGAAGCTTGGGATTGGAGCGCTATGCGGTGTTGACCTATAATCATGAGAAGAAGAAAAATTATTTATTGGATATTAAACAAACACGTATTTCCTGCTATCAAAGAGAGGTGAAACTAAAGCAACCGCAATTTTTGGATGAGGCAGAGCGCATTAACCGAGTTGGTTATTTGATGCAATTTAACAGCCCTGCGTTTCATAGCAGGTTGCGGATAAATAAAATTGATTTTGTAGTAAAAGAGATGCAGCCATTGGTAGATAAGATATCGGTGGCGAGCCTTGGTAATAATATACAACAATTTAGTGATGCTGCTCATCAAATGATGCCCTTAATAGCCTATGCCCAAATACGCAGCAGTGGTCATTTAACGGCAAGTAGTGCTGACGATTTGATTAGATTTGCCGATAGTGGGAATTGGGTAAAAGACATGATACATTTAAGCTTAGCAATGGCTGATAGCAACGATAAATACTATGCCCAATTTAGAGAGCAACACCTTATTAATAATACCTGAGCCATTAATCATTACAAATATTGCGCAAAGCAGTTGCACATACTATCCACCATTTTTTAGCAGCAATCCTATTGATTTGTATTGCATCTAGTAGTTATGGACAGTTTAATTGGCAGAGCAATACATTTTTTACAGATACTATAAACGTAAGTAAAAACACTAAGGTAAATAACCTTATAAACGGGGCTATTGGAACACTTAAAAGAGGACCCGTTGATACCGTTGCTAATAACCTATTGTTTAAAGGACGCAGTGAAGTGCCTTATAAACCCTTTGAAGGAAAAATAATAAGGCATATTTATTTTAAGCAATTAGATTTTGAAAGCAACCTTACAGATACATCCATACGTATTATAAGCATTGCAGCCAAAGTAGCGGACAAAGTGCATACCAATACCCAAGAAAGTGTATTACGAAATAACTTGTTTATAAAGGAGCATACCCCACTTAATGCATATAAAACGGCGGATAATGAGCGCTATTTGCGTTCATTAGATTTTATTCAAGATGCCAGAATAATTATAACAAAAATATCACCCGGAGATGACTCGATAGACCTATTGGTGATTACCAAGGATTTGTTTAATATTTCGGCGGACGGATCATCTAATGGATTTGACCATATATATGGTTCTCTTATAGATGCAAATTTTATGGGGACAGCGCAGCGATTGGAGGCATCGACACTATATGACCCTACGAGGCAGCCCAATATGGGATGGGGAGCAACTTATAAAAAGAATAATTTGGGTAATAGCTTTGTAAGTATGTCTGCCGGAATAAGTTCGGTAAATAAAAACACAACTACGCACCAAGAAGAAAACACCAGTTATATTAATTTTACCAGGCCATTAGTATCGCCGTACACACGCATGGCCGGTGGCCTATTACTAAGTATAAATGATGCATATAACCGTTATAATATACCGGCAGCCTTATTTTACAGGTATAACTATATATTGACTGATGCGTGGTTGGCCTATAATTTGGGCGTGAACCATTTGATGGAGCATCATACTACGCCGCGGGATAGAAGCTTTATATCCTTGAGGTATTTTAATTATAATTTTTTGCAAAGTCCACTGCAGTTAGCTGACCAATTTGACCCTATATATAATAATCGCAAGGCCATACTTGGGCAGATAACTTTTTTTAGACAGGAGTATTTTAAAACACAATACATTTATGGCTTTGGGACAACGGAGGATTTACCTTACGGCTATAACGTATCATTTACAGGTGGATGGCATGAGCAATTGAATTTACAGAGGCCCTATTTAGGCGTAAATTTAATTAGGAACCTGACTACGGAAAGCGGTGATTTTATACAACTTTATTTTAAGACAGGTACCTTTTTTAATTCCGGTATGGTGCAAGATGCCACCTTGCTATTAGGATTTAATACATTTTGCAGGTTAATGTATTTTAAAAATATAAAGGTGAGGCCTATTATTAACCTGAGTTACTCGGCCTTAGATAAGCCACTTAGCTATGCCCCATTGCGGTTGAATAATATTTACGGTATTGGGGGATGGCTGAGTGATTCTATAATAGGATACAAGCGATTAAGTTTGCAACTGGAATCTGAATTTTATTTGAAGGATAAAATATTGGGTTTTCAATTTGCGCCGTTTACACATATTGATTTAAGTACTTTAGTACCGGCAGATAATAATTTGTATCATGCAAACTTATACAGCGGTTGGGGTGGAGGCATAAGAACAAGAAATGAAAATTTAGTATTTGAGACCATTGAATTCCGTTTTTACTATTACCCGATTACACCCACTAATATGCAACATTTTAAAATTGTGCTGAATAGTAATATTCGATTTCGTTATAATAGTAATTTGATAAGTCCGCCTTCACTAATTGAATTAAATAGCGAATAATAGCCTAATATTAAAGCTGTAAATTGTATTTTTATTCTAAGAAAAGAAGTTTAAGATGGATATATATCAAGATCTAGTTTTGAAATTAATTTTATCAATTATTATTGGTGGTGCTATAGGTTGGGAGCGGGAATTGCGAAGTAAATCTGCGGGGTTTAGAACATTAATACTTATTTGCCTGGGTGCGACCTTATTTACAATTTTATCGGAGCTGATAGGCAGTAAAGGAGCACCTGAACGCATTGCATCGAACATAGTTGTAGGCATTGGTTTTATTGGTGCGGGGGTGATTTTTAAAAGCAATAACCGCGTTAGCGGAATTACAACTGCAGCAACAATATGGGTTACCGCAGCGATTGGCATGTGCATTGGCAGTGGCCAATATTTTATAGCAGCAGCGGCATGCGTATTGGTATTGCTTATTTTGGTAGTTTTTTCAAGATTTGACAAGCGTATAGACAGGGCTAATCAAATACGGGATTATGTCATTAGCTTTCCATTTAATAAGGAGGCGCATCATAAGTATGAAAGTTTAATTAAGCGCCATAAGTTGCACATCCTTAATTCTACACAATCGAAAAGCGGTAACGTATTAAAAAACAGTTGGACATTATTAGGTAGGGAACAGGATCATGCAAAATTTATAGATGAAATTTTTAATGATGCTGATGTATCTAATTTTGAATTTTGAGGTACTTAATCTAATTGAAAGAAAGGATTATAAGCTATTTCATTCTTGATGGTAGTTGCAGGACCGTGGCCTGAATATACCACAGTATCGGGTTCGAGAATAAAAAGGCGGGTTTTAATACTATTTATTAAAGTATCGAAATTGCCACCCGGTAAATCGGTACGGCCGATGCTGCCTGCAAATAATACATCGCCACCAATAACCCATTTGCCCGGTTTATAGTAAAACACTACAGAACCCGGTGAATGGCCGGGAGTAAAGCTTACTTGTAGACTTTCTTTACCTAATTGCAGAATTTGGGCATCATGCAGGTTTCCATCTACAGCGGGGATTTTGTTTAAACGCAGGCCAAACATAGCGGCGCTAGCAGCAGCGTTATCAATTAAAAACTGATCCTTGTTATGGAGTAAAAAGGGCACTTTATAAGTATCTTTAATAAAATCGACCCCTAAAATATGATCGATATGGCCATGTGTATTGATAATGGCTTGCGGGACCAACTTATTATTATTAATATAATCTAATATGGTTTTATTTTCTGCAGGGCTATTCATTCCGGGGTCGATAATCCAACATTGCATATCGGTATTGCTTACCACATAGGTATTCTCCTGAAAAGGGCCAAAGGTAAATGACTGTACTTTTAACATATGACTAAGAACTTTTTTTGTATTTTTAAAATGACTAATACCGCATTAATTGGTCTAATTTTTGCAGTGATAAGTAAGTTGCAAAGGTAAGTGCTAATTAAAGTTTTGAAAAATTATTGTCTTCATGATTTATTATAAGTCGAAAAGTTTAAGATTTTATCTTTTAACCCTAGCGGGGCTAATGATGACTTTTAATGTATTAAGCCAAACAGCTTATATGGAGACCTTTGGGCAAAACCGAATACAGACCCGAGTATTTGCATGGAAGTTTTTTGATACGCGGCATTTTAGGATATATCATTATGATAAGGCGGGAGTGCAGTTGGCAAGATATGTTGCAGAAGAAGCAGAAAAAGAAATTACTGAAGTAGAGAAAAAATTAGGCGGGCAGTTTCCTAAGAGATTTAATCTGATACTTTATAACTCCTACGATGAATATAAACAAACCAATGTAGGATTAAAGCAAGAAGGCCAAACGACCGGTATAACACCTACAGGGACTATAGATTTAGTTGGTGATAAATTGGTAGTTTATTTTACAGGGCAGCATAGCGATTTAAAGCGACAGCTACTTACAGGTATGAGTAAGGTGGTGATGCAGCGATTAATTTTTGGAGAAAGCCTGAAGCAAATGGCAAAGAATGCCGTTTTTTTGAATTTGCCCGATTGGGTAACCTTAGGATATATAGCCTATTTGGTAGACGGTTGGGACTCTAAAAGCAATGCCCAATGGAAGGAATTAATAGATGCTAACCCTAAAATGGGTTTTTACGAATTAAGTGAAAAGAGCCCTGAGCTTGCGGGTAAGGCATTTTGGAAATTTGTTGCCTATAATTACAATAAGCGTACGGTAAAAGGATTGCTATATGCCATACAAGAGAAGGCCAATTTAAACAAGGGTATGAAAGAGCCCCAAACTATAGGGCTTAAGGTAAGAAAGGCTTATGATTCTTGTATACATTTTTACAAACTTAGTTATGCTACAGATGCAAAAATAAGAGAACAGCCTGATAGTGCTAATGGATTGATAAGCGTGAACATTCCGGTGGATAATAGCCAAATGAGAAGCCTAAAAGTATCGCCGAAGGGAAATGATATTGCTTATGTAACATGGAAGGACGGTGAATTTTTTGTATGGTTACAAAACACAAAGTATGCGCAAACGAAGTCGCTTATACTACAGGGTGGCCGTAAGGATTTTGCAGAGAAGGCCGACCCTGATTATCCTATACTTGCGTGGTCTAACAATGGCCTTAAGCTGGGCATTTTATTTAAGAAAGATGGCAAACTTAGGTTAAGAGTTTATAATTCATTAAAAGCCAAAGTTGAGAATTTTACCATACCGCCCAAACATTTTGATAGGGTTTTGGGTATGAGCTTTTTAGAAGATGATAACCAAATGGTTTTCTCGGCCATTAAAAAAAGTCAGACAGACCTGTATGAATTTACCATTCCCCGCAGTAAGATGCGGAACATTACCAACGATACCTGGGATGATGTACAACCGTGGTTTGTAAGTGGTGGCAGTCGTAAGGGCATACTATTTTTATCTAACCGACCTAAGCCAAATATAAACGTACCGGTAGAAGTGAATCAATTGCCTACCGGCCCATTAAACGTATATTTTTACGATACTAAAACACAGCGAAGCGAGCTATTGCAATGTTCGAATATCAGCAATGGCATTGTGAGCCAGCCTATACAATATGGCTCTGAAAATTTTGCATTTTTATGCGATAGTAACGGCGTACAAAATAAATATGTAGTGATGTTTGGTCGCGATCGTAAAAATAAAGATTCAGCATATGCTGTTCCTATCACTAATTTTTCGCAAAACATTATTAGCCATCAGTACAACCCTGCCAGTAATAATGTGGCCGATGTGGTGCAGCAAGGCAATCAATATAAAATTTACTTTCACAAGTTGGAAATTCCGGGCATCAACGTACAGGTGAAATCACTTGCCCCCACATTACTTTCGGTGATGCATCCTGAAAATCAAAATGAAACAGAAAAAAGTAAGCCGGAAACCGTAACGATACCCCAGAGAAGCGGGATAATTAATAATAACGAGAAACCGGAAATTAAAAGTGGTAATTATTTTCAGTCGGAATTTTTTGATGATCAAGCGCAGGCACCTGTAATTACGAATGTAAAAATGGGCAGTATGAAAGAAAATGAGGAAGCGCCTAAAAAGCCTGAACAAAAAATTAAGGAAGCGCCAATAGATACCGGCTATTTAACAGTGATTAATGACAGTACTTATTTAAAAATGAAACCCTTGCCCTACCGTCTTAATATTAAACCCAATTTTATAACGGTAAAAATGGACAATTCCATTTTGTTTAATCAATATCAATCTATAGCAGCCAATGGTGGTACCCCTAGCACACCTAGTTTAGGAGGATTGGTAACTATGAGCATGGATGATGTATTTGAGAATCAGAAATATACTGTGGGCTATCAATTACCCAGTGATATGAATGGTAGTGCCTATTTTTTGCAGTATGATAATTTTACGCGACGATTAGATTGGGGGCTATTATTTTTACGTTCGGTAAAAAATTACAGTGAGCCCGTAAATTATATTGATACTGTAAGCGGAACCCTAACCAATGTAAATTGGCCATTAAAGTCGGTAACCAATTTATTGCAAGCTAATTTTTCTTATCCGATAGATAGAATAAGAAGTATAAAATTTCATACCGGTTTGCGTTTAGATGAGCTGTATGTAAAAGTTATAGACCCTGTGACCCTTAGCTACGATTTACCACCGGACCAGAAATTGGCCTATTGGAGCATGAACCGAATGGAGTTTGTATTTGACAATACGACAAACCCGGCTATAAATATTTGGAATGGCTTTAGATATAAATTTTACACAGAGTATTTAAGCAAATTAAACGGCAATATGTCTTGTGTAAATATTGGCCTTGATTTTCGTTATTATAAAAAATTGTATAAGAATTTTATTTGGGCGCATAGACTTGCCTATGGTCATTCTGATGGCAATGCAGAGGTTATGTATTCCTTAGGAGGAGTAGACAATTGGATAGGAGGCTCTACGAACAGCAGCTTACAACCTGAGGGAGGCCCATACGCATTTCAGGCATTGGCAACCGGGATGAGAGGCTATATACAAAACTCCAGAGCCGGAAATAATTTTGCCTTGTACAATACAGAACTACGTTTGCCCGTATTGAGCACCTTTATTAAGAGGCCTATACAATCATCTATTTTGCGCAATTTTCAGTTAATAGGCTTTTTAGATGCAGGCTCTGCATGGGCCGGTTTCTTGCCGAATGCCGATAATTTATCTTTACAATATACCTATGCTACTACCAACCAAATAAACCCTGTGGTATTGCAATTAAATGTGCCTACCAGTTTGGGATTAGCGATGGGCTATGGCGTGGGCATGCGCACTACATTGCTTAGTTATTTTGTACGATTAGATGCCGCATGGAATATAGAGGGTATTAAGAAGCCAGTTTGGTATTTTTCGCTTGGAACAGATTTCTAAACCCGTGCTTCATTTGTTATTATTATCTTTAGGCCCTTAAATAGCAATATACAAGTTGAACCTAGCGCAGTATTTATTTAAATTAATTATTTTATTAAGCGCATTAATAATATACATTACACCGAGCAAGGTATTGGCGCAGCAAAAGGATACAGCCAAGCGAGTGGACGTAATTATTAAAAGCACCCGCGATTTTCAATCGTTTACAACAGACAGTGGTACGATGCAAAAATTTTTGGGTGATGTTGTGATGCAGCAAGGCGAAAGTATTATGTATTGTGATAGTGCCTACCTGAACCAAAAGACCAATAATATGGAAGCCTTTAGTCATGTACGCATAGTACAAAGCGGAGGCACTGAGGCCAGCAGTGATTACATGAAATATACAGGCAATGAGAAGCTTGCCTTTATGATGGGCAATGTAAGTCTTAAAGACCCTAAGGGCACACTAAGATGTAAAGAACTTACCTATAATACCGCCACAAAAACCGGGAACTACACCTTGGGAGGCACCTTACAAAACGATTCTACCACAGTAGTGAGTGATATAGGATATTATAATTCGAATAGCAAAGACAGCAGATTTACGGGCCATGTATTTATAACAGATCCTGCTTACCATATACAATCTGAGGATTTGGAGTATAATACCGAGACTAAGTTGGTAAAATTCTTTGCACCATCAGTTGTTGTGAGCCAAACAGCTATATTACATACAAGCTGTGGTACCTATGACAGTAAAAGTGAGATAGCCAGTTTTCCGTGCCGCAGTAATGCTTGGAACGATGGGCAATATTTGGAAGGCGATACCCTTTACCATAATAAGACCACTGCCATTAGCTATGCCGATGGACATGTTATAGCCATAGATACCGTGCAAAAAGCAACTATGTATTGCGGCCATGCCGATTATAATAGGAAAACAGGCGTATTGTGGGCTACTATAAAACCCGTATTAAAACAATTAAACAATAACGACAGTTTATTTATACGAGCAGATACCTTTTACTCGGCACCCATTCCCAAAAAAGCAGATAGCACCATAACAGACCATGCCCATGGTAAAGCCCTTGCGCAAGATATAAAACGACAAAAGCATAAAAAAAGTAAAACCATACAAGCCCCGATTATAGTTAGTGTGCAAGACAGCACTGCAGCAGCGGATAGTACCGCACCACGATATTATATTGGATATCATCATGTACTGATCTATTCTGATTCGTTGCAAGGGCGCTGTGATAGTATTTCTTATACCCAATCAGACTCGTTGATGCGCATGATTTATAAACCTGTAGCATGGTCTAGAAAGAGCCAGATAACGGGAGATACCCTATTATTAAAAACAGACAGTAGCCGATTAAAGTATATTTATGTACCCAATAATGCCTGTGTGGTATCGTTAGCGGGGCCACAAAAAGCCAATTTTTATGATCAGGTGCAGGGCAAAGCATTAAAGGCCTATTTTAAGAACAACACTATTCATGACATGAACGTATTTCCTAATGCGGAGTGCATTTATTATACCAAGGATGATAAAGGCGCTTATATAGGAGTAGATCAAGGATCGGCAGATACCTTAAATGTTGTATTTAAGGAGCAGCAAATGGACCATATCATCTTTAGGCGAGAAGTGCACCATGTACTTACCCCCATACTTAAGGCCAAGATAGCAGATATGCACCTGAGCCGATACAGTTGGTTGGAAGCCACCAGGCCTAAAAGCAGAGAAGAGTTATTTAAATAACATGGATTTAAATTTGGTATATTTTTGGAAATTGAAATTGGGAAATATACCTTTGTGAACCAATGATGCAGCCCATTATTAAACAGTATAAACACCAGTATAAGAGTACCAATTTGGTAGGCTAACAGGTATGTAATATTCTTTACAATATTTTACTAAAAGGCTTACTTCGACAGTAAGCCTTTTTTGTTGAATAGGCGGCTTGATTTGAATTTATAAAATGTATTAAAAGATGTAGTAATTATGAGTAGCCTTAGCCAGCTTGCAGAGACCTTAATAGGATCGGAGATAGTAAGATTAGGAAACGAAATTAATGCGCGGATTAGTAAAGGAGAAAAGATATACAATTATACTATTGGAGATTTTGACCCTGATATTTTTCCGATACCGGCAAAGTTAGAAGCACTTATTATTAACGCCTACCGGGAGAAGTATACCAATTATCCACCCGGGGATGGTTTGCCCGAATTGAGGCAGGCAGTAGCGAAGTACCTAAAAACCTTTTTTGGGCTGGAATACGCGCAAAATGAGATATTAATAGCCAGTGGTGGGAGACCCCTTATTTACAGTCTTTTTCGTACGGTGGTGAACCCCGGAGATAAAGTTATATATGCAGTGCCATCGTGGAATAATAACCATTATGTGCATATGAATGGAGGTGCGCATTGCATGATTGATGCATTGCCCGAAAATAATTTTATGCCAACTGCAGCCAGCATAGCGCCCCATATTAAGGGAGCAGCATTGTTGTGCTTGTGCACACCGCAAAACCCTACCGGCACTACCTTGCAGCAGCAAGAGCTGCAAGCCATATGCGATTTGGTATTGGAGGAAAATAAACAAAGAGCAGTGGGAGCCAAGAAGCTATACATTATGTTTGACCAGATGTACAGCACATTAACCTATGGTGATACCCAACATTATAATCCGGTAAGTTTAAGGCCTGAGATGAAGGCTTATACCATTTTTATAGATGGCATATCTAAATCGTTTGCGGCCACCGGCGTAAGAGTGGGATGGAGTATGGGGCCTGCAACTGTAATGGCTAAAATGAAAGCACTACTGAGTCATATTGGGGCATGGGCACCTATGGCCGAGCAAAGAGCCACAGCCCAATACTTGGTGGATACAGAGGATGTAAAAAACTACCTTCAGCAATTTAAAGCTGAATTGGAAGAGCGCTTGTGGCGTATTTATGATGGATTTAAAGCACTACAGCACAAAGGTTTTGCCGTTGATGCGATTACACCACAAGCTGCCATATATCTTACCATTAAAATAGATTTGGCGGGTAAGCATAGCAGTGAAAAACTATTGGCTACCCAAGCCGATGTTACCGATTACATACTTAGTACAGCCAAGTTGGCAGTAGTGCCATTTTATGCATTTGGAGCAGATGCGGAATCGCCTTGGTACAGACTTAGCATTGGTACTTGCAAAAAGGAAGAGCTAGGCCAGATGTTTACACAATTAGAAAACGCGTTAGAAGCACTTAAATAATTTACATAAGTAACCATACATGCAGCAAGCACAAGTTTACAAATTTGGTGGAGCCTCTATTGCTACACCAGAGCGAATGGCAGCGATTTTACCTATTATAGCGCAAAAGGAATTTCCTTTAGTGCTGGTAGTATCGGCGATGGGCAAGACCACCAATGCGCTGGAGCAAATAGTGAAAGAAGCCTGTAAAGGTGAGCGCGATAAAGCCTTGCAATTGCTTAAAGCATTAGAGCAACAACATATTGAATTTGCGGCAGCAGTATTAGATGCTAAGCACCTGAGTGAAGCTAAGCATGCACTTGTTGAATACTTTACCGAATTGCAATGGGCAGTTGATGGCGCTGATAGTACCCGATTTGATTATTCATATGATCAGATAGTTTGTATGGGCGAGATATTATCTACCCGCATACTATCCTTTTACCTTGCCCAGCAAGGATTTAAGCACCAGTGGGTGGATATACGCGATGTATTGCGCACAGACGACACCTACCGTGATGCCCGTGTGGATTGGGAATATTCGCAACAAAAAGTGCGCGAATTGTTGCAACCCATTATTGATAAACAAAGCCCTATTATTACACAAGGATTTATAGGTTCTAACGATCAGAATGCATCTGTAACATTGGGACGAGAGGGATCTGATTATACAGCGGCATTGCTGGCGGCTATGTTGGGTGCGAGTGCAGTTACCATTTGGAAAGACGTGCCCGGCTTGTTGAATGCCGACCCTAAAGAATTTAAGG
>TBL_comb48_EPIDRAFT_1002278_pt1 | contig 13401 bp, 11 predicted proteins | sample TroBogEpilimnion_37_FD_10681 | JGI IMG/M metagenome (IMG submission 10681)
GACGATGACGAAGGATGACTCATGATAATAGAAACGAAAAAGAAACTCCACCGAACGCAAACGAACCGATGCTAAAGTAAGAGCCCCCCGCTGGAGCCACCTGCCGGACTTGAACCGGCGACATTCTCATTACGAATGAGATGCTCTACCAACTGAGCTAAGGTGGCGACACAGGGGAATCGTGAAAATGCCGACCAAAATTATAAAATCAAGCCTAGGGTATGGTGCAAATGCCCTCGCCACCCCTCAAAACTTAGCCAAATTGTGCCAATAACTATGCGCGCGGCCCTCATTGCTCGTCAATTTGATGTCCAAGGGCGTCTTGTCACCGTCGAGCCTTACGGGTCCGGCAACGTGAATGACACCTACCTAGCCATCTTCCGCACCACCTTTTCGGAGCAACGATTCATCGTCCAACGAATCCGTAAATCGGTCTTCCCGAATCCAGAAGCCATCATGCACAACATGCGCGTGCTCACCGATCACTGCCACGCCAAGTTGGAAGCCGAAGCCGATCGGGCGGACCGCATTTGGCAACTCCCCAAAATCATCCAAACGAAATCAGGTGATGATTGGGTGACGGATGCCGATGGTGATTTGTGGCGGGCTATTTCGCACCTTGCCAGTGCCCACGCATTTGAACGCGTGCAAAACCCCGAACACGCTCACGAGGTCGGCTTTGTATTAGGACATTTTCATCGCATGGTGAGCGATCTACCGCCGGAGCGTTTAGGCTATGCCCTCCCCGGCTTTCACGTCACGCCCGAGTACCTCGCCAAACTAGACCAAGCGGCCAACACTCCGCTGGGACAAGAGCGCCTCAACGCCTCACTGGAGGCTAAGCGGGCGTGGCGTTTTATCCAAGAAAGACGCGGTCATTGTGCTGTTTTACGAAGTGCCCTAGAACGAGGTGAATTGAAACTCCGCACCACACACGGCGATCCCAAAGTCGGCAATGTCATGATTGATACTGCCACCGGACGAGGGACCGCAATTGTCGACCTCGACACGGTGCAACCCGGGTTGGTGCATGACGACATCGGCGACGCCACGCGCTCGGCGTGTAACCCCGCGGGGGAAGATGCGCCCGATTTAGCTTCGGTAATTTTTGACTTAGATCTCTTCACTACCATTTACCGCGGCTACCTCTCTCACGCGAAAGACTTTTTAAGTGCCGCGGATCACCGCCACCTCTACGCTTGCATTCACCTCATCCCACTAGAACTCGGACTGCGTTTCTTTGCCGACTATTTAGCGGGTGATGTTTATTTCAAAGTGCGTTACCCCGGGCACAACCTCCGCCGGGCACTCGTCCAATTCAAACTCGCCGAGAGCATTGAAACCCGAGAAGGGGCCATCCGCAAAGTCTTGGGCGAATCCTAAATGACCGTCCCCCCACCTCCCAGCAGCTCCTGGACCCTCTGGATTGCGGGACTAATTCTGGTCCTTCTCATGTTTCGGGGGGCATGGCGCGGCTATCAACGCGGCCCCCTTCGTCAACTGGCGGGCCCGATTGCCCTCAGCCTCGGACTCTTGGCTGGATGGCTAGCCGGACCTGAAGTGGGACACAGTCTATTCCATAAGACCAGTTACCCTTGGTTGCTACGGGGACTCACGGGTGTCGTCATTTTAACCTGTGCTGTGGGTCTTTTAGTTTATGGCATCGCCTGGTGGTTAGGTCGTCGGCCAGAGGGCTTGGACGAAGCCGAGAATCCCTTAATGGGATCCTTAATAGGGATGTTGGACTGGGGCACTTTATTTCAGCATTTTATTACTCATCCTCGCCTCCGTCTCCTCCCTCTTCGAACTCATCGAGGGGCCACTTGCTGAGCAAAAGAGCTGGACCGTGCAAACCTGTCACGAGCTCTCTAATACACCTGTGACAAGTTGGCTCAAAGACTGGTCCCCTATCCCGGATAAACAACGGAAGTTATTTACACAGTTGCGCCTCGTGATGGCTGATCCCCAGGCCATGAAACGGGTCATGGAAACGACCGAAGTACGCGCCCTAGCTAGCCACCCTTCTTTATACCAAGCATGGGGAGATAAGAAAGTTCGTGAACTACTGAATAACAAGGACTTAAGTGGATTCTTCTCCCACCCAAAAGTACGTGCAGTCTTGGCCGATGAAGCATTACAGAAGGAAGCCGACGCCATTGACCTAGCGGCGGTGATCGACCGCGCCCTAGTAATTCACAAATAATTCACAGGGGGCTTTTTTTGTGGCTATGGCCTGTTTTCTGCATAAAACAAAACTTCCCTCAGATTTCTATGAAGCCCCTGACCATCCTCCTCACATCGCTGGCCCTTAGCGCCTTTGCCCAAGACGCCAAGCCTGCCACCCCTGCAGCGACCACCCCTGTCGTTGCCCCGACGCCTGCCGGCGATCAAAAGAGCTACGCTCAAGTTTGGTCGGCTAACAACGCCGCTGAGTTCGCTGCCTTTCAACGCAACGTTCAAGCCATCAGCCAAGAGCTCGAATCCCTCAAACTGAGCAAGCAATTGCTCGACCTCGCCCTCACTACCCCAGAGCGCGAAGCCCGTAGCCACGAAATCGCGGCCAAGGCTGCTAAACTCCAAGGCGACGACGACGCCCTCGCCAAGGCCTACAACTTCCGCATTCAACGCCAATACATCGTGGTACCCACGAAATTGCACGTCCTCCTCCCCATCTCGAACGAAGAGTTCACCAAATTGTCGGCCGACAAATCGACCAAGCCCGACTCCTTAGTCGTGGAAGGCGAAAAGAAATATTCCGTCAAAGACACCATTTCGGGTGCCGTTGAAGTGGAAACCTACCAAATGCAAGTGAAGCGCGTCATCGAATCGAAGCGCGCCCTCCAACAACTCATCGACCTCCAACCTCGCCTCACCAAGGACGAAGACAAGAAGAAGGTCGAAGCTGCTGTGAAGTCGGCCCAAGAAGAAGTCAACAAGTCGCTCGAAGAGTACAAGACGGCTCGTGGCTATGAATTCCCTGCTGAATTCAGCATCCAAACCGCTGGTGCCAACCTCCTCCTCCAAATCTCGGAAGAAGAAAAGAAAGCCTTTGATAAGGCTGCGGCCGAGAAGAAGGAAGAAAAGAAGGACGCCCCGAGCACTCCAGCTCCTGAAAAGAAGTAATTTCTTACCCCCACCCCTAAACTCATACTAAATATATGACCACCGAATCCAAAGCCACCACCGCTCCTGAGGTCGATGAAAACCTCCTGCAGCATGAAAATATGGTCTTCTTCAAGTACGTCACGATCTCGCACCCCGAGACCTTGGCGCGCTTCACCAACGACCTGGAAATCATGAAGCAACAGGCCAAGCGCATCTTGGAACTCAATCAGCGCATTCAATCCACCCTCACTTCCGGTGAGAAGGATGCCCTCTCCAAAGTTCGCGACACCGAATTAGCTTCCTTCAACGAGAAGGACGAGCTCTTCGCCAAAGTTTACGGCTTCAAAGTCGATAACGTCGCGATGCGCCCTCACTTCGTCCAAAACACCGAAATCCAATTGCTCTCGCCTGTTAATGACGAACAAATCGCCGAGTTCCGCAAGAACCCCAACTTCAAAGAAACCGACATCTTGGCTCGCGGTAACCAAAAGATGCTCAGCCTCTGCAAGATGACGGGTGACCACATCCCGCTCTTTGAACGCAACGCCCAAATCGTCGCCGCTCAACAGCAAGCCCTCATCCAACTCCGCGCCGCTGATCAACAAGCAACCGATGCTGATGCCAAGAAGCGCATCGCTGACGAAATCGCCAAGATCACCGAAATCCTCACCAAGAACGCCGAGGAGCTCAACAAGACCTACGGTATCTTCACCAACAACATCGTCTTTGATGTCTTGGTAGCTAAGTTCTGGGTGGCCCTCACTCAAGACGAGTTAAAGGCCTACTTCGAACGCAAGCAGGCTGACAAAGCTGCGTCCGCCCCTGCTGCCGCGATCGAAGCCCCTAAGGCTGACAAGAAGAACGATAAGAAGTAATTCTTACCGTTCCTCTGGAACAAGGCCCGCCGTTTTGGCGGGCCTTTTTTATGTCCGTTCTAAAAGAGTTCCCCTTGCTCCGTAGTCGGAGGTTTCTGAGGTGGAGGTGCCGGTGCAACTTCCTCCACTGGTGAGGCAGCTTTACCCAGGTAACGTCGCAACGTCGAATGCATCGCCATCGTAGTGAGAAACTCGGCCACGGCCGCAGGTTGCTCCTGCGGTGCTTCGCCCCACGTGAATTCATAATCAGTTCGGAAGGTAACCAACTGCAGATTAGTTCTAATCCGGTCTGCTTCGGCTTTTACCTGCGCGCGAAAGCGTTCGGGCTGCAACGTATCGGCCGCCGTTAACACACCTTCAAGGCTACCATACTCGTTCAACCACTTCACCGCCGTCTTAGGGCCGACGCCCTTTAAGCCTGGAATATTATCGGAGGTATCACCGACCAATGCTAGGTAAGCAGGAATCTGTGCGGGCGGTACGCCAAACTTTTCGGTCACGCCTTGGGCATCCAAACGGCGCCATCCCATGGCGGGATTAGCGGTTGGCGGCGGTGCCAATTGCATCACGGGACCACCGACACACTGCCCAAAGTCTTTATCGGCACTGACAATAATACACTCGTGTCCGACTTGGCCTAAGCGCTGCACCGCTGTAGCAATCAAATCATCAGCCTCGACGCCACGCTGTTCCACGACTTGAAACCCTAACAACGCCGTGAGTTTTTTAATCTCCGGTAATTGGAGNACGATATCTTCCGGCGTATCTTCGCGCTGAGCCTTATACTCGGGTAAAACGGCAAGGTGACGCTCCGAGCCACCGAGATCGAAAAAGACGACACCGCGGTCGGGCTTTTCGCTTTCCCNCAAATCGAGNAAAGTCTTCATCCACGCATGCAAGGCCCCGGTAGGAAACTGATCAGTNGGGCGNCGCAGGTTGGAACGCTCCATCGCAAAGTGACTACGGAACACGAGGTTGAAACCATCGATGAGTAGCCAGCGCATGNGGCATAGTTTCAGAGGACTCNTTCCNGGCTTCCAGAAAAAAGCAGGCCCGCCNAAAGGCGGGCCTGGATAAACAACTGAAGCTTTTATTACTTAGCCTCAGGTGCCGGAGCGTCNGCCTTAGGAGCCGTCGCTGCAGGAGTCGTCGCGGCTTCAATCGGTTCGCGNTACACTGCACCACCTGGNGAGATGAGGACAGGGTTCGAGAAGGTAGAACCAGCGCGCATACCAGGATGGCTGCTGCGGAGGGTTGCACCACCTGGCGAGACGAGGTTAGCGGTGACGAAGACCATGAGGTTCTTCTTGTCCGTCGATTTACCGTTAGAACGGAAGGCCGAGCCGAGGAGAGGAATGTCACCTAAGATGGGCACCTTGTCTTGAACCGTTTGCACTTGTTCGCGGGTTAAACCACCGATGACAACCGTGGCGCCATCGAAGACCGTAACGTCCGTCGACACTTCGCGGATGTTGAAGATCGGCTGGAAGAAGCCCGAAGGAATCGTGACCGTAGTCGTACCCGAGATAGCCACCGAGGTACCACCGTATTCCACGAAGCCCTCAAACTCTACCACCTTGGGCTTGAGGTTTAAGGCAATCGAGTCGTCCGCCGCAACCGTTGGCGTCACTTCGAGAGTCACCCCGACTTCTTGCACCGTGAAGTCTTGAGGCGTACCAGCCGTGATCGTTACACCACCACCGGTTGTACCACCCGCCACACCAGCGGCAGCAGCCTGACCGACGTTGGATTGGGTATCACCGTAGGACTGTGGGTAACGGAGGAGTTGAGCAATCTTGATGATCGCGGTCTTACCATCGAGCACCGTTAAGCTAGGTGCCGACATCAAGTCCGTACCATTGTTCTGCTCTAAGGCCTTCAGGAAGATTGAGAGGTCATAACCACCAATCGTACCAATCTTACCATTGTAAGTGCCGGTGGCACCCATCCAGCCGTTCGAACCACCGAAGTTAGGTTCGTTCGTGCCGTAGTTCTGCGAACCGATGGAAGGAGGCTGATTAGGAATCGAGAGGTTTTGATTCGTTGTTACTTGCGTTACAGCACCCGTAGTAGCATTCGTAGAAGTCGTCGTTAACTGACGGCTGATTTGGCCATTTTCGGCAACGGAAGAAGTACCAAAGGTTTCGCTCATCGAGCGGAGGCCCGTTTGGGCGCGGACCGTGGTGACAGGCTGACCGTTAGCACCGACCGAAGTCGTCGAGAGCATCCAGTTCGAGGTGAACTCGTTCAAGGATTGTTCCGATACTTCGATAAACTTGGCTTCGATGTGGACCTGCTTGATGTCGGAATAGCGACGCAAGATGTTGCGCACGCGATCCAGATTCTTGCGGGTCTGCGTCACGATTAAGTTCGTGCCGTCATAAGCCAGCGAAGCACCTTGCGTTTCGAAGCTAACGCCCGAGCGGGTGAAGAAGTTCTTAATACCAGATTCTTCAGGACGCTCGCTACCACCCGCCGTCGCACCGCCGGCAGCGGCACCACCGAAGGGATTAGCACCACCGGCAGGGGCGGCACCACCAGCAGGGGCATTTCCGCCAGCGCTGATACCAGTCATCTTAATCACGGCGGAAGTCGAGAGCGGGAAGAACTCGGTTTCCAAATCGTTCGAACCCGAGTCAGGACGGATTTCCACGATGCCTTGGTTGATGTTAAAGGTGAAGTTGGCCTGCTTAGTGATGATTTCCAGGGCCTTCTCCAACGAAACCGTACGGAGGGTCATGTTCACGGCAGGGTTCTTACGATCAGGGTCGATGACGACCATGTTCACACCCTTACCATCTTTATCATACGATTGGGAAACGATGACCAATTGGTCGATTGCACGGTTGAATGGTAAGTCGCGAATGTTGATTTCAGGAATCGTGATCGAGCGCATCTTATCCAGCACAGGATCAGCCGCAGTGACGCCGCCAACGACGGTCGTTTCACGATTAAAGACTTCAGGAAGCTTCCACGATTCATCGAGGAGTTCCAGCAACTTACCCTTAGTCACGCCGCGATTCCAAGCACCCGAGTTGTCGGACAAGATTTGACGGATGCGAACTTGGTAAGCTTTCGCTTCAGCGTTGTTAGGCTGATATTGGAGAATTTCGCGGTAAGCTTCGAGCGCGCCTTGGTAGTCACCGTAGAGGTAACGGGCCCGACCTTTAACCAAGAGTTCTTGAACCTTATCATCCTTGGCCTTCAAGCCAGGGGAAATTTCTTCGACGCTACGGTAAGCAGGATCGGACTTATAGCGCAGGTATTCGGCGTGCAATTTCTTGGCGCTAGGATCATCGACGCCCATCAACTTTTCGTAATCGCGCACAAAGGCTTCAGCCTTGTTCATTTCGCGCGCATCAATCGCCAAGAAGGCACGACGGGAAATAATTTGAGCTCGTACTTGCTTGATGCGTTCGACCGAAGACTTGGCCGAGATATTCGTAGGCAGAACTTTGGAGGCCTTGTCGAGGTAGCCATCGGCTTCTTCGAGGTCAGGATTCGTACCGCGGCGCGTGGCGCTTTCGGCTTTATCAATCAGGTCGCCAGCTTCTTTTAACTTCGTGGCATTGGCTTTAGCCAAGCGAACCACTTCTTCGCGAGCTTGGTCGTCAACGGGTTGGTCACCGGCTTCGCGGCGCAAGTTGATTTCTTGCTTCGCTAAGGCAATAGAGTCGCGCGACTTTTGGGCGGCCGTGTTGTTCGGCAAAGCACTGGCAGCACTATCGAGGATTTCGAGCGCACGCTTGTAGTTGCCCTTGTCGGCTTCAGACTGAGCAACGCCAATTGCTTGATCGACTTCGGCGTAGAGGCTGGCGTGCTCGTTAGCGACTTGATCGAGCAACGAAGCTGGCTTGGCAGGGGCTGCAGGGGTGACGACGGGAGCAGGGGCGTTAGCCTTAGCTTGAGCTGCTTCAGCGGCGGCAATGGCAGCCTGAACGGAGGCCAAGCCTTCGCTGGCACCTTCGTCCTTAGGATCGATTTCTAAAATTTTGGAAAACTTCTCGCGTGCACCTTGCAAATTACCCTCTTCACGAGCTTTCAAAGCTTCGCCCATGAGTTTGGTTTTTTGCGCGATGGGATCACCGTCTTGAGCGACGAGCGAACCTGCTGCCACTAAGACAGCGAGAAAACCGGCCCACGCGAGCCGTGTACGTTTTTGTTTCTTCATACAATTAAAGGGGTATTAACTATTTGGTGGGGGTTGCAGGGGTGGAAGGGGTATTTGACTTGGTAGCAGGGGGTGCCGCTGGAGCCGGAGGAGCAATCGTCAAAACCTCTGTAATGGTCTTTTTAGGCTTCTTGGGTTCGAGCGTAAAAGTCTTATCTAACGTCACCGACTTAGCGTCTAAGTCAACGTGTTTGATGACGTAATGAGCCTCTTTATAGGTAAACTTATCACCAGGGCCATGGAAGGTCCACGTCTTGCTGGGGTCGGAGGTCGAAACGAGCTCAATATTCGTACGATCCGTAAACTCTAATACCTTAACATCATCAATTTCAACGAGTTGTCCCAAAACCTTATCATCTAGGGTCAAAACGTTGCGGGTAATGGTAAAGCCATCTTTGTCCTTAGATTTAACCTGTTTATAGGACACAGGGATGATATTCAATTGAGGGCTCAGGGGCTTCTTCAACTTACAACGGTCAAAGTACTCCTTGGTCTCCGTGTTTTCCAAGAAGAACTCACGGTCTTCATCCTTGCCCGAACGGCCAGGGAGGAAGGACTTCAAGACGTAGGGATAGGTAGGGTGGCCAATCTTAGTCAGCGCAACACCGAAGGGAGGCAGCGGGATAACCTTCTTTAAACGCGGAACGTAATCCTTCAGGACAGGATCCCACACGATATCAATCGTGGTGAAGAGGTCATAATTCCAACCGTCTTCATTTTCTTCAGGGCTCAACCAGTCTTTCACCAAATCGTCCAAGTCAGCTCGCTTCGAAGAAGGGTAAGCGACCCCTTTAGGTGCCGACACCAACTCGGGAATGGCTTTCTCACGAAACTCTTCTTCAGGAACCAAAGGCTTCACCAAGCCAGGAGCACCGCCTTCAATCAGTAACCACCAAGCGGCACAACCTACCAAAAGTAGGAGCGAGCCTAGTACAATCAGGAGTAAATCTTTACGGGCGTTCATTGTCCGGGGAATTATTTCTTGGTTTCTCCTTCCGCGGTAGCGGATTTCTCTTCTGGAATCGTCAGGTAATCAAATTGGATGACAAACTCTGCAGGCTTCTCTTTGACGACGACCACACGGTCTTCTTTAGGGGCAGCACCAGGTTTGGCACCTGCGGTAGGAGCACCACCTAGGAAGAAATCAGGGACAGCGGCCGTCGCACCTGCCGCTGGAGCAGCATTCGCAGTGGGAGCAGCCGTGGCTAAAAGCTTTTCTTCTTCTGGCTTAGCAAGGCCAACCTCGATGGAGGTAATCGCAAAGGGATGACCCGAACTGCGGAGCTTATTGATAAACGTACGTAAGGTCGACGTCGTGCCGACGAAACGAATCCGGAAGGACAACGCATCAACTAGGCCAGGACGGCGGAAAGAGCGCGAGGGCGTAAACTCGTCGTTTTCATTCTTCGAGCCATCGGCATCAGGCACATAGCTACCGGCATTAGGCTTACCTTCGGGGATTAAAACGTAGGTTTCAATCGGCTCACGATCAATGGACTGCAAGAGCAAGGGAGCACCTGCAGGGCGTGACTCCAAGAGTTGCTTAAAGAGGTAATCAATGATGATGCGCTGTAAATCAACGCGAGGTAAGTCACGCTTCGGCGAAGTACCCGCGTTGCGAATATAGCGACGGAACCCAAACTCGCACTGATCATTGGGCGGAGTCTTCACGTCGCGATCCGCACAAAGCTTCTTCCATTCGTCGACGTTTTGCTTGATTAAAGAATTCAATTTTGAAGCCGAGGTACTGTTATCTGGCTTCAAGGGAGCTTCGGGGCTACCCGCAATGACTTCGCGCAGCGACTTTAAATGGTCCGTCAATTCCGTGAGGTCTTTCTCGGCCAAATCAACGTTCGCAGGCGTTAAAGAAATTTGGTCCTTAAGGCTGCCCAAATTATCGCCCGCTAACAAAACATTCACTTCGCGCTGGTGGCGCCCTAACTCGACTTGGGTCTGCTTCTTACGCAACCAAGCCATGACGGTCAACGCACAGCCGGCTACAAAGATAATCGCAATCAGCCCCAGCGTGATTAAAAAGGTACGGTTCTTAGACTTATCCATGACTTAGAGAGATTTGTCCTTACGGATCACGAGGGTGAGAGTAAGGCGGGGAACGTTGGCCATCGCGTAATCGGGTTTGATTTCGTTATCAGGAATTTCCTGAACGAAAGCCGAACCCTTCAACGCCGCGAGCAGCTCTTGCTCACGCACATTCATTTCCTTAGCTTGGAAAGGACGACCAGGAGCAACGCTCGGCAAGAGCAAGCGCACCGTGAGAACCACCTTCGTCACCGTAACCGGAGGAGCAGGAGGCTCACCCTCAGCCACAGGAGCGGCGGCGACTTGTTCGTGGTGCACGTGTAATTCTTCGACCCACGTGTTCTTACAATTAGAAAGACGCTTTTGCAAATCGGCCATGAAGGCAGGCCAATTGGAGCGATTTAAGACCACGGATTCTAATTGGACATTCGTAGCGAGAATGTCGGTAGACTTCTTGCGGAAGTCTTTAATCTTACCGAGGTGAGTCGACAGATCCTTGGAACGGTGCTGCAACTTCTCAGCTTGGTCGCGATTGTAATCACCGGCTTCGCTAAAGGCGAACCACACAGGCCAAGGAGCTAAAGCAGCCAGTAAGGCGGCCGTGATGAGCTTCGGCTTGCGGGCATCAAAAGCAATCTGAGCAGCAATGTCGCGCGGGATTAAATTAACGCCCGAGGCATTGGGTAAAACCAGCCGAGCAGCTTCACCCACCACTTCCGAAAGTTGGCAACGAGCGGCATGCAACTGATCAGGGTTAACCCCCGAACCTAGCGTCAAGACCGACGAAGGATCAAAGGGTTCAACCGGCAAACGCAACGTTTCGCAAAGTTGCTCGGATAAGCCAGGCACCAACGAAGCCCGACCGGTTAAAAGAATGCGCGTGGGCTGACGTCCATTGGCACCCCGGCGAATGTTAATCAAACGACGGTTGATGTCTTGGGCGAGGCGGCGGATGAACGACTGTGCATTCGCTTGTAAAAGGGCGACTTGAGGGTCGGCTTCAGCTAAGTGCACGACGCCAGAATAGTAACCGACTTTAACGGCTTCAGCCGTCGCAAAAGGTTGACCGGTATTATCCGAGACGCCTTGCGTGAGCAAATTGCCACCCAAGTTAGCGGATTGAATATTCGAACCCGATGGACCGACAAAACTCAACGTGGTCGAGCGTGCACCCACGTTCACGATTAAGACTTCTTCGGTCGCCGAACCGCCGGCCAACAAGAAAGCTTGGCTGTCTAGCAAAGGCGCAGCTTGCACCGAGTACGGACGCAGCCCCGTGCTCGAGACTAAATTCGCAATGCGACTCGCCACTTCCGTGCGCAACGCAAAGAGCAGGACTTCGGCTTCGACGCCGTCCGAGGCCATCACTTGGCTATCCCAAATGACTTCGTTCAGAGGGTAAGGAATCGCATTCTGGGCTTCAAAGGCGACGATTTGAGCCTGACGCTCGCGCTCGACTTGAGGCACCTTAAGCGACTTCTGCAAGAGCAAGAAGCTCGGGGCGATGACCGAAACTTGGCCCTTGATATTGTGGGCCTGCACTAACTCACCCAACGCCGTAATGGCGGCATTCAACCACTCGTCGTCACCCGTCAAACCTGGGGGCAGATCGACGATATAAAAATTTTCTAAAATAATGTTACCCGTCTCCGCATTGCATTCGGAAACCGAAACATGCGAAGCACCAAGGTTAACAATAATTGCCTTTTTTTGGCTCATACTTGCAGGGTCAGCAAAGGTTAGCGGGCAGGTACATCCTCGCGGATGAACTCAGGGGAAGAAGGTACCACCGGTTGGTCAAAGTAGAGCACGAGGTATTGGGGACGAAGAATGCCAGGGCTATTCACGACGCCACGGTCCGCCGCATCCTTAGCGGGATCAAACTTAGCTTTCGTGTTTAAGTCTTTATGCACCGAACGAACCGCTTCGGGGAGGAGGTTGCCCTTGGCATCAAAGAGAGGCTCTTCGTTGCCGGCGACTTCGACTTGGACGTAGTAATAATCAGGCTCTTTGCGGAGCTGATCGCGCTTCACAATGTCGCCAGGGAGGTAGAACAAAACGGAGCGAGGTTGGTTCGCTTCCAGCGTCAGCACCGTGACCGCCGAACGGTAGTAATTCCAATCTTCAGGCTTCTTACTTTCTGTCTTATAAATTTGGGTAACCGTCACCTTAACTTTATCGACCCACTTCTTACTCGAGGCCTTAGGATCAGGGTTATTGTTAGCCATCAACTCAACTTGCATCCGGTTCCAAGGGTAGGTCTGACCGCCCAATTTAACCTGAGCAAACTTCACATCGCGGACCAAAATGACGCCCTTACCCGCCGCACCGCCTTCGCCACCTTTGGCGCTTTGAGCATAAGCAAACGAAACAGTCAAAACGACTGCCCAGAGACTAGCAAAGAGGGCTCGAATGTGGGGCATGGGAGATATTGGCGTAATGACCGATTTGACTCTGGCAAATGCAAAAGGCGGGAACCACGGGAACAATTTTTAAATGCAAAAAACTTGCGTTAATTATAGGGTACCACCAATGGTTGGTTTTAGCCCATGCGAGGGTTGCTGTTCATCCTATTGCTGCTCACGGCAAACACCCTTCTGCAGGCGGAAGGTAAGGTCGACATTGTCAGTAGTTTTAGCCTACCGGACGACTGGGTTCGAGCGCTGATTTCCCCCAAAATCACCCACCGACCCTTGATCGGGCCTAAAAGCGAATTTCACGGCTACCCCCTCACCGCCCAAGACGCCCGCGACCTGCAAGAGGCTAAGCTGATTGTGGGTTGTTCCAAAGCGATGGAACCTCAACTCTATGAATGGGTTACGAAGAATCATCGCGAAGCCGATACCTTGTGGTTAGAGGAAACCGCTGGAATCCCCGCCCTCCCCTACTCGCACGCCTGGACCAACCCGGCTTGGGTTAGGCTGATGATTCAAAACTTAAATCAGGCGCTGACCCTCAAATTCCCTGAATTAAATACTCAAGTTAATGTTAATAAACTACTTAAGGAGATAGATGACACCGATAATCAGTTAAAAGCTTGGTTCGCCTCCCTCCCGCCAGCCCGCCGGGTCCTCATCACCCAGCACCCTAACCTACAACCGTTCGCCAACCAATATGGGCTACGAGTCGTCGATACGATCTTGAACAGCGCTTCCGCAGAAGCAGCCGACCCTTCCGCCCATAAATACCGTCAACTGCTTCACGAAATCG
>TBL_comb48_EPIDRAFT_1002284_pt1 | contig 13379 bp, 14 predicted proteins | sample TroBogEpilimnion_37_FD_10681 | JGI IMG/M metagenome (IMG submission 10681)
GGGCGTATGCAATACGCCCCTACGATCTTCACCACAATGTTATCGTTCTCGCGTGGGAATGCTAACAATTATTTGTGTAGATACCTATGCCCTATGAGCCAAACCCAACAAAACCAGCAGTCCTCGGCGCGACAAACGAGATCAAAAAGCCCCGATACTGCTTAACGTTAGATAATTCATTCACCAACAAAATAGCCATCCTTACCCTTAAATTTTAAATCAACTCACTCATCGGCCAACGTGGCCTAGCAAATATATCCAAGCCTTGTTGCTGGCCAAGCATTAAGCGTTGACAACCCGCGTAGGCAATCATAGCGCCATTATCTGTACAAAATTCAGGTCTTGGAAAATAGATTTCAGCCTGTTCTTTTATCGCCATGTCCATTAATAATGCTCGAATTTGAGAGTTGGCGCTAACACCACCAGCAACAACTAATCTTTTTAAACCGGTTTGTTGCAAAGCGCGTTTACATTTTATGGCGAGCGTTTCGGCAACCGCTAATTGAAACGCAGCTGCAATATCAGCCTTATTTTGCGCTGTTTTATCAGAGGCGTTAATCGTATTAAGCGCAAAGGTTTTTAAGCCACTAAAACTAAAATCCAAGCCAGGACGATCAGTCATAGGTCGCGGAAATTTAATTTGCGGATGTCCTTGTTCAGCTAACTTTGAAAGCTTAGGCCCTCCTGGATAACTCAGTCCCAACAATTTTGCTGTTTTATCAAAGGCCTCTCCCGCCGCATCATCAAGCGACTCTCCAAGTAATTGATAAGCACCTATCTGGTTGACCTGCACCAGCAAAGTATGACCACCGGAAATCAATAAAGCGACAAACGGAAATTCAGGGGAATTTTCTTCCAACATAGGCGCGAGCAGATGACCTTCCATGTGATGGACAGCGATGGCAGGAATATTCCACGCCCACGCTAAACTCCGTGCAGTTGAAGCACCTACTAATAAAGCCCCCATCAATCCAGGACCAGCAGTATAAGCAATGCCATTAATATCGGCAGCCGACAGCTTACTTTCTTGCATTAATTGCTTAATAAGTGGCACCAGTTTACGGATGTGATCACGTGAAGCTAATTCAGGAACAACGCCCCCATATTCACTGTGCATCTCGATTTGACTATATAAAACATGATTAATTAAACCTTTCTCAGCATGATAAATGGCTACGCCAGTTTCATCGCAAGAGGTTTCTATTCCTAAAACGTACATTGATTTTTTTGAAAATTAGAAAAGTGAATGTATAATTGCCGATTGTATTTAATCTGTGGATAGTTGTTATCCTGCAATCAATATTAACATAATTGGAATCATATAATGCCGTCAGTGAAAATTAAAGAAAACGAACCGTTTGATATTGCCATACGTCGTTTTAAACGCGCTTGCGAAAAAGCCGGTGTATTGGCTGAAGTTCGTCGCCGTGAGTTCTACGAAAAACCAACTGCTGAACGTAAACGCAAAGGCGCAGCAGCTGTTAAACGTCACTTGAAAAAATTAGCTCGCGAACGTTATGCTTTAAAAAATCTACGCCGTGGACGTCCAGTTCTGTAAGTAGGCAATCATAATGGATTTACTAACGGATACTATCAAGGAAGATATGAAAGCCTCCATGAAAGGAGGTAACAAAGCAAGATTAGGTGTAATTCGCTTAATTTTAGCCGCCATTAAACAAGTAGAAGTTGATGAGCGCATCCAACTTGACAACAATCGAGTTATTCTAGTACTCGACAAAATGCTCAAACAGCGCCGCGAATCTATAAAGCAATACACTGATGCCAACCGACTTGATTTAGCCGTCATTGAAGAAGCTGAAATATTAGTCATTCAAGATTTTCTACCTCAACCATTGAGCGAACAAGAAATTGATAGCATGGTAAGTGAAGCAATACTCCTATCCAAAGCAGAATCTGTTAAAGATATGGGCAAAGTAATGGCTATACTTAAAGAAAACATGCAAGGTCGAGCCGATATGTCATTAGTCAGTAACAAAATAAAGGCGGCATTAGCTGAATAATTTTACCCAAGAAAAAAATGTCAGGTAGAATCCCTAGAGATTTTATAGATGATCTATTGGTGCGAGTTGATATAGTCGACTTAATCGATTCGCACACCCCCCTCAAAAAAACAGGTACTAATCATGTTGCCTGCTGTCCTTTTCATACCGAAAAAACACCTAGCTTTTCTGTAAATAGAAACAAGCAATTCTTTCACTGCTTCGGCTGCGGAGTCAGCGGAAATGCTATCAGCTTTCTAATGATGCTAAATAACCTAGACTTCGTTGAAGCCGTTGAAGATCTTGCTGCCTTTGCCGGAGTCGAAGTACCTAGAGAAGCAAACAGCCAGCAAGCCATAGAAAAAAAAGATGATTTAAACAACCTTTACCTACTGATGGATCAGGCAGCAGACTTTTATGTACAGCAACTAAGAAGCAGCGATGAAGGAAAAAAAGCAGTTGAATATTTAAAAGCTCGCGGCATCAACGGCGACTGTGCCAATGAATTTCTATTGGGATATGCACCTAACGAATGGAAAGCATTAGCCAACTCTTTTGATCACAATGCTTTAATTAAAGCAGGCCTGCTTGTTAATAAAGATGACGGACAGGTATATGACCGCTTTCGCAACAGAATTATCTTCCCTATTCGCGATAAACGCGGCCGCATCATTGGTTTTGGTGGGCGCGTCCTGGATGACTCATTACCTAAATATCTAAACTCTCCTGAAACACCCCTATTTCACAAAGGCAATGAAGTGTATGGCCTTTATGAACTTCTAAAGAAAAACTCAAAGCCAGCACAAATTCTTATAGTTGAAGGCTACATGGACGTTATTAGCTTGTCCCAATTTGGCATAAATTATGCCGTTGCTGCTTTAGGTACTGCAACATCACTAGCACACCTAAACTTATTATTTCGATTCTCAACGGAAATAGTCTTATGCTTTGATGGAGACAAAGCTGGACGCAATGCAGCCTGGAAAGCAATGGAAGCCGTTTTCTTAAGCCTTAAAGATAATCGCTCTTGCCGAATTATGATGCTGCCTCAAAATCATGATCCAGACTCTCTAATTCGTGAAGAAGGTTTATCAAGCTTCACTCTAAGGGTAAAAACCGCTCAAGCTTTATCAGATTATTTTTTTGAACAAATATCAGAAAACTTAAATCTATCTGAAATGGAAGGCCGAGCCCAGCTAGTTGGCAAAGCCAAGCCTTATATAGAAAAACTACCCGAAGGTATATTTCGTGAAATGATGCTTGATCGTCTAAAAGCAATCTCAGGAATACCAACGCTCAACAACACACCAAACAAAACAACCAAACCTAACAATCTTTATATAGAAAAAAAGACAACCAAGATATCTAATCATTCGGCACCTGCAAAATCAGCCAGCACAGCTACCGCATTATTACTACAAAACCCCAGACTCATACACAACATAAATCAGAAAGAATTTAATTGGGATGAACTAGATATTCGGGGCATAGATTTATTTAAAAACTTACAACAAGTCATATTAAACAAAAACGCTATCAATACAGCTGTATTAATAGAGCATTATCGCAACACTGCCGATGAAAAATCTGTCAAAACCCTCGCCACGCTAGACTTATATGTCTCTGAAAATAACATAGACACAATCTTTGCAGATGCACTTAACTCATTACTTAAACAAGGAAAATACGCAACGATTGCTAAGCTAGAAACTAAAGCACAAAACCAAGGACTAGACATTCAAGAACAACAATTATTAATTAAATTATTAACAGACAAATAATTTAATGCTAAAAAGATATTATTATAGTAAAATTCTCTGTTGGTATGTCGTACTCAAATAAGTAAATAATGAATCAAGAACAACAACAGTCTCAGTTAAAACAGTTAATAGCTAAAGGCAAAATGCAGGGCTACCTGACTTATGCCGAGGTTAATGATCACCTACCCAGTGACATTGTTGATCCAGAGCAAATAGATGACATCATTGGCATGATCAATGAAATGGGCATCAAAGTCTACGAATCAGCACCGGACGAAGACTCATTAATTACAGATTCAGCTGCCGTCACAACTGACGATGAAGATGCAGAAGAAGTTGCTGCATTAGCTTCAGTAGACAGTGAATTCGGCAGAACCACCGATCCTGTTCGCATGTATATGCGAGAAATGGGCTCAGTTGAACTCTTAACTCGCGCCGATGAATTAAAAATTGCCAAGCGCATTGAAGATGGCCAACAACAACTTGTTAAAGCCATTTCTCGCTCAAGTATTGTCGTAGAAAACTTTCTGGAATGCTATGACTCTATCTCTGAAGAAGGATCAGAAACCAGACTCATTGACCTAATCTCTGGCTTTGTTGACCTAAGCGATACCGGTGACTTAATCGCTGCACTTCCAATTTCCGAAGGTTCAGAGGAAGTAACCGAAGCAGTTGAAGAGGAAGCAAAGGGTATAAACCAAGAGGAAGTGCTAGAAAAAGTTGAGGCTCTTAGAAAGCAACTTAAAGCGACCACCGCTATAATTAAAAAACACGGCTATACAAACGATAAAACTGAAAAATCTTTTGAAACTTTAGCCGAATTATTTATGGAGTTTAAATGGACTCCGCAATATTTAAAAAGATTAACTGCTATCATTCCAACTGGAATTACCAGTGTTCGAGAGCATGAAAAACTAATTTTAGAAATTTTTACTAAAGATGCTGGAATGCCACGTAAAGAATTTATTACTGCATTCACTGAAAAAGAATTCAATGCTGAGTGGCTAGATAATTACTTAAATAATGACAGCATATACTCAGAAGCACTAAAAAAACGCGAAAAAGACCTAAGAAAAGCACAGAGACAATTAGCTGAACTAGAAGCTGAATTTGGTGTAAATATTAATACCTTAAAGGATATTAATCGCCGTATGTCTATTGGCGAAGCTAAAGCGAGGCGCGCTAAAAAAGAAATGATAGAAGCCAATTTAAGACTTGTCATTTCCATTGCCAAAAAATATACTAATCGTGGCTTACAATTCTTAGATTTAATTCAAGAAGGTAATATTGGCCTAATGAAGGCCGTCGATAAATTTGAATATCGTCGTGGTTATAAGTTCTCAACTTATGCGACTTGGTGGATCAGACAAGCCATCACCCGATCTATTGCAGACCAAGCAAGAACAATTCGCATACCAGTTCACATGATTGAAACAATCAATAAACTGAATAGAATTTCAAGGCAAATATTACAAGAAATGGGGCGTGAAGCAACGCCTGAAGAACTGGCTGAACGCATGGAAATGCCAGAAGACAAGGTTCGCAAAGTATTAAAAATTGCTAAAGAGCCCATTTCAATGGAAACTCCTATTGGTGATGATGAAGATTCTCATTTGGGAGATTTCATAGAAGATGCTAAAGTATTATCTCCTGTAGAAGCTGCAACTATTGCAGGATTACGTGAATCCACTCAGAACGTACTTGCAGGATTGACGGCAAGAGAAGCAAAAGTATTACGTATGCGTTTCGGTATCAACATGAATACCGACCATACATTAGAAGAAGTTGGCAAACAATTTGATGTAACACGTGAACGCATACGTCAAATTGAAGCAAAAGCCTTAAGAAAATTAAGACACCCCTCTCGCTCAGAACAACTAAGATGTTTTCTTGACGGCGAATAAGTAATATAGGGCCCTTAGCTCAGTTGGTTAGAGCGTCCGACTCATAATCGGCAGGTCGTAGGTTCAAGTCCTACAGGGCCCACCATCAATTAAGAAAGAAAGAAAGAAAGAAAGAAAGAAAGGCTGCTAACGCAGCCTTTTCTATATCTAAGATTTATTTAATAGGTGACAACGTGAGCAATAACTTTAGTTTTACATCAGAATCAGTTTCAGAAGGCCATCCCGATAAAGTTGCGGATCAAATTTCTGATGCCGTCCTTGACGCTTTATTAGCCCAAGATCCAAAATCCAGAGTTGCCTGTGAAACCTTAGTAAAAACTGGTATGGTTGTTTTAGCCGGAGAAGTGACCACTCACGCCTGGGTTGATCTAGAAGCTTTAGTTAGAAAAGTAGTTTGCGATATCGGTTATGATCATGGTGACATAGGCTTTGACGGTAATAGTTGCGCCGTATTAAATGCCATAGGCAAACAATCCTCTGATATTGCCATGGGCGTTGATGAAGGCGAAGATCATGAACAAGGCGCAGGTGACCAAGGCTTAATGTTTGGTTATGCAAGCAATGAAACCGATGTATTAATGCCAGCACCTATTACTTATTCACACCTACTCGTTAAACGCCAAGCTGATGTACGCAAAAACAATACGCTACCTTGGTTGCGCCCAGATGCTAAAAGCCAAATTACTTTCAGATATGAAAATAACAAGCCAGTAGCGATTGATGCAGTAGTGCTTTCTACTCAACATTCACCTGAAATCAGCAACAAAGCGCTACATGAAGCAGTCATGGATGAAATCATTCTGCCAGTACTACCTAAAGAATGGCTACATAAAGACACCAAATTCTTTATCAATCCGACCGGACAATTCATTATTGGTGGGCCCGTAGGTGATTGTGGCTTGACAGGTCGTAAAATCATTGTAGATTCATACGGCGGCATGGCAAGACATGGTGGCGGTGCCTTTTCTGGAAAAGATCCCTCTAAAGTTGATCGCTCAGCAGCCTACATGGCTCGTTACGTAGCAAAAAACATTGTTGCTGCTGGCTTAGCTGATCGTTGTGAAATTCAAGTATCCTATGCAATAGGTGTTGCAGAACCCACATCAATCACCGTTGAAACTTTTGGTACTAGTAAGTTAAGCGAAGATAGATTGGTACAAATAGTCAGAGATAATTTTGACTTAAGACCTAAAGGTTTAATTGCAACCTTAGATTTATTAAAGCCCATTTATCAAATAACCGCAGCTTATGGTCATTTTGGTCGCACTGAAGACTCATTTAGCTGGGAAAAAACAGACAAAGTTGACGCATTAAAAGATGCGGCAGGTCTTTAATCAAACACTAACACAGGAACTAAGATGAGCTTTCAAGATTACAAAATTGCCGATATGTCCTTAGCAGACTGGGGTCGCAAAGAAATTAATATCGCTGAAACCGAAATGCCAGGCTTAATGGCATTGCGTAAAGAATATGGACAAGAACAACCACTCAAAGGCGCTCGCATTGCTGGCTGCTTACATATGACCATACAAACAGCGGTACTCATTGAAACTCTAACAGCCTTAGGCGCAGAAGTACGTTGGTCATCATGCAATATTTTCTCTACTCAAGACCATGCTGCAGCAGCTATCGCAGCAGCAGGAATCCCAGTTTTCGCTTGGAAAGGCGAAACTGAAGAAGAAGCAGAATGGTGTATAGCCCAAACAATAGACGGCTTAAATGGCTGGCACCCTAACATGATTCTGGATGATGGTGGTGATTTAACCACGATGATGCATAACAACTATCCTGAATTAATGGCTGATGTAAAAGGCTTATCTGAAGAAACTACCACTGGTGTACTGCGGCTGTATGAAATGGTTGCTAATGGCTCACTCAAAGTGCCAGCTTTTAACGTCAATGATTCAGTGACTAAATCAAAATTTGATAACCTATACGGTTGCCGCGAATCATTAGTTGATGGCATTAAGCGTGCCACAGACGTCATGATAGCCGGAAAAATTGCCGTAGTCTGCGGCTATGGTGATGTCGGTAAAGGTTGTGCTCAATCTTTACGTGGCCTAGGTGCAACTGTTTTAATTACAGAAATCGATCCTATCTGCGCACTACAAGCTGCCATGGAAGGTTTCCGAGTCGTCACTATGGATGAAGCCGCACCTATTGCCAATATTTTTGTTACTGCAACAGGAAATTTCAGCATTATCACCCATGCACACATGTTGGCTATGCGCGATCAAGCCATCGTATGTAACATAGGTCATTTTGATGCAGAAATTGAAATTGCTTCATTACGTCAATATGAATGGGAAAATATCAAGCCTCAAGTCGATCACGTTATTTTTCCTGATGGAAAACGCCTGATTATTTTGGCCGAAGGCCGCCTTGTTAATTTAGGTTGTGCAACAGGACATCCTAGCTTTGTTATGTCAAACTCCTTTTGCAACCAAGTGTTAGCGCAAATAGAGTTATGGAAAAACTCTGCCAGTTACAAGAATGAAGTGTATATCTTACCTAAAATATTAGACGAGAAAGTTGCAAGATCACATCTACAACAAATAGGCGTGAATCTGACTGTATTAACTGATGAACAAGCCAAATACATCAATGTACCTGTTGAAGGCCCTTACAAAGCAGATCATTATCGTTATTGATTTGTGAGTAATCGCATGTAATATAGCCCAAACTTTAAAGGCTTATGGTTGGGTTACACTTTGCTAACCCAACCTACACTTACTGACATGCATATACCAGAAAAACACGCCCAATTATATAGTTTCGAATTTTACCCCCCAAAATCACCTGAAGGTGCGATAACTTTACAACAGGTTTATAGCAAACTCGCAGAACTCAAACCCGACTTTTTCTCTGTAACCTTTGGCGCAGGCGGTTCAACTCGCGATAAAACCTTTGATACCGTTGTTGACATTCAAAACCAAGGCACTGCTGCAGCCCCCCATTTGTCTTGTGTTGCTTCAACAAAAGCTAATATTCGATCAATACTCAAAGACTATCAAGATAACGGTATCAGCAAGATAGTCGCGCTAAGAGGTGATCTGCCTTCTGGCATGATGTCTGCCGGTGAGTTTCGTTATGCCAATGAATTAGTCGAATTCATACGTCAAGAAAGTGCTGATCACTTTGAAATACATGTGGCCGCTTATCCAGAAGTACATCCACAATCTGTGTCAGCCACTTCAGACTTTAAAAACTTTAAACGTAAAGTTGATGCCGGTGCAAATGCAGCGATTACTCAGTACTTTTACAATGCTGATGCCTATTTTTACTTCGTAGATAACTGTGAAAAGTCTGGTATCAATATTCCGATCGTGCCAGGTATCATGCCTATTACTCAATATACCCAGCTATTTCGTTTTTCAGAAATGTGCGGTGCAGATATTCCACGCTGGATGAGAAAACGCCTAGAAAGTTTTGGTGATGATAAAGCTTCGGTACAAGCCTTTGGCTTAGATGTCGTTAGCGAACTTTGCCAGCGCTTATTAGACCAGGGCGCTCCTGGGCTCCACTTTTACACCATGAATCAATCTGCACCTTGTTTAGCCATCTTAGATCGACTCAAAATATAGATCCTGCCTGCTTTTATTAGCGATCACATGAGCAATCAATCTCTTTCTAAACGCGACCTTTCTGTCTTGTGGCATCCTTGCACGCAGATGAAAGATCATGAAAGCTCAGCCATCATTCCTATTAAAAAAGCTTACGGTGTTTGGCTAGAAGATTTTGACGGCAATCGTTATTTAGACGCCATTAGTTCATGGTGGGTAAATTTATTCGGCCATGCAAACCCGCACATAAATGCTGCACTCAAAGACCAAATCGACCATTTAGAGCAAGTTATATTTGCTGGCTTCAGCCACGAACCTGCCATCAAATTAGCAGAACAACTAGTCGCCGTAACACCACCAGGACTTGAACGCTGTTTTTATGCCGACAACGGCTCTGCAGCCGTAGAAGTCGCACTCAAAATGAGCTTTCATTACTGGCGCAATAATAATCAAGCTCAAAAAACAAAATTTATCACCTTAGAAAACAGCTATCACGGTGAAACATTAGGCGCACTAGCCGTCGGTAATGTTGCCTTATACAAAGAAACTTACGCGCCCTTATTAATGGAGGTCATTACAGTACCCGGCCCCGATTGCTATCACCGAGAATCCGGTGAGTCTTGGGCAGATTATTCCACACGCCGCTTTGCATTAATGGAACAGACTCTACAACAACACGCCGAAAGCGTTTGTGCCGTCATTATTGAGCCCTTAGTGCAATGTGCAGGCAATATGCGCATGTATGATCCTATCTATTTAAGCTTGCTACGCGCTGCCTGTGATAAATACCAAGTGCATTTAATTGTCGATGAAATAGCGGTAGGTTTTGGGCGCACAGGGACTTTATTCGCCTGTGAACAAGCAGCGATCAGCCCGGACTTTATGTGCTTATCTAAAGGTTTAACTGGAGGTTATTTGCCTTTATCAGCCGTTATGACCACTAACAAAATCTATCAAGCCTTTTATGACGACTATCATAAACTGAATGCTTTTTTACATTCACATAGTTACACTGGCAATGCCTTAGCTTGCAGAGCAGGCTTAGCAAGTTTAGAACTTTTTCAGCAGAACAACGTTATTGAAAACAACAAACGACTGGCTGCCATCATGAAAACAATGACAGCTCATTTTATCGAACACCCCCATGTAGCCGAAGTTCGGCAAATAGGCATGATAGTCGCAATCGAGCTAGTCAAAAACAAACTAAACAAAGAACCCTACCCATGGCAAGAACGTCGTGGCCTTAAAGTTTATCAATACGCATTAACTAAAGGGGTTTTATTACGTCCTCTAGGCAATGTAATTTATTTCATGCCACCTTATGTCATCAGCGAAGAAGAACTCTATATCATCGATAAAGTGGCTTTTGATGGCATACAGTGGGCACTTAAGGATTGAGATGAGAGTTTCCAGATTATATACAACAGCCCCCTTATCTACTGGTAAAACAATCGAACTCGATGAAGACAATGGCCATTATGTTAGAACGGTATTACGCTTAAGAAAAGATAACGACATTATTCTATTCAATGGTAACGGTGGAGAATACTTAGGCAGTATCATTGAAGTTAGTCGCAAAGCGGTACTTATAGACATTAAAAACTGGATAGATCGTAGTGCAGAATCACCATTAATAGTCACCCTTAGGCTTAGGCATTTCACGCGGCGATCGTATGGATTTAACAGTACAAAAAGCCGTGGAGTTAGGTGTTAATCACATCACGCCCTTAATAACCGAACATTGCGTGGTTCAACTTAAAGGTGAAAAAAGACCCCAGCGTTTATTGCATTGGCAAAAAATAGCGCAACATGCCGCCGAACAAAGTGGCAGAACCCTAGTACCACCTCTTACCGAGATTCATCTTTTACAAGAATGGGTAACTTTGCAACAAGGATTAAAAGTATTTCTTGATCCTTATGCCAGAACCTCATTAGCCGAACTTCAGCCCATTAAAGGACAAGTGACTTTACTCACTGGCCCTGAAGGAGGCTTTGCAGATAAAGAACGAGAACTCGCCAAAGCTGCAGGCTTTATTCCCGTCTGCATGGGTAAACGCATTTTAAGAACAGAAACAGCGTCTTTTGCAGCCTTAGCAGCAGTACAAATGCTCTGGGGAGATTTTGCAGCACCCCCTACCCTACCTAACTCAAACCCTTAAATGCTACGCTCACTTTATTATGCCCTGTTACCCTTATTAATATTGCTAATCGCGATCGCATTAGCCTGCCTGATCAGCTATTTTGTCGTACTAGGCTTCGGTGAATTTGTTGAATTTGGTAAGATTATCAGTAAAAGTACGCAGATACTGCTTATTTTAAGCATATTCCCTATCAGCTATTACCTTAAAATAAGTAAAGCAGAATTAGGCTTAGCCCCACTACCGATATTTCTAAAACAATTATTACTAGGCTTTGGCTTAGGTTTTATCACCTTAATGCCAGTTTTTATAGTCTTGTACTTACTAGGCGTTCATTTAATCGATGATACACAAATTTTGAATGCAAGCTTTGTTTTCAAAAACCTGATCATCAGCCTACTACTCGCATTACTAATTTCACTAATTGAAGAGCCCTTATTTCGCGGCTTACTTTTAGTGAGTTTACATAAAAAACTTTCTGCCCTATCTGCCATTGTTATTAGTGCTAGTTACTATGCTGCTTTGCATTTTATAAACAATAACAGCAACATCCCCGCCCAAGAATTTAACATGTATAGCGGCTTTACCTTAGTCACAGAAGCTTTCACAAAGTTATTAAACCCTGCAATATTATCTGCTTTTCTTGCTTTATTAATGGTCGGTATTTTTTTGGGCGTACTAAGAACGCAACTAAAATCTAGCTTGGGATTTTGTATCGGCTGTCATACCTGCTGGGTCTGGCAAATCAAAATGAATAAAACCTTATTTAATACTGACGTTAATTCAGACTATTACTACCTAGTCAGTAGCTATGATGGCGTGATAGGACCATTAGTGACCGTGTGGCTGCTATTAGCCGTCATCGGTTATTTTATAGTCCAAAGAATGCGTTCATCAAAATGAATCGCTTGTTTATGATTGCATATCATTGATGCGCATCCTATCATCGGCACATTCTATTTAGCTACTACCTGCTTTTATCAAAAAAATTATCTAACGCGACTCATGGTCATTAAGCGTTAATGATTCAATTAAATTCAAGGTATTTTGCGGTAGCTTTTGCTCTGATGTCTGATCTAAGTTTAACCGAGCATCTTCATGTACCGTGGTCATAAACTGTAACAACTGCATCTCAAAGTGCAGCTTTGTTTCAAGATTATCGGCTTCCCACATCTTATTCAACAACTGCTTGGCATGATGATGAATAGTGTAGGCAACAGCTATCGGCAAATGGGCATAGCTAAGTTGTATGGATTGTTTAAGCTGATCTAAAGAACTTAAATACTGCTTATAATCTTTAATGTCTTGCTTACATTGAGTCTTAAGCATCTCAAGCTCTGCGCCATGCTTAGTTTCTAACAACGAAATCTCATGAGCTAACTGTACACTTTTATTTTTTAAGTCTATTTCTAGGGCTTTCTCAGCCAAGACCCGCTCATGCTTTAACTTCAGCAATTGCTCTTGATTAGCCAGTTGCCACTGCAAATCTTCATCTTTGAGGCTATAAAAAAACCTGACCAAGCTTAAAGCCCAGCGTTTTATTAGAGTCATACTTTAATAACCTGCATTTAATCTTGTCTCTTTTTGTTTGTAATTATTATTCACGGAGCTCTAAGGTTCTAAGTTACTACACCCCCCACCTTGCCTTCACTGCCTAGAATTTAGCATTTCTAGGCCTGAATAAGAACACTCAAGCCTAGCGCGTGGTGGCGTTTCCAGGCAAATCGAATTAGAAATAGTGTAACCAAACCTAAATAAAAGCTTAACTGTGGATAGTGATGCAAAGCGTAAGGACAGGTCGAAACCAGTCCTTACAATGAATCGAAATAGCATCAACCAAAACCTCAATGACTTACAGACTTTTGAAAATCATGAATTTTTTGCTGTAACCTTAATAGCGCTTGAATATCTTTAAGCACTAAACACTGCCTATGCTCTTGATGCAATTTAATATAAGTTTGATTTGGTAACTGCCCTTTAAGTCGTGATAAGTTCTTGGCAATATCTTTAGAGA
>TBL_comb48_EPIDRAFT_1002291_pt1 | contig 13354 bp, 12 predicted proteins | sample TroBogEpilimnion_37_FD_10681 | JGI IMG/M metagenome (IMG submission 10681)
AGCCCATTTGGTCGGTTTCCCCATAGCGCACTCTTATTTGCGTAGTAGATTCGTACATGATATTGGTTATAGTTATTTTTTAGTTCACCGGTTTTTGTCTATCAGCCTCTTTAATAGAGTAGAAACTATTGGCTTGTGTAAGGCAGGTTACTACTAAATCATTAATACAAACATGGGCAGGTAGTGTTGCGCAATAATAAACTATATCCGCAATGTCCTTAGCTTGAAGTGGTTTAATATCAGTATAAACAGATTTTGCTCTAGCCTCATCACCTTTAAATCTTACCACCGAAAATTCGGTTTCGGCCATGCCGGGATGAATGGCTGTTACTTTAATGCCATAAGGCAATAAATCAATTCGCATGGATTGCGATAAAGCATCTACTGCAAATTTAGTTGCGCAATATACATTACCATTTTTATACACGGTTTTTGCTGCAGTACTACCAATATTAAAAATGTGTCCCGAAGCTTGTTTTTTCATTAATGGAGCTACACAACGGGTTACATAAAGCAGCCCTTTAATATTCGTGTCAATCATTTGTTCCCAATCATCTGTATCCCCGTCTTCAATGCCGGATAGTCCTGCCGCTAAGCCGGCATTATTTACTAAAATATCTATATGGTTTATTTGGGTAGTAAGTTGATGAATAGCAGCATTTACTTGCGACTTAATGCGTACATCCATTTTTAAGGTAAAAACGGTAATGCCATAAGTCTGTTCCAATTCGTTTTTTAAGGCTTCTAATCTATCCTCACGGCGACCACTGATGCAAACAGTATATTGGTGCTGAGCAAATAAAGTAGCAATAGCTTTTCCAAAACCGGATGTTGCACCGGTAACAAGTATCGTTTTATTCATGTTGTAAATTTAGTATGGATTGTAGTATTTATTTAACGTATCAAAGTTACGTCTCCTTTAAAACTTTCTTCTTTTCCGTATCTGTTTATTGTAGTTATTTCCCAAAAATATACGCCCATAGGTAAGAGGGCACTACCCTTCTTTCCATCCCAGCCCGGCAGCCAATCATGTGTGTCAAAAACCAATTCACCCCAACGGTCATAAATTCTAAAATTGGTTAGTGACCTATAGCCTGCATGTATAGGATGAAAGTAATCATTTAAGCCATCGCCATTAGGCGTAAAGGCTGTAGGCATAAAAAATTCGGCATAAGGCACTACTTGTATTCTTATAGTTGTATCGCCTATACAACCTAAAGGACTTACCACATGTAAATTAAGCTGAAATTTACCTGTATCGTTAAAAGTGCCTATTGGGTTGCCAATTGTATCGTTATTAAGTATGCCAATATGTGTTACGTCATTACCGGCAGTCCAATAAAATTTATTGCCACCGGAAGCGTCAAAGTTTATATATTCATTTTGCACAATTACGGTATCATCACCTGCAAAAGGTTTAAAGCGTTCTACCAAAATTTCCTTTACCGCAGTGTCGGAACATCCTTTTGTGTTTGTAGAGATAAAGGTTACATAATAATTTCCTCCCTGATTATAGGTGTGTATAGGATTAGCTTGAAAAGCTGTATCTCCATCACCAAATCTATATTCCCAAAAGTTGATGGGTTTATAGGTAGCACTGGTAAGATCGGTAAATTGCAATGGTGAACCCGGACACTGCACCCCGGACACTTTAAAATCGCTGGTGAATTTAGGATAAACCTTAACAATACGGGCAATGCTATCCGGGCATGTACTGCCTTTATTTACAATAAGTCTTACCAAAAAGGAACCGGTATCGTGGTAAGTATAAGTGGGTTGAAAATCGGTTGAGGTATCCGGACTAACTATATCGCCAAAATACCAATTATACGCAAAACCGCCGGTGCTGGTGTTTAAGAAATTAATGGTATAATCCATACAGTCAATCAGGTAAACATTGGGTTGGTCGGTAAGTATTGGAATATCAGCAACCACAGCTTTGGAGCAATTGGTTACCACAAATTGAAATTCCCTTTTAACTGTATTGATGAGTGCATGATTGCGCCACTCGTGGCAACATACCGTAACTACAAATCGGCCTAACATTTTGGGTGTACCCGTTATTAAACCGCTATGTGGGTCTATTTGTATTTGAGGATATCCGCCCATTGGGTCGGTAGTGGAAAAGGGATTTAGAAATGTTACATTTTGAAATGGTGGAGGTGTTGGTACCGGTTTAGAATCGGTATCATTACCACCGGCATAGGTATTGCAAAATTCGTAGGAAAGCGAGTCTCCATCGGGGTCTGTAGCCGAATGATCGTAGAAAATAGGCTGATTGATACAAATAATTTGTGGTGGGTAATTTTTAAACACAGCACTATTATTATACACATTGCTAACTGTGCTTGCCGGTATTAAGCAATAATAGGTTGCCCCAATAGAACTGGGATTGGCAATATTGAGTATGCTTGCATTGCGGCAACAACGCTGGTAAACCACTATATAACCCTTAGGGTCCGGTGGTAAATTATAATCTCTTACAAAGGTTTTTTTTCGTAAGCAGGTGGCAGGTGGATTTTTAATGCAATCGTTACTGAAATTTGTAGGTACCTGAAAATTAGAATCTATATTATGGAAGTTACAAAAAATGGAATCAGTTTCGGTGTAGTTAGGTGGGTAGAACGGTGTATTATTTAATGAAGTGAGGTTGCCTTTAAAAATTTTAATATAGGCAGGGTTATCTTGGGCAATTGCATCGGGGCTGCCGGTTAAGCAATCTTCATATATACTAACATAAATGCGATACCAGTTATTGCCTAAATATTTATACGTAATTTCCCCACCTACTATATGCGATGCATATGAAATAGGTATACATAGCCAACTTAATAGAAACAGAATAGCTATGTAAATAGATTTACGCATATTATAATAATTGCTTATGACTATTGCAATAATTACTAAAATTAAGAATATCTTTTGATAATTGCACAGGATTTTCGAGCATAGCCATATGGCCACAATTTTTATAAAGCGAAACGAAGTTATAGTTTGCCAAAGCAACTTGTTGCAAAGTTTGTTTATAAGGAATTACATTATCGTTTTCTCCAAATATCCACTGCACGGGGAAAGCGGCTTGTTGTAAAATGGTAGTTCTATCCGGCCTTTTTAACATGGCCAATTGTAATGCAGCCAAATTTACTGCCGGGTATTCCATACCAACGGCATATTGATCTTGAATCATTTCCGGATGTAGTTCGGCAAACCCTGTTGCAAATAAATTTGGAATCATTTGCCTGATAAACGCACTTTTTCCGCCATTTAGTATAATATCAACAGACCTTTTTCGTGCCTCTTGGCGCTCAGGCCCATCGGCAAGTGCCGATGAATGCACTATAGTTAAGCCATCTACCAAATGGGGATATCGCTCTGCCAATGCCAATGCCACATAAGCGCCCATGGAGTGTGCAACAAGAACCATGCCCGGTAGCGCTTCAGCATTTGCTATTGCGGCAATTGCATCTGCCATCATTTCTATACTTAATTCAATATTGCCAATACTTTCGGCACTACATGCAGGTAGGTTAGGTGTGATAACTGTAAAATAGTCCTCAAGCTCTGGGGTTACCATGCGCCATAAATGCATATTTGCAGGAAATCCATGCAATAGCATAATAGCTGCTCCGCTACCCGTAATTTGATACGTGAGCTTGGGTAAATGCTGGAAGTTTATTGTTTTTATCATGCCTTAAGCGCTTTGCTGTTTTTACGATAAATGGAACCGTAAACCAATAATAAGGATAACAATACCGGCGACAATTCTAAAAGTGGCAAGCACTGTATATGAAATGCATGCATCAGCAATGTGAATATTATAAAAATGATACCTACCAACGCATATCTGCCTTTATTGCGCTTAGGTAAAAATACCAGTAAAATATTAGTTGGTAATGCCCATAAAACATTATAGTTATTGCTGCAAGCTTGGTGATTGGTACCCAGCCACATAAAAATTATTAAGCAACCCAACAAACCACTTACAAACAACCATAAAAAGCTCATAACATTAGCTACAATTGTAAGTTTGGGCGATGCAAAACCGGCAATGGTGCATAAACATAAAAATGCCAATAAGGCAAAGGCCTGATTGAATGGAATTTGTGCTGCCGAACCTTCTTTAAGTAGTTGCTTTATAGGTTTTACAGCTGCTTTACCTGCAATATGGGCACCATTCATGCCATCGCGCAAATAATCGGGTAAGAACATAATTTCATTATCCGTCATGAGCTTATCTACCCTACTGCCCAACAAAATATCAATACCTAAGCGTTCCCAATGTCGCTTATTCAGGTATTGATCTGTAATATCTCGGTAAGAAATTTTGGCATTATTGGGAAGTGTGGGTCCATAGTTAAAGCCTTTAATCATATTCGGAAAAACATCGCGAATACGTGTTGCGCAATTGTCTAAATAAAAATCGTATTTATATTCTCTGTTTTCAGATCTGGCATTCCATTTTAAAAATGAATCTATTTTCAACTTTTCAGTGGGCGTAATATTTAATTCCTGTTCCTCAACTTTTCTTTTAAGTTGTATGTATTCGTCCATAAAAACCGTAAAGGGCTCAATGGAAACATAATACAATAGTTTACCCCTCATGAAATTGATTTCAAAGTCTTTATCAAAACCATTAAAGGTGCCGTAATTATAAACAACATCTACGCCATACATGCTATCTATTACCCTAATGCCGGTATGCCCGAAGCTTTCCCATATTTCTTCGCCGGGGCCACAGGTAAGCAAACTGATGCGCATTCTTTCAGCTCTTCTCAGTTTCATAGAATCGGAATAAGCATCATGCACTATATTTCCCGCAAATACAGGCGTCAGAAATAGAATAGTAACAACAAGTAGGAGTAGCTTTTTCATCATACCAAAAATAACAAAAGGCTGTCTTAATATAGACAGCCTTTATCATAAAATTATTAATAAATTAAGCTTCAGATTTGCTGCCGGAAAAAACAGAGCCTATATATTCTCTATTCAAACGAGCAATATTTTCAAGCGAAATACCTTTAGGACATTCGGCCTCGCACGCACCAATATTGGTACAAGAGCCAAAACCTTCTTTATCCATTTGCTCAATCATATTCACAGCTCTAATTTTCCTTTCAGGATCGCCCTGAGGCAATAAAGCCAAATGAGATACTTTAGCCGATACAAATAGCATGGCCGATGCATTTGGGCAAGCTGCCACACAAGCACCGCAACCTATACAAGCCGCTGCAGCAAAAGATTCATCAGCTTTTTGTTTTTCAATGGGTAAGGAATTCGCATCAACAGCGTTACCTGTATTTACAGATATATAGCCACCTGCTTGTATAATACGATCAAATGAAGAGCGATCTACTGCTAAATCTTTAATAACCGGAAAAGCATTAGCCCTCCATGGTTCTACAACAATGGTATCGCCGTCTTTGTACTCGCGCATATGCAATTGGCAGGTGGTAGTTTGATGCCATGGACCGTGTGGACGACCATTGATATACATACTGCACATACCGCATATACCCTCNCGACAGTCATGATCGAAAGCAATAGGTTCTTTGCCTTCTGCAATCAATTGTTCGTTAAGTACATCAAACATTTCAAGAAAAGACATTTCCGATGAAATGTTTTTTACCTGATAAGTCTCGAAGCGACCTTTTTCATTGCTATTCTTTTGTTTCCAAACCTTTAAGGTTAGATTCATATTGTAGTGCTGCATAGTATTATAATATATCTTCTAAATATTGTGAATGATGTTTAAATGTACCGCCACCTAATTGAATTTTATTTTTAAATTTTTTAACTCTATTATCTATTATATCCGGTGCATGAGTTTTAGTTAAAATAACTCTTGCACTTACTTTTTCTTTTTCAAGTTTCAAGAACTTAATAGTTTTATCAATTTGATTTACTGCTTTTATTAAATCAGAGTTTTTCAATTCAATTAAAAAATAATCTTCTACACTTTTTGTTTTACCAATCGTGAATATAAAATCACATAATCCATCTTCTTTTATACAATTTTCACTATCTGCTTTTATTTTTGAAATAAATAATTTGCTTTTGTTTTTTATTCTATATTCAGTTTTATTATTTTTCTTATCAATTGCAACAAATTCCGAATGTTGCTTTTCGGTTTCAATAAAACATTCCTTATAGTTTATTAATAGATTCACAACCTAATTATTAATTTTAATGTCAGATAATTTATCATAGTCCTCGTTTAAGTACCTTGAAATCTCGTCAATTTGGCCAGCATCTATTAATTTTAATTCATTATCTATAATATCAATTGTTGTACCATCACTAAGTAATCTATAACAACTAACTTCATGTGGGTTTAACCAATAATCTTTGTTAATTATATTAGATACTTCAATTTCATTATACTTCCCTTTTTGATAAGCATACATCATATTATTTAAAGATGTAAGTATGTAAGGGCTATGAGTAGTAGCCAATAATGTACTGTTGTATTTATTAGTTTGACTCACTAAATACCTCATTAACTCGTTTTGTGCAGTTGGGAATAAATTTAATTCCGGCTCTTCAATAATAAAGGTTTTTGATTTTTTTCTTATTTCGTGGTAGTGTTTAAAAAGTAAGACTATAGGAATAGTTGATTGATAGCCGCTAGCTGCTGTATCTAATTTATAATATTCAGTCTCATTGTATTTACGAACTAGTCCTTGACCTTCAGAATTATAATACATAATTTTTAAAGGTTCAATATAATTGGGTGATTTAAATTCCTTTTGTTTTACAATTGAATCAACCTTAACAAAATAATTAAATAAAAAATTTGAAATATTAGGTATACTTGATTGCCCTAAAGAAAAAAGTGATTGTAACCCCCTTTCTGTTGGAAAATAAAATGGGTTATCCATCACTTTGGACACATAGTTCTTATAAAATTCATTTGGTACAATCCAACCACCAAAAGCAAAATCTAAAGGTTCTCCATTTATTTTGGGTGTTAATTTTTCTAAATAGCTAAGTAGTAATTTAAACTCTTGAGATTTTGGTACTAATGTTGGCTTTATAGTGTTAAAATTGTCATAAGTCGTATGGTCTTCATTCACTGCAATTGACGCAGTGTCAATTTCTTCTTGTATTGAAAATTGATAGTGCTTACAATCATAATTTATATAAGTATCATGTTTAAAGTAATCATTAAGTCCCCAAATGATTAATCCATTTTTAAACGAACCAACAAATTCTTCATGGATGCCAAAGTTGGCATCAACTAAAAAAGAAAAATACCTACATACTGCTAGAACCTTAGCCACTGTACTTTTACCGGTAGCATTTTCACCAATTAAAATATTAATTCTGCCAAGTTCTAACTCAACATTTTTAATTGGGCCAAAGTTTCGTATGACTAACTTTTCCTTTTCCATTTATTTTTGGAAATCCTATTTATAACTCCTTTGGCTTGGGTGAACTACTTCATAATCCAAGCTTTCTTTGTGTAATTCAAATTTGCTTTCGCCTTTGTATTCCCAAGCTGCTACATACATGTAGTTGGCATCATCACGCAATGCTTCACCGTCTTCTGTTTGATACTCTTCGCGGAAGTGACCTCCACAGCTTTCGTTGCGTTGTAATGCATCTATACACATTAATTCGCCAAGTTCTATAAAGTCGGCTACGCGGCCTGCTTTATCCAATTCAGGGTTAAATTCGGCAATATCACCGGGTATGCGCACATTACTCCAAAACTCTTTGCGTAAAGCTTTTATTTCTTCAATGGCTTCGGTTAAGCCCTTAGCATTACGACCCATTCCGCATTTATCCCACATTATTTTACCTAAGCGTTTATGGAAACTTTCCACACTTTCGGTACCCTTAATGCTCATTAATTTATGAATTCTGTCGCTTACTTCTTTCTCTGCAGCAACAAATGCAGGGTGATCGGTTGGTATTGATTTGGTACTGATATCATCTGCCAGATAGTTACCTAATGTGTATGGTATAACAAAATAACCATCTGCTAAGCCTTGCATTAAAGCGGATGCACCTAAACGGTTAGCGCCGTGGTCGGAGAAGTTAGCTTCGCCTAAGGCATACAAACCGGGCACTGTGGTACGTAATTCGTAATCTACCCAAAGGCCACCCATTGTATAGTGTACTGCCGGGTAAATACGCATCGGTACTTCATAAGGATCTTCGCCCGTAATTTTAGCATACATATCAAACAAGTTGCCGTATTTTTCAACTACAACTTCCTTACCTAATGTTTTAATAGTAGCGGCATCGGCACCGGTAATGCCTTTTTTATTGGCTTCAATTTTACCATAACGCTCTATGGCCGATGCAAAATCAAGATAAACTGCCATTTTTGATGAGCCTACACCATATCCGGCATCGCAACGCTCTTTAGCCGCACGACTTGCAACGTCTCTAGGCACCAAATTACCGAAAGCAGGGTATCTTCTTTCTAAATAATAATCTCTTTCTTCCTCAGGTATTTGGCTGGCTATACGCGTATCGTTTTGCTTTTTAGGTACCCAAATTCGTCCGTCATTTCTTAATGATTCTGACATTAGGGTAAGTTTAGATTGGTGGTCGCCACTAACCGGTATGCAAGTTGGGTGAATTTGTGTAAAGCATGGATTGCCAAAAAATGCGCCTTTCTTATGTGCTTTCCATGCTGCAGTAACGTTGCTGCCCATGGCATTGGTACTTAGGTAAAATACGTTACCATAACCACCGGTGCATAATAACACGGCGTGGCCAAAATGACGCTCTAATTTACCACTCACTAAATCTCTAGCTATAATTCCGCGGGCTTTACCATCAATCATTACAACTTCCAGCATCTCATGGCGAGAGTATTGAACTACATTGCCTAGTGCTATTTGTCTTTCCAATGCCTGATAAGCACCAATTAGTAATTGTTGCCCGGTTTGGCCGGCAGCATAAAAAGTNCGTTGTACCTGTGTGCCACCAAATGAACGGTTACTTAGTAAGCCACCATATTCGCGAGCAAATGGAACACCTTGCGCCACACACTGATCTATAATATTGGCACTTACTTCGGCCAATCGGTAAACGTTTCCTTCGCGAGCGCGATAGTCGCCTCCTTTAATGGTATCGTAAAACAAGCGATAGGTGCTATCGCCATCGTTTTGGTAATTTTTAGCAGCATTAATACCACCTTGTGCAGCAATAGAGTGTGCACGACGTGGAGAATCCTGAAAGCAAAATGCCTTAACCTTATAACCTAGTTCTCCTAAAGCTGCTGCTGCAGATGCTCCTGCAAGACCTGTACCAACTACTATAACTTCCAAGTGACGTTTATTGGCAGGATTTACCAGCTTGCATGTGGATTTATATTTTTCCCATTTAGTCTCTAATGTACCTGCAGGAATTTTTGATTGAAGTGCCATAAGCTTGTTAAAAATATTTTGAACAGATTGCTGTTATTATTTGTATTGTATCCTAGAAATTAATTAACCCACTGCATGTAAAAAGCAATTGGCATTAAAGCAAAAACCAAAGGAACTAAAATAGAAAATAGTACTCCAATTGTTTTAATGATATACTTATAACGACTGGTGCCCAAACCCAAAGTTTGGAATGCACTGTAAAAGCCATGCAACAAGTGCCATGCTAAGGATATAACACCTAATAGGTAAACAACTACAATTGCTGTATTTCTAAATTCTTCCTTCATCATATCGTATAAATGAAGTTCGCCACCACCGGTAAGTTGACTGTACCTATTTGGCCCCCAAAACTTGTAAAGGTGAATCACCAAAAACAACAAAATAAGTGTACCCAATAAGGCCATACTCCTACTGTACCATTTACTGGTGGTATTACCTGCACTTACGGCATAACGAGTGCTGCGCTTGGAGCGATTAGCAAATGCCAATGCTAAACCTTGTATTATATGCAAGAACAAAAATGCAAATAAACCTATCTCCAACGGTACGAATGACAAAGTTGGTACCCATAAAATGGGCCGCCTCGTCGAACCGCTTTCCGCCATCTTGGTAAAAGATTTGCGCGTTAATGTAGCAATGCACCACTAAAAAAATAATGAGGAACAAACCGGTTAAGCTCATTTGCAGCTTTCTGCCGATTGAAGTAGAGAAGGACTGTTTCCAATTCATAAGACCTTGTTGTAAAATCCTCGCAAAGATAAACGGTGCATCGGAAAATAGTGCATGATTTTTATCAACATTGTATTGGTGATAAATATTATGGCATTATTAGTATTTATATAATCATTTATCTTATTAATTATATACAAGGTACAAAAATATAATATAATCATACCACATGTTTAGGCCTCAATTATTGCAGCCTTAGCATTTTATTATCCACCATCTGAAAGAAATCAATGGGTTGATAAGTGCGCCAGTTAGGGAATTCAAACAATTTTATATATCGGTCTATATGCGATTTTTCAAAATCGTAGGCGGTTTGTGAAGGCATGTTTACAGCAGCTATCCAACCACCCTCGTCTTTTATCTCTTCGTACCATTCTTCATAATAATCGGCATCACTACTATGAAAATTAAGCACATTTTCAGTTATAACTATAAATTTATTAATGTGTTTGGCAATCATTAGGTCTATAAGCGATCGCTTAAGCTGCATAATATCATTTTCTACAGCGTCATTCCATTCGCCAATCATCTCTATAATAGCAAAATTCAAATCATAATCTACAAACAATACTTTTAGATATAGTGTTCTAGAGCCAAATTCATCCCATTGGGGGTGTATATAGTAATTATAAACGGTATTGGAAAACTCAAACTCGCTGTATTCACGCCCATAAAAAGGAGATAGTTCATCTTCTTCGGCTATATACAAATGTCGCCAATTAAAAAAGGGTTCTAACTCGTGCATATGCCTAAATTATTTACCAAAAGCGGCTATCCAGGCACGCATTCCGCCTTCTAAATTTTTGGTATTGGTAAATCCGGCCTGTTCTAATATCATGCAGGCTTGCATGCTGCGCACACCGCCTAAACAATGTACAATTACCTCTTGGTTTTTTAAATCTTCAATATCATCTAACTGAAAATTCATGATTTGCCCTAAAGGTATTAATTGGGCCCCAATATTAAATTCAGCATATTCAGATGGCTCGCGTACATCTATTATATGTAATGGCTCACCGGCATCCATTCTTTCTTTAAGCTGCGCTACTGTTATATTTTCCATACGTTATATAAATCCTGAAAATGGTTTTATTGTTTTACCCATTTTTTAGTTCCTAAATTAATACCTGATTCATTTTTAATAGTAATAAAATACAATCCTGCAGCAAATCCATTAATGGGTATTTCTGCATGCTGTTTTAGAGCGCCACTGCAAATTGTTTTGCCACTTAGGTCTGTAACAAAATAGGTGCTGGTGGGGCTTTGTTCTGTACTTATTTGTAAAATATCTTGTGCAGGATTAGGCCAAATAGTAAAATCAACTTTTGGTTTTGTTACCACATTAATATTTGTAGATGTTACCGGTTTGCCTAATAATGGCCTCATCATTATAGCACCTGATACTTGCGATTGTAGCCAATTGCCTTGCACATCGTAATAAGCATGGTTGGTACCTACCCTATTCATATCTAGTCCAAAATATAAACTATCGCTACCTCCAAATGCCGGTTGCATAGTGCCTATATAAAAAAGCCCTGCAGGTAANGGTATAGGCTGGTTAAAAGAATAGACCCAAAAATGGTTTATGGTATCCACATACCCGGGTGTCATGTTATCTTGTCTGTATAGTATGTTGGTAGCTGCCCCGCCATTTATACCATTTAAGGAGCTGTAGACTAACAAAGAGAAGAATTTATTAAAGGGTAAAGGTACTTGCCTTCCAAAATAAATAGCAATGCCCTGTAAGGTGTCCGGGGCATTCAAATGATACTCTATAGATAAATAAGCCGGTAAGGTAGAGAATTGCGTGAGGTAATAGCTTTTTTCAGCCGTACCATCATCATAAGCCAAATAATTATCAAAAATTTGATGCGTAACAATAGTGTCGTTATCAGCGGGGTCTGATGCGGCAATAGATTGTATATAAAATTTGTTTTGGAAATCAACAGTGTTATACCATCCGCTAATTGGAACAGTTGTAGTATATGCATTAAAAACTACCGACTGACTTTGCGATGCCGGTATAGTAGTACCGCTTAGCGGGCTTGNATTTAAAGCGGTATTGCTATAGGTTTCAACAGATTTTGAGGCATACATTAAAGGCTGATCGAAATTGTAATTGTTTTTAATGACTGCATTGTACTGCAAAGCCCTTTCCGCAGCCGGATTTACCATGAACTGCCTATAAGGCATAGCTGTATAATCGTTTAGCATACTGCCCGGTTGGTCCGCAAAAGCTGCATCGCCAACAAGGGTATCATACATATTTCTGCCGGAATTCAGCCGTATATAATCTATATTCCAATTGGCATCGCAATAATTAAGTGAGGCAATATTTACAAACCTAAACTGAAAACTATTGTACATAAAAATAGTATCGGTAATAGGCACCATAACTTGTGTAAAGGGCATTAAAGTACTGCCCGGTGCAGACCATACCAACTCCCAATCGGAATAAGATTTGCGCATGTATAGCAACAAAGAGTCGCCAACTAATGGATAAAAGCCATTGCCTTGCGGTTGATAGAAAAAACTAAGGTAAATGCTATCGGCAGGACTAAGGCCACTTAAATCTATAGGTTTCGAGGTAAGGCTATCGCAATAACGGCTGGTAAAATTGTAATTGGAATCGTAAGGAATACCGTTTTGATCAAGCGCATCAAATGTTGCTACCCCCCTACTTATAGGTTGGTAGCACATAGTATTATTAATATAAACCTGATGTTCCACCCATTTATTACTATCCGGCAAGGGGCTATAGGTTGTAAAATCTTCAAAAAAAGGCAAGCTTAAACTAGTGCTTGTAATTTTTTGCGCAGGCTTCAAAGCTTTTAGGCCCGGCGCCGGATGCACAAAAGCATTATAAAATAAGGGCGCAACATGTTCTTGTGCCTGCAATATGAGCGGCAACAAAAAAGTAAATAAAAATAATATATGGTATTTGAATTTCAATGATGTTGATCTTTGACACTGTCCTTAACTGTAACGTTTTTACCACCGTTTCTATTGTTTTCCAATTCCTCGGCCGTGGCATTTTGTTTTATTCTAAGGTCTATAATATCGCCGGCTTTAATTCTATTGGGTGCCAATAACTCGTTTTTAGGCCTTGGCGATTGATCATAAATAATTGCAGAAGCTGTATCTGTAATAACACCATCACTTATTACCGCATATACCAATCCGTTTCCACTCAGCAAAGCGGTTCCTTCCATGGTCGTCATACCAATAACATCCGGTACATT
>TBL_comb48_EPIDRAFT_1002292_pt1 | contig 13352 bp, 15 predicted proteins | sample TroBogEpilimnion_37_FD_10681 | JGI IMG/M metagenome (IMG submission 10681)
TTTCTTGTGTGGTTTTCTTTGATCCATTTGTAGACCATGTTAGCAGTTGTGCGCTTAGGCTCAAAAGCAACAGACCCACTAGAAAATCCCATCTTCTGCCAATGTTCCAAACCATCGTATTGAGAAAGCCCACCGGCTTTGGTCTTTCCGTAGAGTGACGTTGTAGTAACGCCAACAAGAGTGTCTCCATAACGTTCTTTCCAATCTTTTTGGACAGTATCTGCAAGGCACAGAAGTGCAAGCAATTTACCACCCATGTAGCTGTAACCAAGAGGCTGTAAAGGAACAATAGTAGAACCAATTGCTGTATGGTTAATCATACCTTGTTGTGTCTTAACATCTCGTGACCAGCCAATGGCCGTATCACGAGGAGTCAAGTCTAAGAAGTCGGAAGAGATACAGATAACACCAAGATACTTTCCTGTAACACGATCTTTGACTGTATAAAACAGGTTACGACCAATGTTGGAATTGTTCTTCATTGTGGATGAGAAAGTGCGAACTGCATTCCAGGTTTCTGCTAGTTCACCGTTAGATAGTTCTAGCATTGGTTGAAGTTTATCATAATCATCTGGACCAGTAGGCATCCAAAAGTTTTTCTTAACTTCTTTGATAATGTTTTCTTGATCTTTGTTGACCATTTGGAGTTCAGGACCCCAAAGTGTAGAAACTTCATCTACAGGATAACGCTCTTTTACTTCACACCATTTTTGGTACAATGTATACTCTTTAACATCCATTTGTGACGCATACGTCAAATCGGATATTAGATTTTTTTTGAGTGTATCTTCATCAATGTGTGGAATGGAAGTATTGTTTTCTTTCCATTCCAACCATTGTTTTTCAACGAGTTCTGGTGGTGTTTTTGCCATGTTGTTGTTTAGCTTGCTTCATCAATAGTGATTGGTATTGTGCCATTCTCTTGATAACCTTGTTGCGTTTGTTCACACCAGATTTCAATGCCAACGGCTTCACACGGTCAGTATACACTATTCCATTCATGTGGTCAAGCTCATGGAGGAAACAACGTGCAGAAATACCGGCATACTTTGTGGTATGCTTTTCTCCATTGTGGTCTTGATATTCCACAGTAATGGTTGCTGGACGAGTAATACGTAGTCCTAGTAAAGGAAACGATAGACATCCTTCAAGCATGTGTGCTTCACCTTCGGTTTCTACAATCTTAGGATTAAAGTGGGCCACATATTCATCACCAGCACCCATTACAAACACACGATGTCGGAATCCACATTGATTGGCAGACAAACCGATGCCTTGGTTCTTCTTGCAAGTTTCAACCAAAGAAGATGCAAAATCTGTAGGGTTCACAATTGCATTTTCAAAGTCAAACTCTGGCATCACCTCACGTAGGATTGGATCACTGTCTGCAACTAAATCGAATGTTTCGATTGTTGGTTGTTGTACACCAGAAGCAATTTCTTCCGTATTAATCTTAAAAACATCACTCATATTTTCACCTGTGAAAAGTTATTCTTTTTCTCAAAACGAATTATAGACCGGAACTTATCAAAAAGTTGGTCACCCTTGTGACTGATAACAAAGATGTTCGTTTCTGTTCCCATCTCATGTATCAGTTTTAAAAATTCATCAGTACCAACACTATCTAGGCTCGAATCAAAAACCTCATCGAGAATAAGTAGGTTTGTATTAGTTGAATTTTTCATTTTAGCAATTTGGCGCCACGTAAACAGTAATGCCAAATCGATACGCATCTTTTCACCTTCTGAAAAATTGGAATAAGAAAACTCATCACGGTGACGAGATTTAATTGTTTCCTCAAAGTTTTCATTCAGATTAAAGTTAACAAAGAAGTCCATTGCCTTCAAGTACTTGTTGACAAGTTTGTTGATAATTGGTAGATATTGTTTGATAATCTTTGTCTTGATACCATTATCTTTGAGTAGCGAGGCCGCATATTCATGATAGTGTTTATCTATAGACAATTGTTCTTGTGTTGCCACCAAGTCAGCCAAATCCTTTTTCAAGGACTTCATCTTTTGATTTTCTTCTGTTAAATTGTCTTTGTGTTCACTTAACTCCTTAATCTCTTTGTTAAGTTTTGTGATGTATGTGTTAACTGCTGTGATCGTTGAATTGTGTTTGACGATCTCGTTATTGTGTTCTGTTATGTGTTTAGAAACGTTTAGGATTTCTGTCAAACGAGTTTGGAGTTTTGTATACTCTGTATTCAGTTCTTCTAGCCCCAATTTCTTCGTCAACACCTTTGCCACATTTTCTTCAATCTGTTCTTTCTTGAAGTCTGCGGCAATATGTTGTTTACATGTTGGACAATTATCGTTGTTGTGGTAAAAAGCAATGTCTTTCTCAATCTTGGTAATTGTAGATTCCACTTTTGCTTCTAATTGAAGTAACTTCTTACTTTTACCCTCAACAGTGGACTTATCATCAATTTTCTTTTGAAGTGCATCGATGTGTTTTTGGATTAAAACAATATCTTTATTCAATCTCTTGACATGTTCTTCATTCGTTTTGATTTCTTCCGTTTTGCGTTCAATGGCCAGCAGATTACCTTGCTTATGTTCTTCAATGTTTTGTTTTTGCATTTGAATCTTTTCAGATACCAACTGCATATCATACTTGTTTTGTGTAGAAGAATCTTTGATGGCCGCCATTCTGTCCTTGATTAGACCATTCATGGAAGTAAAGATTTGAATGTCCAATAGTTCTTCAATCAATGCTCTACGGTCGGCCGCAGATAGTTGCATGAATGGAACAAAAGATGCTGATCCAAGGATAACAATCTGTGTGAAAGACTTAAAGTTGAATTTAAGAATCGACTTCTCTAAGTATTCTTGGTAATCTTTTGCTTTAGCATCTTGATTCAACAGAGAACCATTCAGGTAAATCTCCAAAATATTTGGTTTGATACCTCGAACAACCTTGTATTGCTTCTTGCCAATTTTAAACTCAACTTGTACTACAGTATCTCCATTGTTAATTGAGTTTACAAGGTTTGGTTTATTAATTTTACGGAATGGTTTGCCGAACAAAGCAAAGCACAATGCATCAAGAATTGTACTCTTGCCTGCACCGTTGTTACCAATAATCAGAGTATTGGGAGATTTGTCAAGTCGGATTTCAGTAAACNTATTGCCNGTNGACAANAAGTTTTTCCATCGTATCGTTTGAAAATTAATCATGCCTGTTCTAAATTCAATGCCTCAACATATAGTTCACGCATCATAGTCTTGAGTTTGTTATTATCAATGCCATCGTTTTGAAGTCCATCCACATACTTATTAATAATAGTAATGGTGTCTTCTGCTTCATCAATCTTATCATCTTCTAGGCCATCTGTCAAGTCAATTGCATCTTCCACAATGGTAATATCGAGTGGATTTAAGGCATATATCTTGTTCATAAACTGGTCAAACAAAAATGGATTTGTTTTCTCAATCACCACAACTTTGACATAAACACCAGCACATGCACTTAGGTCTTTGTTTAAAATTTCTTTTATGTCTTGATGTTTGTCATCATACATTATCCGGTGAAACATGACGTTAGGATTTGGAATAAAATCCAACTGACGGGAATCCACATCAAACAAATGAAAGCCCCGGACATCAGCATAATCTTGCCACGTAAGTTCGTAAGGGTTTCCAAGATAGAAAATGCCACCATTGCTAGAACGATGGTGATAATGACCGCTGAAAGTGCAGTGAAAACGGTTGAAAAGTTCACGATTTAGTCCTTCTTCAGATGGCATACCACGATGCATGGCAAAGCCAGCGATTTCAAAATGTCCCATGCAAATATCTGCTGTTGTTTCTTTCAAAGTTTCCATGGAATCTTCATAATTTTCTGGACATATCCAGGGCATCATACAGATTGGTGTTGGTCCAACGTAGATGGTTGTAGGCTCGTCAATCACATTGATGTTGCCGTATTCACGCAACAATAAGTCTACAGAATTCACTTCATTGGTATTCTTGTAATATGTGTCGTGGTTACCAGCCAACAAGTGTACATCAATTCCTCTGTAAAATAGAGGATCAAAGAACATTTCTTTGGCACGTTTCAGTGTGTAAAAGTTGACGTATTTTCTACGGTCAAAAGTATCTCCGAGAATGAGTACAGTGCGTATCCCATTAGCATCAAGAGCAGGAAAAAAAGTATCTTTATAAAACTTTTCATAATAATCCAGAAAATGGACCGAATCATTACGTGCGCCGAAAATGCTGGTCAGTTATAATTGCGACTCTCATACTGACACCTCCTCTCAAAAAAAACAATATATTATTTGGCTTTAGGACCATCTGCACCTATTCTAGGTTCAGGATCTATTCCGTTTAAGTAATACTTTTTATACAAATGCTTTGAAACATTTGTGTTTTCAAGTAACTCTCTCCAACCATAGTATAACACACCCTTGTATTCAATTTCAAGTGTGTTATGTACATCTTTGCCAACCATTCCGTGTTGGCCATTTTTTCTAGAAATTTCAGCAGACAATTTTCCATTAACCCAACGTTCTTTCATTTTTTCGGAATGTTGTTTTCTTCTATCGGTATCGTTCATCCAACTCTCCAAAGTCCGAATGCGTTTGTTGTTGTAATACTCTTTTGTCGCTGAATTTTTATGCCACTCGGATGAAGGATGGTTATCACCCTTTAAGCCATACATGGGATTATTTTTGCCGTATGTGACAAAATTAGTTTGGTGTGTGGATTGTGATTTTATTTTATCTAAATCCCATTCCATGTTACGTAAACTATCAAATATGTCTTGCATTATTCCCTCCTGGACATATTTATCATAGTTTGGTGCTAGAAAAGACTTTCTCTACCTTCAAGTTCATTCATCACCCTATCACATAAACGCAAAACTCTTTTGCGGTATTCAAACCCCAACATGCCAGCTTTTTGGCCCTCTGCATATGGAGGAGTCCTGTTAAAATTTGTATATTGAGATGCCGTTAGGTCAATTAGTATATTGTCTTTGTCTAAGCACCACCAATGCCAAATACCTTCATCATCCAAACCTCGGTACATATGCATTGCAGTATGCCCAAAGATTTTATACAAACAACCGGCAGAATTATGGCAATGTCCAAACATTGGATTTGACATGTTTCTAACCACCCATTTTTTAGGAAGTAAGTCGTAAGTTAAATTTTGTATGATAATCCTTGAAACTTGTTCCAGGTTTGTAGTATTATAATCTAATAAGGCCATTTTGTCAATGCTTATTCTTCCAGAAAAACTTCAATTCCTTTAGGCTTTTTGGTAGACTTCTTGTCATCTTTCTTTTTCTTTTGTCCAACTTCATATGTTTGGATAAAATCGGAAATGTTGTCATACAATTCGAACTGTCTTGAGCCTCCGCCTTCCATCTCCAAGAACTCATGTTCGTCAAGGATACCCATCTGTTCTGTGGCCTTATACTTGACGTAGAGTTGTTTCTTTTCTTTCTGGATTCTTCTTAGGAATGCGTAGTAAACGATCTGTGTGAAGTATGCAAAAGGATTGTTAGACTTGGTTGGATCAAAGTTCTCGAAATACATTAGGCAGTTTTCAATACCATCACCAATCATATCTTCTCTATGTGGATAATTTATGAAGTTTGGTTTGTGTGATAAACCTTCAGCAATTTTCATCCAGCAAGCCCCGATATAATCAGGGATTGGTTCTTGTGGATTAGTCTCTTTGCGTTTCTTGTATTCGATTAATGCCTTTAAAAAATCGGCATTGTTAATATAATGTTTTGTACTCATGCATGTTTACCATAATAATTGTTGACAAAAGGGCTTGACAGTGTTACATTCGGCGGTGTCAATGCTTAAAGATTAATGAAATACCTTTTCTTCTGGTTCCATGTCCATAAAGGCTTGGATTACCATCTCTTTGATTCTAGAAGTTAACTCCGCCTGTGTTTCTTCTTCAAACTCTCCTTCAGGCTTCATTCTCTTGAGGTTTTCTACAGAGTTCATGTAATACTCTTTGAAGTCCTCGCTAGGGTTTATCTTAAACACAATGTCTTTTTCAGTAAGCACCACTTCATTCTTCTCAAGTAGTTGTACTGGCAAATAGAAGTCCATGATGATATGTGTGATAGCGCCTTTGTTTTGTATTTCAAAATACATTGGATCGCTAACAACATACTCTCCGTTCCGAATTTCCTCTAATGAACAAATAATGTCCGATTCATTTTGTAGACGTAGGATTTTAATGTTGTTCATTTTTTAAGTCCAATCTTATACGTTTTAAAAGGAAACTTCTCTTCCGTATATATCTTCACTCGTTCCACGAAGTGTCTTAATGTAAAATTCATATGTTTCTTTACTCTGAGATCGTCTGCGATGTCATAGAGTGTTGCCATTTCTTTACCTTCCGCCTGTCGTAAGCCTCGTCCAATAGATTGAAGACTGCGAACTCTTGACTTTGACGGAGATGCGAAGATAATATTATGTAAATTCCTAATGTTAATTCCAGTAGAAAAAGTACCATAACTGGCCACAACAATAGCATTATTCTCAGTCTCCATAATCTTTCGAATGTTTTCTCTATCTTCTGTTTCTGTCCCACCATGGACAAAAAACACTTTTCGGTCACCGATATTTTCGGTATTCCGAATCAGATCGTACAGGACCTGTCCATGCTTGGCAACCATTTGGTAAAGTATTAATGTATTATTACCTAAACTAACTGCAAGATTTTTAATAAACTTGTTTCTAGCCTCACACGCAATTAAGTATTGTATTTCTTCTTGATAGGTAAAGTCTTTAGATTCTTCGCATTTTTCATCTGGATGTTTTAAAATCAAGCATTTAATTTGAAAGCTCGACAGTTGCTTCTTATCTATTAGTTCTTTCGTAGATACAACACGCTTGGTTGCACCAAAAAGCCCTTCTAGTACTAACTTGTGTGTCTTGGTGCCATCGAGCGTTCCAGTGAGTCCTATTCGATATTTCGTATTTGTGGCCGCAGTCATGATGCCGGTTAACGATTGTGCTTTGAATAGGTGTGCTTCATCACCTATAATGTAATCGAATTGCTTGAAATAGTTTTCAGGTAATTGATAAAGAGACTGCCATGTGGAAATAGTTAATACTTTTGTAGTGTTTTTATCTTTACCTTGATAAATTCTGTGTACATTGTTTGCAACATCAAAACCATTTCCATCGGAATAATCTGCAAAATCCGAATATAGTTGTTCAACCAATGATGTTGTGGGCACAATGATTAGGCCTCTAAGATTCTGAAACTTGTGTAATTGCATGAACAACAAGTAGATGATAAGAGATTTACCTGATGCGGTAGGTGAAAGTAGTAATGCTCTACGATTCTGCATTGCATGGACGAATGCATCTAACTGATGTTCTCTGGCCTCGATTGGTTTACCAGCAGAATGTAGATTCAAACTAGAAACAAACTTCTTTGCATGATACATTGAGAACTCGTCTTGAGTTTCTATACCATCACCTTCAAACGAATAAGCATAATCTCTTGATTCACAAAACTCTTTGAGGTAATCTATCAAACCGGCATACAGTTGATATGTCCTCAAATCAAATAGGCGAATCTTACCATCCCATATTTTATTACGGAATGCTGGAACAAATTGATGTCCAGGAACAAAGAATGTGAAAAACTCCGACAACTCTTGTGCTAGATGGCGCTCACATTCGATTTTTAGGTAGACCTCGTTTATCTTTCTGGCTACCAAATGTTCTTTACTGTCCTCCAATGAATCTCTCCCAGTCAATAAATGATTTTAGTTCCCATGCACGTTGCTTGACTTCTGACATGATGGACTCGATAACAGATACCACTTCTTCATGGTAAATCTTCTTTTCGAGTAATTTGATAAGATCGTTATCTGATTCCAGGTAAAAAGAAACGTCAGACTTGAGTGTAAACTGGAATGGTTCCCAGCCAAGTTCTTTGAGTTCTTCCTGTGATAACTTGCCTGTATAGTATTCCCATTTTAGTTTACGCATACGTAAGTAATCAAAGTTGGCTTTTTTGGCTGCCATCTTGTGCTTAATTAAAGAATCAAGGTACTTACCGTGTAGTTTGGGGATTTTTAAAAGCTCTTTGCCAGGTTCTGTCTGGTCAATATCAGCGTCAGTTTCCCATGCTTTTAAGATGTCTTCAAGTTTATTCATAATGTACTCACAAAAATTAAGCAGGTACTATTTCGAAATATTCGTACCTAAATGTTGCTGTTGCTGTTAGAATGGTGTCCGAAGACTGCTGTGTATCAAAATCAATGTCTGTCAACTGTACAGGAAACATTCTAAAGAAGTTTACTCTAACTAATGGATTATTTAGGGCGCTCATAACCGTCAAGTTTGCATCAGAATAAAGACTAGGTTTAGCTGTATTCTGGTTTTGCAGTTGATTATAATATGCTCTATCTTCTAAGTTTTTTGGTGAAGCAATCGCCAACATCCATTTATACAGTTCATTCCAAGAAGCAATTTGTTCATCTATCATAAAACGAACGGTAAACTCATTGTAGTTTAGTTTGTTTCCCACAACAGGAACATCAACTAAAGGAGTATTGAACTCAGCAAAGCCCAAAGAAGCACCAGGAAGGTTCGCCTCTTGACAAAAATACTGAACCGTTGGAAGCCTATTGAAGGCCAATATAAACTTTGACGGTTGTAGTAAATTGGTATTTACTGGAGTTCTGTTTAAAGCACTCATTTATTTTGCAGTCTTTTTAGTTTTTGTTTTCTTGGCCGCAGGCTTCTTAGCTTTAACTGGAGTCTCAACCGGTGCTGGTGTTTCTACAGGTGCAACAACTTCAACAACTGGAGTAACCGTTTCTGCCACAGGCATTGGTGTTGGTTCTGGTGCCGCAACAAGAACAACTTCTTGAACCTGCACAAGTGCTACTTCAACATTAGCCTCTGTTGGTTTGATACCAAATAGGCGTTTGATATGTTTAATCATCGTATCTCCTAAAGGAATGTATAGGTATTTAGGCACCAAAAAAAAGGGACCCGAAGGTCCCTTTTGAATTGCCCTTCTTAGCGAGGGCTTGCCTAATTACATTAGGTTTTTCACTGCGAACAAGCGATAGTAAACGTTAGATTGAGAATCCAACTTACCAGCACCTTGTGTTAGGCCTTCAGCAAATGGGTTTGCTACCATGCCGTAACGAGTCTTGAAACCAATTTTTGGTTGGAATGTGAACTGGTCAACTGCACGAACCATTTGTAGAGGAACGTATGGGCAGTAGAATAGACCAGCGTCATAAGGAGAAGAACCCTTATAACCAACAGTAACCAATTCTTGGTTAGATGTGTAACCNCCATAATATGGATCGATGTACACTTTGATACGACCNTGCAACATACCAGCAAATGTATTGCCTGTATCGTCAACTTGTAGGTCAGCTTGTAGAGATGGAGTGTAAGACAACACACCAGCCATAGCCATAGCNGAAGCAACGTCTGAAGAAACGATCAGAACGTTACCTTTACCTCTACGAGTTTGTTTTGCAATAACGTTAGCATCACGTTCGATTTGGAAAATCAAACCTTTGAAACGTTCAACAGACCAACGACCGTTAGAGTCTGTATCCAAGTCGAAGTAACCAGCGGTAGTAGTACCGTACTGAGCACCGATCTTAGCAGTTGTATAAACTGTACGGATAACTTCTCGGTTGATTTCAGCAAGAATTTCTGTAGACAGAATGTTAGACAATTCTGTTTCAGCGTCAAGACCGTGGATTGCCTTCAAGTCTTGTGCTAGTTCTAGAGAATACTCAGCTTTCAATGCACGGCTAGAAGCAGTAACAGTAACTTTCTCGATAGAGAATGCCATTTGTTGGAACACTGCATTAGAATCAGAACCCAAGAATTCAGCGATGCTTGTAGGCATTGCAGTACCGGTTGTGATTGTGTTAGCGTTAGCAGCTGGAGTTGCATAGTTGGTGTTAGTGTTAACGTCACTTACGCCACCGGAATCACCACGATATGCTTGTTGACCACCGTAAGCACCAGAAGCACCGTAGTTGTTATAAGAAGTATTACCAGAGAAAATGGTATTAGCTTCGTTATAGAATGCTTCAGAACCGTTTTGTGCACTGTAACGAGCACGCATTGCGAAGATAAGGCCTGTAGGACCAGTCATTGGCTGAACGCCAGCGATGTCATAAGCGATCAAGTTAGGCAATGAACGGCGAACCAAACTAATCAAGATTGGGTCGAAGTTGCTGATACCAGAACCAGTAACGTTTGTTGGACCACCGTCAGTGGTTTCGTTCAACATACGGCGGTCTTGTGCCATAGCTTGTGATTGGTTTTCCAATACCAAAGCAGTTACGCTTCTTTTGTATGGATCTTTAATGGCTTCTAGTTCTGGATGCTCCAAAACTGGTGCCCATTTCTTTTGTAGTTCTTCTGTCATGAACATGTGAATGTCTCCTATTTTTGTGAAACTGTTATGTATTTATAATTTACATTCTTTTATTAAGAATGCCAACGACTTGTTCCATCAAAGGATCAACAGACTTGGTAGTTTGTTTCTCTTCTTCAATGTGGACTTCATCATCTAAAGCAGAATTGTCTGCAATTTTTACGTCAGCTTTTGTGAAATATGATTCCACTAGAGTTGACAACTTTGCCGCAAATTCTTCTTCAGTAGTAAATTCCACACCCTCTGCGAGTGATTTTAATTTTTCTACTTGAGTTTGCGATAGGCCTTCACACACTGCGTAGATTGCCTCAACTTTTTTGTGTTCGTTCAATTCTTTAGACAACTCAACACCGCGGTTGATTTGTTCGTTTAGTTGTGATTCCAAATCGGAAACTTTTTCTGCCATTTCGGCAACAACGTCAACTTTGTCTTCAGGAATATCAATGTAGTGTTCGATGAATAGATTGCGTAGACCACCGATGAAGTCTTCAGCGATTTCTGCCTTTAGACCGGTAGTAACTGCCAATTCGTTCTCTTTCATCCACTCTTCTGCCATGTAGTTTAGATAGTCATCAACTTTGGATGCCAAATCTTCTTTAACTTGCTCAACAGCAGAATCAAATTGCTCAACCAACTGAGATTCAACTTCTTCAGCGATTGCTTGTACACGAGCAGCAACAGCAGCTTCAAAGATTGTAGTTGCTTTAGCTGCAAATTCTTCTGATAGGTTTTCGCCTGCCAACAATGCACGAACGTCATCAGACATGTCCAATGATTCCATGTTAACATGTTGTGCTTGGTTACCTGCGGTATGTGTACCATCAAAATGTTGGAATGTAGCACCCTTGTTCATACCAAATGTGTTTGCTGGCAACTTGCCTGCAATACGGTCACGGATTTGGTCGATGTGGTTAGCTGTATGTGTTGTTGGGTGCATAATGTCTTTACGACCCATGGTTTCTTGTGGTTGCCCTTGTGGTTTAGAAGCACCAACACCTGCTTTTTCTGCACCAACTGGTGGTGTTGCGCCTGGAGGAGTTGCACTTGGAGTACCTTTTAGGTAATCAGGCAATTCTTCATCGTTAACTTCTGGTGAGTGACCAACAACGCCAGCATCTTTTTCGCCGTAAGCAACTGATGCTTGTAGTTTATCGTCACCAACTACACCACCTTTGTGGTGATCTTGACCACGTTGGCCACGCTTTGCAGCAATGTTTGCGTCAAAGGTTTCTTTAGAACCTTCACCCAAAATTGCTTTAGCGGCTTCTGACAGATTGAATCTTTTTGACATTTAAAAATCTCCTTGATTTTATTTGAATATTTATAGGTTATAGTTTTTTCATGAAGTTTTCAAATATGCGAAGACTTACTGCTTCGATGTCCGCACTTGATGCAGATTTGATTTCTCTAATCGCCTGTGCGTGTTCTACTTCAGTCCAAACACCATTTACCAACATCCATTCTTTTCCTTCCATGATGCCCTGCACGAATGCTCCAGGCGCAGAAGGGTCTGCTACAATATCCGCCGCTGTGGCTAGATAAAAGTCGGGTTGAACAACGTTAACGCCGTTAACATTTTTCAATGATCCCATACCTCTTGAAGAAACTCCTAGTTGTGCACCACCTTCAATCAATTGGCGGGCAATTTGTCCCATTGGAGTTTCTAGAATTTTTGCTTTACCGATCCATTGTGTTCCGTCTTCACGTAGACCAACGATCATGTGTGATACACGGTCAAGATTGATTGTTGGAGAATCAGGATGACCTAATTCACCAAACGCACGATGCTTGTTGATGTATTCTTCTGTGTAACGATGAACTTCTTTTTTCATCGTGTTGAATTCGTATAGGCGACCATTCTTGTTTTTCTTTTCAGCAACTAAGAATGGACCCTCGATGAACAGTTCTTTTTTACCATCTGCACCCTCGGTCAGATAGTTGACTGTTTCATTAATCTCTTTGATTAATTTCATGGAGTTACTCCGTATGGTTTATAGTTGAATGCAGCAGGATCGTTGAACTGGCCACGTTGATACATTGCATTATCTTTACGTAACTCAATGAATAGTGTATATGCACAGTTTGCTACAAGACCAAATGTCTGAACACCAATATCACCTGTTTTACCTGGCGCATTGTTGTATATAGAAACCATACCTTGGTCTTCAGAATATTGTCCACACAAATCCATGTTCATGATTGGTGTGTTGTTACCTGTAGAACTGTACCAAAACAATTCAACATAACCTTTTTGTTGTGATGCTACGTTGTAACCAATTCTAGAAATTGACAGACCGTAATAAGAAAGTGGTGTGTTACTTACACTCAATGCTGTGTAAAGTGGAACACCGTTAGCATCTAGTGCACCATAAAGTGTGTTGGCCTGAATTCTAAAACCATTTGCCTCTTGTCCGCTACCATCAAAATTTGCAGTTAGTTTTATAACTGTCTTTTGGGTGGTATCTTTTAAAATTTCGGATGTATAAATGTTTGCCATGTTTAATCCTAAACTTACGGTGTAACGCCGTAAGGTTTGTAGTTGAATGCTGCTGGGTCGTTGAATTGACCACGTTGGTACATAGCATTGTTTTTACGCAAAGAAACAATCAATGTGTAAGAGCAGTTTGCAGCTGCACCTTGTGTATAAACACCAATATCTCCGTTTCCTACGTTAGCAGAAACAATATAACCGTTAGCTAAAGCGCCAGAATTGTTTGTGATAGAAGGCAACTGTTCGCCTAAACCAAATTCACCTGACGAATTTAAGTGGAAAATTGATGCTGAATTGGCATATTGTGCTGCTGCTGTTGCGCCTGCGCCGTTCCAAAAGATTTCAACAGAACCTTGAGAGTTCGCACTTGTACTTGTAAACGGCATATTAACATAGTATTTTAAGCCAGTTAATTGCAAATCATAGTAAGATAAGGGAGTATTTGC
>TBL_comb48_EPIDRAFT_1002297_pt1 | contig 13336 bp, 8 predicted proteins | sample TroBogEpilimnion_37_FD_10681 | JGI IMG/M metagenome (IMG submission 10681)
CGATTAACCAGCAATCTAAGAATATTTCTTTTAATACCAAAGTCGTAAGCAACTACATGTTTGGTCAGATTCTCACCTTGCGTATAACCGTTTTGTAAATCCCAGATATTTTCAGTCCATTCATACGTTTTGGCGACCGTGACTTCTTTAGCCAAATCCATGCCTTTCAATCCAGAAAAGCCTTCAATGGCTGCTTTTGCAGCCTCAACACAAATGGCATCACCCGCCATAATACAACCGCGCTGCGCACCTTTATCACGTAACAAACGGGTTAGTTTTCGTGTATCTATATCCGCAATAGCAACCACCTTATTATCTAACAAGTATTGTTGTAGCGTTTTTTCACTACGCCAGTTACTGGCTAATAACGGTAAATCTCTGATCACTAAACCGCTAACAAATACACCCGCAGACTCATCGTCTTCGCTATTGGTACCGACATTACCTACATGTGGATAGGTTAATGTCACTATTTGCTTACAGTATGAGGGGTCGCTGAGAATTTCTTGATAGCCAGTCATTGCAGTATTAAACACGACCTCCCCTACAGAACATCCATCTGCGCCTATAGATACACCGTTAAATACCGTTCCATCTTCTAACACCAATAATGCAGACTTAGCCAAACACGTCACCTCAAATATACAAAACGGGATGAAGCTTGGTGAATCATCCCGTTATAAAAAATCAAACTAGCTCACTATACAAAATTATACCGCGTTGGTCATTAACAATTTTAGAAACAGACCGCTACACTGAAAGTATCTTATCTAGAGTAAAGTGCTTTTAAATTTATAAATAAGTGTTTATCTGTATAATTTCCCATCTTTTAAGTTAATCCGCATAATCATTATCATGACTACAGTTAATACCGAAAAACTCTCTAGCGCCCGTTTTGCAGAGGCAACCGATGCATTTGTTGAGGTGTTTACCGCTTCTGTCGATTTTGACCAACGCATGGCGCCTCAAGACATCCAAGGCTCCATTGCTCATGCCACCATGCTGATGCGCTGCAATATCATATCGCAGCAAGATTGTGAGGCCATTGTTGCCGGATTAAATCAGATCAGTGAGGAAATTAAAAAGGGTGAATTTATCTGGTCCATCAAGCAAGAAGATGTACACATGAACATCGAAGCGAGACTGACCAGCTTAATTGGTATCGCAGGAAAAAGATTACATACTGGGCGCTCTCGTAACGACCAAGTAGCAACCGACATACGTCTTTATCTACGCAGTGAAATCGAGCACATTAGTCATCAACTCACGCGCTTACAAAATGCCATTCTAAATTTGGCAGAACAGCATACTAACACCATTATGCCAGGCTTTACTCATTTACAAGTCGCCCAACCCATCACTTTCGGCCATCATCTAATGGCTTGGTTTGAAATGTTAGTTCGCGACCAAGATAGGTTGCAAGACTGCTGCAAACGTATTAATGTCATGCCTTTAGGTGCGGCAGCACTGGCAGGCACTAGCTATCCTATCGACCGTCACATAACTGCTGAATTACTGGGTTTTAGTCGCCCTTCTGCCAACTCACTAGATTCAGTCAGTGATCGTGACTTTGCCATAGAATTTGCAGCGGTAGGCAGTTTGATCATGATGCACTTATCACGCTTCTCAGAAGAACTCATTTTGTGGTCTAGCGCTCAATTTGACTTTATCGACATGCCGGATGCTTTCTGTACAGGCTCATCGATTATGCCGCAGAAGAAAAACCCTGATGTACCTGAGCTAGTCCGTGGCAAGTCAGGCCGAGTCACAGGGCATTTAATGTCATTGCTAATGCTAATGAAAAGTCAGCCCTTAGCCTATAACAAAGATAATCAAGAAGATAAAGAACCTTTATTTGATACCGCCGACACTTTGATTAATTGTCTTCGAGCTTATGCGGACATGATTCCCCATATCAGTGCTAAGAAGTCAAATATGTATAACTCAGCTAAGCGTGGCTTTGCTACCGCAACCGATCTTGCTGATTATTTGGTACGTAAAGGCATGGCTTTTCGTGATGCGCATGAAGTGGTGGGCTTGGCAGTACGTTTAGGCATTAATAGCCAGCGTGATTTATCAGAACTTTCATTGACTGAGTTACAAGAATTTTCAGCACTCATCACTGACGATGTTTTTGATTACCTAACCCTAGAAGGCTCGGTAGCGGCACGTAAGCATATAGGCGGCACAGCACCTGATACCGTAAAAAGTGCCATTCAAACTGCACGACTTTCGATGCCTGTAATTTAACGATCATTAATCTATTTATTTGGAGTAAAACTGCTTCAGCTGTTTTACAAAATCCCACACGCTTGGAAAGCTATTTAAGTATCCAAACCTTTCGGTCGGAGTTGCAAACCCCGACCGGCATTGTTCCGGCAGTCCATGCCGGAATGACGTGCTTTTAGGTGTGTGTATAACGATGAGGATCGGTATTGGGTTATTTCTTAGTCCAGCGCGGCAACCACATTTGCGCAAAGGAGGTTGCAAACATCACCATAGCCGCGATACTGTAGCCAATACCACCAACCATGGTAATCCACGCGCAGCCAGGCCAAAACTTGGTCAACCACCATGAAGCGACATCGAGTACCAGAAAAGCAAAAGGCGTAGCTATTAAGATCAATTTCCAGCGCTGATTAAACTCGGCCATACCGAATATCCAGCCTACAAACAGAAAAATAAAACTAATACCAAATAAATGAATATGCGATACTCGGGTCAAGGTCGCAATACTGGCACCATGATCAACTTCCGCCAAGATTTTTGCCACATCTGGCTTGGAAACTTCAGGCAAACCAGATTCAGCGTAATGACAGGTGCCGCAGTTTTTTTCAATCAATGGCTTTATTTTGTCCCACTCTGTATAAGGCGCACCATCACGCGCCCATTTAATCAGGGTAAAATTAACATCGGCAGGCGCTTTATCTTTCATTTTTCCGGTAAGCGCAGCTTCAAGCTTAGAACCTGAACGATTGCCATAATAACTGTAAACAATATCGTTCATCGACAAGCCCGGCTTACCATCTGCCATGCCGTGCGTGAGCATAATCTGAGCGCCCGCCATACACAAGCCCAAACCAACCACCAATAAATAACCGGTAAACAATACCCGGTAAGTTAAAGACAGCTTGCCTAAAGTTAAATTATCATTCGGTTCAATCATTTTGTATTCCTAAAAGCTGTAGTTATAACAGAGCACAACATTAACTGCATAGCTTTACGACTGCAATCTGATCGCCAGTTGTGAGCTAGCCTCAGCATAGACGTCACACAAAATATTACTGGATTTCGAAAGCGAATTAAAAAGCCATCATACCATTAACCATGAAGGTATTATTATCACTCGCCTGAGCGCGGATACCGTTGAATTCAGTATAAGCAATATACTGAAGGCTAGTGCGAAGATTCAACAAATAATGATATGCGTTAGATTTACCAAAGGGCACATAAACCAGCTCTGCCGTATAAAATTGGCTATTAGGTCGAGTTGTAGCATAAGTATCACTTGAATAAAGTCCTGTGTCTGTCGAACCGGTGGTTCTGTTATAGGCAAAAGTAGCGCCATAAGTCTGCATAAAAGTATAAGCGGTATTAATTTTGAAGGTCGTTAAATAAGTTCTGCCAGTTGAAGTTACACCACCAGCAAGCTGGCTGGCTGTTAATTTTTGATCTTCATATATATATGACGTTTTGGTTTCAAAGATATGCTTAGTATTTCCCATGAACTGATAAGTGGCATCAACGGCAAGATCGGTATAATGGTTTGTACCATAGGTTTGATCACGCCCAGGAAAGACATTGGCGCTCATTCCATAATGACCTACAGAGAAAAAATGCCCCTTCCAATCGTGCTGTAGCGCTGCACGCCAATAAGGTGCTCCACCATCAATTTGCTGCTGGGCAGCACTAGCAACACCCAAGCCCTTCTGTACATTATTGTCTAGCGATGTGTAAGCGCCCGCTTCAAGATAGAGCAAATTGTTAATCATGGCATATGCAGTAGCTCCACCAACCTGCCCTGCAAGCTGTCCATCAATTAAAGCGGTTGTTCCAGGATATATTTGAAATACACTGCCAGTATAAGGGAATCCCCAAGCTGGCGTAGTATTCCATAGATCTTGTACCGTTGGGTTGTTATTAAATGAAAGACCATAGGTAATCGGCGCATCCCACAAATCCAACTGATCAGCAAAACGGATGTCTGTATTATCTAGCGCCAATCGGCCTGCATAGCCATCATAATTCAGTTGACTGAAGGCTCCCACTTTGTCATAAATTCGTCCGGCATAAAATACTGCCGCTTGATCAAAAGTAAAATTATTGTTTTTATTGTAGCCTGTAGGGGAATCTGGTGGTGTCTGATCCGCCTTTGAATTGGTGAATGATCCTGTAATCATAGCGCTAACAGCCGGTACTTTTGCATCGACGCCAGTGCCTCCACTCATGGTATAACCACCTAATTTAAAATCACGTCCAAAAGGCGTTAAATTAGCACCAAAAGCTTGAGTATGACAGGCGCTACAAGCCTCACCTGTTTGTCGAGCAAAACTTGGCATGGCTTGTACTTCTGAACTTATTAATAAGGTGACTGAGATCAGTGCCATCAATAATGTTGGAGCATTATTACACTTATGAATTCGATTAAGATATAGGTTCATAAAATCACTTAATGAGTTGTTATTAAAATAATTAAATGGCACAAAATAACCGCTACGATTACTCTGTCACACTATTGTTATTGCAGATAAAAGATGAGCCCATTCATAAATTGAGCTGCAGACTGAGTTGAATAATTGCTTGCATCATCCTTAATAGACCCACACTAGATGATCAGTGCAGAAAGCTTTCTTCTTAATTACTACATGTTTCATAGGGTAATAAATAACCACACTAGTGTCAAATGAATTTATCATGCTTTGTCCGCAAAACCTCGCCGTTCAGGGTGGGGATGTAAGGATGCTCTTCACTTTTGATGCGTAGGGGGTTGCAACCCCGATCGAAACGTTTAAATGTATCCAACCGGCGCTATATAACCAAAAGTAGGTAGGCTACCAACTTAAGCCGTGACAGATAACTTTCTGACTACGCCGAGCTGGGGCTCAGCGCTCCCGGAATCAATAGGCCAGCTTTATTTATCTGTCCCGTTTTAAATAGGTAGCCAGTAGGTATGTTTCTTCGGTGATCTTTCAAAGATAATGGCAATATCAATCGTTTGAGACGGGGTTATAAACCCCGTCTCGCGAGAGAGCAAACTAAAAAATGTTTTTAAAAATTGAAGAAACCCCAGATTCAGTGGCTCATAGGGTGTTTTAAAACATCATCAGAAAGTCAGACGATTTGCGCGGCCTCGATGCTGGGAAAGAAACCATTAGCGCTGCTAGTTGAAAGATAACGCTTGCACGTCTCAGCAATAAGGCGCGACATTCCGGCATCGCTGCTGAAGCGTTGCGCCCTGCTGCTGGGTATTTTTGCAAGAGTGGCGCTATGGGCGCACTCGTTAATTTAGCCTGTAAGACACGTCCTTTAAGTGCGGCCTGTCAACAAAATGCTGGCAAGAACAGTCTGCGATCTTCAAACATCGATGGCGAAGCGTGTAAGCAAAGGCGCGCATCTTCTAGGCAAAGTTGCGAAACTTGCAGGCTAAAGCCCGGAGCTTTCTGGCCTTTCCCCTGATTGTTAGCCAGCAAGGCAATGGACTTTACCCGCCTCCCTAATCCGTTCAGCCTTAAGACAAAGACCTTAAGGAAGCCGCAGATAAGCTGTGGGTTGTTTCCAATAGATGTTAGGGGGCAGGTAAAAACCTTCAGCAGCATCCCTATAACGTCCGCCATTCTCCCTGCGGAGCGCGGGCTGTTGCTAAAAAAAGCCACCACATTACCTGCGACCTTCGTGACTTTACCTAAGAACTTCACGCCTGTGCTTCAAAAGCATAGCGCAAAGGCATTAAATCAAACTCTGCTCTTGTAATAACTTGATTTCATCACGAACGCTGGCGGCTTTTTCAAACTCCAAGTTTTTTGCAAATTGATACATCTCATCTTCCAGTTGTTTGAGTTTTTTGCCCAACTGCTTAGGATTCATGTTTTTATAGTCGGCTGTCGGTTCTGCGGCTTTATTCTGGGCTTTAGCCTTTGGCAGACCTGAGCCCGGAATCGCGACCTGAAGTATATCGGTAATGGATTTTAAAATAGTCGCAGGTTCTATTTGGTGTTCGATATTAAATAGATGCTGTTTTTCACGTCGTCGCTCAGTTTCATCAATGGCTTGTTGCATAGATTTGGTGATTTTATCGCCATACAAAATAGCCTTACCATTGATATTTCTAGCCGCACGTCCTATGGTTTGTACTAAGGACACAACCGAACGTAGAAAGCCTTCCTTATCGGCATCTAATATCGCCACTAAAGAAACCTCAGGAATATCTAAGCCTTCACGTAATAAGTTAATACCGACTAAGACATCAAACTGACCTAAGCGTAAATCGCGAATAATCTCGACCCGCTCTACGGTATCAATATCCGAATGCAAATAACGCACTTTCACCCCATGTTCTGACAAATATTCCGTTAAGTCTTCAGACATGCGCTTGGTTAAGGTGGTCACCAAAACCCGCTCTTTAACACTGACACGACAATGAATCTCTGATAACAAATCATCCACTTGCGTCGTTGCAGGGCGCACTTCGACCACCGGATCTAACAAACCCGTCGGTCTTACCACTTGCTCGGCAAAAACACCCGAATGCTCTCGTTCATAAGGACCAGGCGTTGCTGACACATAAATACGCTGTGGTGATTTAGCTTCAAACTCTGCAAAGGTTAAGGGCCGATTATCGAGTGCAGAAGGCAATCTAAAGCCATAGGCAACTAGGGTTTCTTTACGTGAGCGATCACCTTTATACATGGCGCCTATTTGCGGCACCGTGACATGGCTTTCGTCAACGATCACCAAGGCATCATCGGGTAAATAATCAAACATGGTCGGTGGTGACTCCCCTGCCGTTCTACCCGATAAATAACGTGAATAGTTTTCTATACCAGAGCAATAACCCACCTCTAAGATCATTTCAATATCAAACAAAGTGCGCTGTTCCAAACGCTGAGCTTCTACCAATTTATCTAATGAGCGCAATTGCTTAAGACGCTCTTTAAGCTCTATCTTGATCAGCTCAACAGCCGACAATAATTGTTCCCTAGGCGTTACATAATGACTCTTAGGGTAAACCGTATAACGCGCCAAACGCTGTAAAATCTCACCGGTTAAAGGATCAAATAAGGATAAGCGCTCGATCTCATCATCAAATAGCTCGACTCTTAAAGCCTCACTATCGGATTCCGCAGGAAATATATCAATCACCTCACCACGCACTCGGTAGGTCGCTCTACGCAATTCCAGATCATTACGGGTGTACTGCATTTCTGCCAAACGACGCAATAGACTACGTTGATTGATCAAATCCCCCTTAACTAGATGCAAGACCATTTGAAAGTAGGATTCTGGCTCACCCAAACCATAAATAGCTGAAACCGTTGCCACTACAATAGAATCTGGGCGTTCAATTAAGGCTTTGGTGGCTGATAAGCGCATTTGTTCGATATGCTCGTTAATCGCGGCATCTTTATCAATAAAGGTATCCGAGGCAGGCACATAAGCTTCTGGCTGATAATAATCATAATAGGAGACAAAATACTCCACGCTATTTTCCGGAAAGAATTCTTTCATTTCTCCGTATAACTGCGCGGCAAGTGTTTTATTGGGCGCCATAATCATGGCGGGGCGCTGCACCTCATTAATGACATTAGCGATGGTAAAGGTCTTGCCTGACCCCGTAACGCCCAACAGCGTTTGATGCACCTCGCCATCACTCAAGCCTTCGATGAGTGCTTTAATGGCGGTGGGCTGATCCCCTGCGGGCTTAAATTTACTATAGAGCTTAAATTGTTTCTTCACTTAATTTCTCAATAACATAACTTTGCATGGAGTAAAACAGCTTCAGCTGTTTTAAACACCACGCGGGACGGGGTTTGTAACCCCGTACTTAACGTTTAACGTTTCGAAAACTATTGAAACATCCAAACGTTTCGGTCGGGGTTGCAAACCCCGACCGGCATCAAAAATAGCAAAATCATGGAATGTTGAACTTCAGCTCGGCCCTTTTAAAACAGCTGAAGCTGTTTTACTCCAAGCAACTAACTACTTAACTCTGGGCAGTGACGTTCTGCACGAGAACGATAAAACACTGCGCTAATTATTTTTTTAACATCGGGTTTTTAGCAAACCTACACATAGCGTATAATTGCCAGCAATTTCATCCCTAATCTTATCTAATCGCTTATGAACATCACACTTTCTAATAGAGTCCAAGCCGTTAAACCGTCTCCTACCTTGGCCATTACTGCCAGAGCCGCGCAAATGCGTGCAGCTGGCAAAGATATTATCGGCTTAGGTGCGGGCGAACCTGATTTTGATACCCCAGACCATATTAAAGCAGCCGCTGTTAAGGCTATGGATAGCGGTTTTACTAAATATACCGCCGTCGACGGTACTGCCAGTCTAAAAAAAGCCATTATCGCAAAATTTAAGCAAGATAATGGCCTTGATTACCAGCCCAAACAAGTTCTAGTCTCCTGCGGCGGCAAACAAAGCTCTTACAACCTCACTCAAGCCTTATTAAATGCCGGTGATGAAGTCATTATTCCTGCACCATTCTGGGTATCTTACCCCGATATGGTGTTGTTAGCCGATGGTGTACCGGTTATTGTCGAAACCACACAGGCTCAGCATTTTAAAATGTCACCTGCACAGTTACGTGCCGCTATTACCGACAAAACTCGGTTAATCTTTATTAACAGCCCCTCTAATCCTTCCGGTGTCGCTTATAGCTTAGACGAGCTGAAAGCGCTAGGCGATGTGCTAACAGACTTCCCTAATATCATTATCGCCACCGATGATATGTATGAACATATCCTATGGAATCAAGGCTCGTTTGTTAATATCTTAAACGCACATCCCGAGTTTTATGATCGTACTGTGGTCATGAATGGCGTCTCTAAAGCCTATTCTATGACCGGCTGGCGTATAGGTTATGCCGCAGGTCCTGCTGATTTAATTGAAGCCATGTGTACCATACAGTCACAAAGCACCTCTAATCCGACGTCTATTTCACAATATGCTGCCGAAGCTGCTTTGACGGGCGATCAAAGTTTTATCAGCGATATGTGTATAGAATTTAAAAAACGCCATGATTATGTGGTTGCTGAACTGAACAGCATCGAAGGCGTTGAATGCTTAGAAACCGACGGCACTTTTTATGTGTTCCCCAACATAGAAAAACTCATCGCCCGTTTAGATGGCATTAACAACGACTTGGAGTTTTCTGATTACTTAATCGAAAAAGCCGGCGTGGCCTTAGTGCCAGGCTCCGCGTTTGGCACTGACGGTCATATCAGAATTTCTATAGCGACCAGCATGGCTAATTTAGAAAATGCCTTAGCGCGAATTAAACAGGCGATTTAATACGGCCTTAACGTCACTATCTTTTAAATGGAGTGCAATAGCTTCAGCTATTGCACTCTAAAACAGCTAAAGCTGTTTTACTCCAACTACGCTAACGATTTGTTAGCATAACTCAAGCTGCGATAAAGAAAAAACTGCACACCGAAGATCAAACTCGCCAATAACAAATGCAGTGGCTGAACCAGTGCTGGCACGCCTAATCGATCTAAACTAATACCGGCTATGATGGCTAAAACTACCAAAACCAGCAAGGCAAAGCCGGTACGAAACAATAAACTGTCCTTATCAACCGCTAGATAAAGTTTCCGCGCCAACCATAGGTGGGTAAACAGAATGATCGATGAAAAAGACCGATGGATATAAAAAATAATCGGAAAATCATCACGCCAAAATTGCCTGTCGATATTAGCATGAGCAATCACATCAACCGCTTCTCTCACCTGTGTGCCCATAGCAATCTGCACTAAGGTCATGAGCATTGCCACCCACAAAACCGTCTTAAACTTTTTGGGCAAGTCGCCGGTACTAAGCTGACGCAAGGATTCCTGTTGCGATCTGGCAATGGTATAAATCAATAAGCCGACAATAACCAAGGCCAACAACATATGTGCGGTAATCATATAAGGCTTTAGATTACTAGATACGACATGAGCCCCTAGCCAACCTTGAAAGCCCACCAGAAAGAAACTGCTAAGCGAAAGATAAAAAATGGTTTTATCTGTTTTACGATAAATACGTGATGACCACGCAGTTAAAAAAATCAAAAAGCCTATACTGGCTCCCAGTAAACGATTGCTATATTCCGTCCAAGTTTTTACTGGATTAAACTGCGTATTCTCGTAGCCGCGCTGCGCATAAAGCTCATGGTAATTAGCCGGCAACTGCGCCTCTTCAGTGGGAGGTATCCACTGTCCAAAACAAGTGGGCCAATCAGGACAGCCCATACCTGCACCAGAGGCTCTGACGATACCTCCAGCCAGAATCACACAATACACTGCAAAAATAGTGAGTATGCCTAAACGACGAAACGCTAAACCTGAAAAAGTATTCATAGCCAACTCCTGTTGATAGTCATGGGAAACTGTGGCGCATCTTTTAATTTTAAATGATCTAGGCTATCAGTCGCCACCGGCAATACCAGCAATAGCTTACACAAGTCACTCTCAGGTTGATAACGCGCAGCACTCTGTTGGGCGTGCAATACTCTACCGATAGGCTGCGCATCAGCAATGCTCTCATCAATAATGATGTCATTAGGAAAGGGGGCGTTAGGTATCGCACATTCAGCCAAAAATAAGCTTCTTTTTGCTTTACCCAGATAATGAGTACGCGCAACAATTTCCTGACCGGTATAACACCCTTTAGTAAAACTAATGCCCCCTAATTGCTCCAAATTAAGCATCTGCGGTATAAATTCTTCAGTGGTTTCATCGCTTAACCAAGGTATACCGTCTAGCATATCCAGATAGCGCCAATGTTCGGAGTTTTCAGGCTGATAGCCCATCGCAAGCTGCTCTGACCAGAACGCTATCGCGGGTTCTATTTTTGCAATAATTAACTGCCTATGCTGTGTCGCAGAAAACTGAATGCTAATAAAGTCTAGTTGCTGAGTATGCAAAAAAGCGTCAGTGGCTAAGGCAGAAGAACTTAAGCCCATCAAACAATAATCGTCACTACTCTCCGTTATGCTAACCGCTGATCTTAACACATACATCTGCAATCTTTTTTTAACTGCTGCCAATAAAGCCATAGGTAAAACCATCAAAAAGACATCGGCCTGTTTTAGCAATAAAAAAGTTGTTATCACCCTGCCCTTAGGATTACATAACGCACCTAAACGACTATGAGTTTCTGTCAGCTCATTAACATCACACGTTATTTGTCCTTGCAATAAGCGACCGGCATCGGCACCACTGAAGGTTAAGACACCTAAATGCAACACTGGACAGAGCACTTTGTCATGATGCACTAAACTAGGTGCAAAGTTAATGCTCACATCGTCTTCTTCATGCGCTTGTTGACTGAGTAGAAAGTTTTTCCAGTTAGAATTCATAAAAGCAACGTTGATTTTAAAATAATCGCTGATTATATAGCAACTCAGGATTCGAGGTGTAGCCGCTCATCAAAGTGCAGCAACTCAAAGCATTCTAGTCCAATCTACAAATCAATAAGTTACTGAGCATTAAAATTTAATTTTTCCAGTTGTTTTAAACGATAATGAACTATTTTTTTATCAACTTCACCTTTAAAGCCATACTCCCAATGAAAAAACATTCAAACTTAAACTAGATCTTCGCGCCCAACGGCGAGTAAGAAAAGCTAAACAACAAACCCTAGCAGCTAAGCAAGAGACTATCGGCCGCCAACAACAAAGGAAAAGCAACTTGTGCATGAAATGTACTGCACCATTTGCCAGCATTTTCCTGAGCTGTTTAACTGGATGCGTGAAGTGGATGATTGCCGTAAAAAAGCCTCGACTTATGAGTTGGCCGCTCATATGACGGCTTGTTTAGGGATGTTCCTGTTCAAATCAGGTTCTCGCAATCAATATAATCAGTACCGTGAGGACATACAGTTCAAAACGAATTATCAGCGTCTATTTGGTTTTAAAATGCCACACGGTGATTCCGTGCAGAATGTCATGGATTTGTTAGATATTTTTCAAATCGAACAACTGAAACAAAAGATGATTCAGGTTTTGATTCAACGCAAGACCTTCCATAGCAGTCGTTATCGTGGGCATTGGTTTCGAGTTGCTGTCGATGCGAGTGGGATAGGCAGTTATGACCATCAACGCGATGAACAATGTCTACAGCGCACCTCAAAAAACGGTAAAACCACCTACTTTCATTCAGTCCTAGAAGCCAGACGGATCACTCCGAACGGATTCAGCATTTCTATCGCCACTGAGTGGATTGAAAATCCTGAGAACGGTGACTATAACAAGCAAGATTGTGAGCGTAAGGGCTTTATACGGCTAGCTGCCAAGCTGAAGAAAGCTTATCCGCGCCTACCCATGCTGATACTTGCAGACGGTTTGTATCCGTATGAAGGCTTTTTTGCACTCTGTAAGGCCAATCAATGGTCTTACTGCGTCACCTTTAAGGACGGCAACCTAACATCTGTTTGGGAGGAAGTTATGGAATTACAGCGACTGCAAAGCAAAAACACTCGATTGGAAATCTGCTATCAACCTGACGGTAAAATCGTGGAGCAAGCATTTCAATGGGTGACTGGGGTGGATTATAAAAGTCATCTATTAAACTGGCTGGAGTGTAAAGAAACTATCAAACCGAGAAAAACCGAGGAGTCTGACGAGAAGCTAAAAATCACGCGCTTCGTCCACATCACTGACTTACCCATTAATATCATTAATATTGTCAATACTAGTCAGACGGGGCGTTTACGCTGGAAAATCGAGAATGAAGGCTTCAATACGCTCAAAAATGGGGGCTACGGAATGGAGCACCAATACGCTAGGAAAAGTTATTGCGCCCTTAAAAATTACTTCCAATTTATGCAGATGGCACAGCTCATCCATCAATTGATGACCTTGACTACCCGCTTTCGGGAGGACTTCATGAAGGCTAAAAACCACCCTACATTGAAAAACCTTTGGCTTGATCTCATTTTTGCTATGAAAGGCTTTGAATTAAATGAGCAGTAACTGGCGCATATTAATAGCACACGTCGACAGTTTCGATTTATCACTTGATGAAGGAAGCGGATTCCTAACCCCTATAGCTAACCCTTACAAGATTCGAGGAGACCTCACACAAATTTCCGACCATGATAGAAAGGTACTGCTGACTCTGGG
>TBL_comb48_EPIDRAFT_1002299_pt1 | contig 13334 bp, 11 predicted proteins | sample TroBogEpilimnion_37_FD_10681 | JGI IMG/M metagenome (IMG submission 10681)
AGTGTCGGTAGCACTGCTAAACAACAATGGGACACGCAAAGCATTAAGAGCCCACATGCGGCAGCCCATTACGGGATTTATGTCTTTAAACCCGATACAGCTGTAGCCGCCTTAGATCCAGGCTTAAGACCTTTTATCGGTCAATCTTTATGGCTAGAGCCGCATAAGCGCAATTTTGAACGCTTTAATCCTAGTGCCGATGAAACACTGGCTCATCGTTTTGGGCAAATGACCACCAGCTTTGTACTCTATGCTTTACTGCCTTTACTGATCGTGGCGCTAACCTTTAACACCATCAGCCAAGAACGTGAACGCGGCACCTTGCGTATGCTGCATAGCTTGGGGCTGAATACCCAAGCTTTAGTGTTTGGTAAATTGCTGGGTCTTCTAGCCGCATTTAGTTTGGTATTGTCGCCGGCCTTACTACTGGCTTTTTTGCTGCTACAAGAAAGCTTTAACTTAAGCACTGATGAAGGGCTTCGTCTGGGTTTGTTGTTACTGTCATTTTTGTTGTATTACGCGATATTTGCAGCCCTTGCTATTGCCGCTTCGGCTTACTTTAAAACCAGTCGCGTTACTTTATTCTTTTTATTGGCTTTCTGGCTAGGCTCTGTATTCATTGGCCCGCGCTTGGGTGCGGTATTGGCGCAAGCGTGGTCGCCGAATCCGAGTGCTGAGGTTTTTTGGGCGGCGATTAAACAAGATATCGACCTAGGCCTTAATGGCGACGGCAATCACGAGCAGCGTAACAAAGCTTTTGAAGCACAATTATTGGCGCAGTATCACGTCAATAGTAAAGACGAATTGCCCGTGGGTTTTGTGTCGTTAAATCGTCAATTTAATGATCATTATTCTAGTCGTGTCCATGCCCTACATTTTGATCGCTTGCGTGATAACTTTATGCGACAACAACATTTAACACTTATCGGCTCTAGCTTAGGCCCAAGTTTAGCCATGCGTTCTTTGTCTATGACCTTAGCCGGTATGGATTTAGCGCATCAGCGTCATTTTGAAGACGCCGCAGAAGAGTATCGCCATTATTTCATTAACCTCACCGAAGACTGGGACAGAGAGCGCAGCCATGGCACGGAGCGCAATGCCAAGGGTGAAAGCAATGATTGGCGTAGTGTGAAAGATTTTAGCTATAGCCCACCCGATAGCCTTTTTGCTTTGCAACAAGCACAGTTAGATCTAGTCGTTTTGACGGCTTGGCTACTCGCAGCACTGTTATTATTGTCCCTATCCGCTAAGAGATTAACTCCATGATGACCTTGATCCCGATAGAATGGCTACGTTTTAGCCGCAACCCCCTTAATTTGTGGGTGCTAGCGTTGTTTTTTGTACTGATGACAGTGAGCGCCACTTGGTCTGGCCTAGTCGCACGCGAATATCGGCATACGGAAGCGACACCCGTTAAGATTCACGTGGGAGTTAATCAAGCAGAAATGCATGATGCGCCAAAAGCCCATGAACCAACTGAAAAATCCAGCGCTTATGCTTTAGGCTCAAAGGCACAAGCCTTAAACATGCCAGCCTTGGGTGGCTTGGCGCTTAATGTTAGTCAGGTAGATTTTTTAAGCACGACCATTAACGCCTCAATTCGTAATCGCCATACCGATGGCCGCACCAGCGACCCTTTATTTAATCCCTTAATGCACGAATTAGGCTTTTTGGATTTTTCTACTTTGTTAGCGTTGTTTACACCGCTGCTTATAATTGCTTTAAGTTATGGTTTGATACAAGAAGATAGAGAAAGTGGCGTTTGGCGCTTAGTCTGTACACAAAGTACAAAACCTTGGATGCTGGTCTTTACGGCTTTGGCAGTGCGCTTTGGCTTAGTGTTAATGCTCATGTTCATAAGTTCAGGCATTACTTTTGCTATAGATTCAGGCTCTAGCCTTGCGGCATTAGCGCAGTGGCTAATCTTTATTAGTTGTTATGCCTTGCTGTGGTTTGCTATCGCAGGCTTAGCTTTATTGCTACGAATTTCTTCGGGGGCTGCTGCCCTAGTCATGCTAGGGGTTTGGTTAATACTAACCTTTGCCGTACCGGCGGGCTTATCGTTTGCAGCTAATCAACATAGCACAATGCCGTCACGCTTGACTGCTATTATTGATATACGTCATTTCCAAGAACTCAGTAATCAGCAGCGACAAAGTTTGTTAAGCAAGTGGTACACAGATCATCCCGAGATCACGCCACCGACGACAGAATTAGCCCGCGAGATTAGCGCCTTGCCTGCAGGTTTGGAACTAGATAGCCAAATACGGCCCTTGATGGTTAGTTTTGATGCGGCGCGTAAAAGCCAGTTTGAGTTCATGGAACGTTGGTCTGCGCTGTCACCGGCTTTAGCCATGGTCTTAATGGCCGATCGCTTAGCGGGCTTAGATGCGCCGCGTTATGCCGATTTTATAGCCCAGGTGAATCACTTTGAAGATCAATGGCGAGCACGCTTTGTGCCTAGCATTATGGCTAATAGTCCTTGGTCTGCTAATGAATCCGCACCGCTACCAAGCTTTGCCTTTAATGCCCAGCAAGATAACGCAGCTTGCTGGCGCTTATCAGGTATTCAAGCCCTTATAGCGCTGGCTTTTTTTGGCTTATTGTTTGCCTTACGAAGACAGTTTGCTAAATCATGAGTGGTGATTTAGTTTGTAGTGTGGGTAAACAACTTTATCGTTAACCCACCATTGGTCGATATGTGGTGGGCAAAAAAACGTTGCCCAAACTAGCTAGTTAAGTGTAATTTATACTTGCACCTAACAATTAAATAACCTATATTCAGATCTTAATACAGATCCGTTATGAGTTTTCATTATGTCCACAATACAAATTTCCGAAGATATATTGCCACTAGGTCAGTTCAAAATTCAGGCCTCCGCACTGTTAAAAAGTATTAACAGTAGCAATCGATCCATTATTATTACCCAGAACGGTAAACCCGCAGCCGTTGTGCTATCGCCCAGCGAATTTGATCGTTTAAATACTCAATCCAGATTTCTATCCGCCGTGCAACAAGGTTTAGAGGATGTCCAAGCTGGCAGAGTGATTGATGATGATATGCTGGATGTGGTCTTGGAAGGCAAAATTGCGAAGTTGTAAATTGCGCTGGAGTGATCGATCCACAGATGACCTTGCTAACATATACACCTTTATTGCGCGGAACAATCCTAAAAACGCCAAGCAATGGGTGGAAAAACTTAGAAACCGTGCAAGAAGTGCCGCCAATTCGGCGTTAATTGGCCGAGTGGTGCCTGAGTTAGGTCAAGCAGATATTCGAGAGGTTTTTGTAGACCACTATCGAATCGTCTATCACGTCGAAGCAGATGGCATATCGATATTGACCGTGTTTGAAGGCCATCAATTATTTAAGCTATAAATCTCGGCTACCAACTTAAGACGAGGCATTTTAGCTTAGCCGTTCACTTTTAGACAGGGCTCTAATAAGAGCAGACAAAGGGCGAAAGGTTAAGGGCGAAGAGTTATTCTAATATCTGTTCTAGCTTAATCTTGCGTCCTGTGCCTTTCGTCTGTGCTCAAGCTATCTTGGCTTAAGTTGCTAGCTATAAATCTCTGAGCATGAACTCGGGTTAGTTAAAAATTATAAAATAGAATTTATTGCTATACTTTGTTGCACTTTTATACAGCTTCAAAAACCTAACATTCATTTAATTGATTCGACAGTTAGTTATAAACATTTAAATTATTACTCACGGTTCGCCCATTCAGACGGCCAGTTCATCAGATTTCCCAGCTCCGCCTTGATAAAGGTTAAACGGGAAGCCTAGCAAAGCTAAAATACGCAGCTGTATGGCATTGAGCGGGGTCATATGGCAGTAATTCGTTCCATTGACATGGATCATGATCAAATTAAGCCCGCAAAATGCTCGCAACATCATTTCGGTAGTTGGTTTGGCTGTTGCCCGCTTAGGATTTCCGGCATAAATGTTGTCGAGCTTTGCATCCTGCTCCTGCAAGGCTTTACGTATCGTAAACTCAGTCAAACATAATACCCGCAAAGCGATACTCAGCAAGCGAATCAATCCTTTAATGCGGGTTGTTGAGCTGAGAAACAATGGCGTTATGCCCAGCATCTTGCCCCGAAAACAGTTAAATCCACGCTCTATAATATATTCGTCACGATAGGCGAGTACCGTTTCCGTTAAACTCAGCTCAAGGTCGTTGCAGACAAATACTTTCCAGCCTAGGTTATGAACGGTGTTCGCATAAGCGGTAACGTTGCGTGATGTGCGTACGGTAAATGTTGTTATCGTCACAGTCTCGTCAGCGCGTTGACCATAGGCGCGCTTGTGAACCGTTTTGGCTTCGGACGTCGTTTCGACACTCAACAACTCAACTACGCCATATCGTTCCAAAATAGCATTCACTTTGGCAGACAGTTCGTTCTCAGCCATGCATTTTCGTCCACGTCCGCGCAGGTTAAGCTCGGCTATGGCCTGTTCAGCTTTTTCTAGGCGAGCAGCCAGTGCTTTTTCTTGAGCCATCGCCTGCTTTAAAGAATGAACGACCAGTCGCTGCTCTTGCCACTTAATAGCTTTACCGTCACAGTCGGCCTTGAGCGTAACCGTGTAACAGAAGCCATCAGCAATGTGTTCCGGTTGGTCAGTTTCATTTTCGAGCGGGCGGTATACCGGCACTAATGACTGTTTTCCCGTCCACACCGGTTCAAGTAAAGCGTGCAACCCGCCTTTCGGCATCTGTACTGCTGGTAACGGACACAGGTAATAATCTTGTTGCGCCGCAATGTAACAGCGCGTGTCAAGCGCCGCCATTTTGCAATCCCCGACGTAGGTGACACCATGCTTCTGGATACACGCCTGAACTTTGCGTATTTCCGGAATATACAGCGGATCGTCAGCACGCTCACCACTAACAATAGTGGTTGTTAAGGGAATTCCCATCGGATCCAGCACCGACTGATTGATCTTTAACTGCGGTAAGTCAGAACGGTGTTCTTTACTGTGGCCCAACTGGAACAAGCCGTCTTCGGTTACGCTGACATAGCTTTTTACTGTCGTACTATCGATACGTATCCGATGGGGCTTCAAGTCATATACTCGAATTAATACACCAGCCTGATCGAGTTCGTAAGCTTCCCAAGCCGCATCCTGCCCCAGACTGTATAAAATAATAGCCAGACGATCATCACTAAAATCTAACTCGCGCAAGCTAACTGCCTTCAGGCAGATGCTTAGCGTCATCAATATGCCGGCTGCCCAACCTTGTACAGAGTTCAAGCGATGATCGCCTTCGCTCAAAATATAAGCCAGCCACACGACTACTGTTTCTCCAAAGCTTAGCCCTCGCCAGTTACCGTGCATCGGAAAGTGCTTGTTTAATAACGTAGCTATATTCATCTTGTCCATCTGCGCTAATAGCAGGGGAATATCGTCTACCCGTTCGGTTCTTGTTATGTGTATTGGTGTTTCCATGGCGGCAAATAAAAATATTCTGCCACAATTTTACGAACCTTGAAAAAATTTAGCGAACGGTGAGTTATTATGCGACTTACTTCCGAGCAAATTCAAACCATTAAACAAACAGCTTATTCTGTGCTAGGCGCAGATTCGCGAGTTATTCTGTTTGGTTCTCGTGTTGATGACGCAAAAAAGGGTGGAGATATTGATTTATTATTTGAAACTGAGCACATTCTTGATAATCGCGTTAGTTTAATTGGCAGTCTTTATGCCGCATTAATACGTAAATTGGGTGATAGAAAAATTGATATTTTGTTAAAAGATCCTACAACAGCCGATACCCCGATATTGCAAATTGCTAAGCAAACGGGAATTCAATTATGAGTTTGAGATATCTTCCAGAACACACGCAAACTGTTAGGCTTACACTAGACTTGGCTCATAAAGAGGCAAAACATTTACAATATAGTGAAAGTACTTTATTTAGTGCGCCTATAGATCTGGAATGGGTTAAGTCCCTAGATACGCAGCCAGAAGTCTCAGAAAAAGTTGAGGCTTTTGTAAGTCGTTTCGGTAGGCTTCAAGATCATTTAGGAGAAAAACTATTACCCCGATTTGCAGCACTAGTGGGTGAAAATACAAAGACCTTATTGGACACCTTGGTTTTCGCTGAAAGAATGGGTATTTTAAGCAGTGTAGATACCTTTATGGCTGCTCGTAAATTAAGAAACATGCTCGTACATGAATACATGTATGACGCCCAGCTATTTCTAGAAAGCCTTTTTGCCGCTCAACAAGCCTGCCATCTATTTTTTAGTATTATAGAAAAAACTGAAGCGGAACTCGATCTGTTAGGTGTTCCGAACTAAGCCAAGGGTGAACAAACAGCTTTATCGTTTACCCAACTTTTGTCGATAAAAGTGGTGGGCAAAAAAACATTGGCCACTCTACCTGACTATTAAATATTTATTGCACAGCCAGCACAGAGATATGTCCGGCCTAGGTGTTGTTTGCCCGTGGTCGAATTAAAATTTCAACGTCACGATCCAAGGCAGTCAAAAACTCTATTAAATGCTAGACCGAAAAGTTATCCAGACGGTAATTTTTTAGCACTGTGCTTAGAGCTTATAAGAGTGGGCGTTATTTAGGACAAAAAAAAGCGATACCTTTGAAGATATCGCCAGAGCCCGCTACGAGAGAAAGCTGTTGCAGCTTTAAATTAGTAAAGCAGCAACAGAGGGAAGTTGGTCAATGGACTCATTATAAGTCGCATGATTAAAGGCTAGCTTGAATGGCTACGTAAACGCAGCCACTTAAGCTATTGCAGCTTAGAATACGAACTTAATTTGTGCAGTATAAGTTCTTTGTTGCATAGGATGATATATCCAGTAGTTTTGGTTATTAATATTGTCGATACCCGCATTGACCGACCATTGCTTGGTTAATGCGTAATTAACTTTGGTGTCAACTACAAAATATGAACTAATACCCTGATAAGTAAAGTTATTAGGATCCGTGTTATTAAGCGAACTAAATACCGCACTACTATAACGACCACTAACAGAGGTCGTTAAATTCTTAACAGGAGTATAACTCAGCGTAAAGGTTGATCTCCAGGTAGGAATTTTAGGATTTATCTTGCCCGTTGAAGGAGCTCGTGAATTAGGATTTGTAGCAGAGATAGCTGCTGCTGCCGCCGCTAAATCAACAGCAGAGTTTTGGTTAATAGTAGAATCCACCCAAGTGCCACTAGCATTAAAATTTAATTTATCAATAAAAACATCTTTAGCATTACCGGCTAACTCAAGACCATAGGTATCCGTTTCGCCTACATTAGTAGTAATTGAGGTTGGTATCGCCACATTTAAGTTATTGTTGACCATGCCATACGTTGAAGTAAAAATAGCATTTTTAACACGCTCTTGAAAAAAGCTCAGTCTTACATTGGCTTTAGGTAAGAAGTATTCAGCAGATAATTCTGAAGACAATGCATTTTCAGCTTTTAGATTGGGATTGCCGTTAACGGCTATTGCAGATGCGCCTGAGCCAATAGTTGAAGTTTGGAATAACTCAGCAGCGGTTGCATAACGATAAGATTGTCCTAACGATGCTCCAAGGCGCACTGTGTCTAAGGGCGTCCATGTTAACTTAGCTTTAGGAGAAAAGTTAACTGCATTTTTATCTGCTTGGTGAATAGTTGCCATGGTAGTGCCGGTGGTAATAGATGAATTCAATCCATCAAAGGCATTCCAGTCCTCTAAACGGCCGCCGGCAGTAAGATTCCATTTTTTGGCAAAATCCCAAGAGTCTTGCGTCCAGTAGGCTTGGGTGCGAGTTTTACCTTCTGAGTCAGAATAAACACTACCATTACTGCCTGTTTGCCAGGTAGTGGTGTTATATGTTGGATTAACTAATTGATAAGAGTCATTATGAAAACCAAAACTGACTTCGTGGTTACCATAGAAGTTACCTGGACGCCAAATACCTTTGGCATCGGCTGTATTCCAGTTCGAGCCAGTAAGTACTGTGGTGCGACCTGCCCCTCCACCAATAGATGTAGCCGCAATATTAGGATCCAGTGTGGATGCGCGAACAGTATCTGTGCCTAGCTCTACCAAGCTGCCGTTGAGCTCCCAATCGAATTTACCGCCAGTATCTGATTTAACGCTCATGCCATGAGACCAAGTCGTTTGATCAACAAGTTGCGGAGCAAAAGCTGACCCTAAAGCATAAGATTTACCGCCAAGAATTACCGTACCACCGGCAACTGAGGCGCCAGTGCCAGCATTGGTTAGAAAGCTAGAAGCTCCTGTGGTTGCACCATTTTGCCACATTCCCAAAGTATAAGCGGCACGTATCGTCGGAGTAATATCATAAGCTAATTTCCATTTAAAATTATCTTGTTCAGTGCGATTTATGTTGCTTGCGCCAATATTATATAAAGGAACTCCATAAGGATTAACCGCTTTAACCGCGCCATTGACAGCTACTCCTCCAGTTGTTGTTGTAGTTGAGCCTGGGATAATCTGGCCAAAGCCTATAGGTTGACCATCGCTGAGTAGATGACTGTAATCAAAACGAAAAGAAAAATCTTTATATTTATTGCCTACAAAGGTTGAATACTTTTGGCTATAGGCCGTACCTTTGTCATTATAAATATCATAATTTGAGAAGCTGCCTTGGGTATCGGCACCAAATTCAAATTTAGTTGGCATTTTAGTGGTTAAATTAAGTACACCGCCCATAGAGTTACCAGCATAGGCGGCTGAAAACGGACCATATAAAAAATCAGCTCTTTCAATTTCGCTAGGCGATACCGTGTTCCAGCGAGGTGAGCCAGTGTTATTATTATTATTACCGAGGTAGCTTGATAGCAAAATGCCATCGGCATAAATCATAGTTCTAGCACTTTGACCCATATTCGTGGTTCGGGTCGCTAATGGCTCATTAGTGTCGCCAATATAACGTTTACGTACTGTTAAGCTAGGTAAATATTTAACCGAATCTTCTACCGTTAGCATATTTACATTAGCTTCTAGGTCTTTTGCCGTTACGCTGGCGGTAGTGTTAGGTAGTTTAAACTTTTCTTGTTCTGTTTTGATTTTAGGTTTTATAGCGGTATCGACTTCTCCCTTAACATTAACCGTAGGCAACACTTGGTCAGCATCGGCTTTGGCTGTGCTGGTAGTCTTTTTTGCTTTAGTGCTTACACTGCTATCTGCTTTTTTGCTGGTCGCTGCTTTATCTGCGCTAGAGGCAGGCGTAGTTTCGGTATCAGCCATGGCTAATGGCGCTGCAAGCATTAGCAGGCAAATCAATGCACTGCAAGGCTTGAGCGGAAAAGGAGGTTTAATTTGATTCATACAGTCTCTCTGTCTAATTATCATTAAAGCCTAAGCATTGGGAAAAAATACATAGGTACTCGACAATATATAAAGCACAAAGAGTGCCAACTTAAGATTCCCTTGATATTAAAGGCCTACAGCCTGTCACTAAAACCCTAAATTAATTAGACTAGGTTATATAACGTATTGAGTGTGGCATATGCCACACTTTTTAACAAAACAACGACAAGTAAGTGTGTCTTAGCTATATTAGTAAGTTAGATAAATTGGTCTCGCGGCTATTTTTGGAATGTGAGGCATTAGAGCATCAATCTATTAAAGGGCTTGTAGCTTTTTTAATTGCTCTGCAACTTTCTGAGCATCTAAAGCAGGGTCTACATCGTCATCAATCTGTCTTATGATTAAAGAGGGATCAATAATAAAGGTCCATCGTTTTGCCATTTTTATAACGGGCATTTTTACACCGTAAGCATCAGTCACCTTAGCATCTGGATCAGATAATAAATTAAAGGTGAGCTTATGTTCCTGATGAAATTTCAGTAATTCTTTTACCTCATCGGTACTAATGCCATAAACGTCTGCATTATTATTTCGAATAACCTGTATTGCGTCGCGAAAGGCACAGGCCTGTTTTGTACAGCCAGGCGTTCCAGCTTTTGGATAAAAATACAGTACCGTCCAGCCTATGTCTTTGCGAGCAGCCAAATTAAACTCAGTGCCATCTTGAGCTTTCAATTGGAATAGTGGTGCTGGCTGACCAACAGTTAAAGCGTCTGCATGAACAGCTGCGGCAAAAGGCAGCCACGACAATAATAGTGCCAGTTGTTTTAAGATAGGTCTTTTCTTTTGCATGTAATATCTCTGTATGTGAATGATGTTGAATCGTTATGATATCTATTTTTCTTTGAATAGACTATGTTAAAGAAAAGTCGCGTAGCTTGGGCTAACGGCCTTATCGTTAACCCAACATTAATACCAAGTAGTGTGGGTTGCAAAAAGACGCAACCCAACCCACGGGACTAAAATCGGTTACACCTTCGGGTGCTTCAGCAGCAAGTCCGGCAAAAAGGAAGTCATCGCCAATTTCACCATCCCATCAAATCCGGTACGGTTACTGTTGCTGGAAAACCCAGCGTAGATGTCCCACACGGAACACTTTTCAACGTTCTGAAACAAGCTGGACTTAAGTAGTAGAGGTTTATATGCGTTATTTGGTTGTTATTGAAGAAGGTCCAACTAGCTTTGGTGCCTATGTGCCTGATCTCCCTGGCTGCATAGCCGTAGGCGAATCATCTCAAGAGGTTCTGCAACTTATTCAAGAGGCCATCGAATTTCATATTGAAGGGCTTAAAGAAGAAGGACAATATATTCCAACGCCTCATTCTGCAAGCTCCTTCGTTGAAGTTCAAGTCTAACCTTCCGCTCAATCGGGGGCGTGGTTATGGCAGGCATTAATGTTGGGTTAACGATAGAGCCGTTAGCCCAACCTACGCAACTTCAGCTATTGCTTTGTAAAACAGCTAAAGCTGTTTTGCTCCAAACAGACCTCTTAGCTTGCGGTAACTGAAAGCACTGTCTTGCGCTAAGAGCCGTTAGTCCGCGAAGATATCGCCATTCTATAAAGCAATACCTATGCCATATAAATATCACTAGATTTCATTAAGTTACGAGAGCTTCTTTTTAAAAATAGGTCATATCACTTACTTTTAACAAAACAGTAGGTGATATGACTTATTAGCGCATTAAGCAAAGCTGAAAAGAGCAAGGACTTTGTTTTAGTCTATATTAATTAATACTTTACCTTCCTAGAGCTTCTGTAATAAGCTTTGCCGACAAAATATACCCCAGCCTTAAATGCGATCTTTAAAAAATCTGCGTTTTACGACACTCTGCTTATATGGATGACCCCGCCCATGACCAACCAAGTTCCTGTACTCGAAGCAAAAAACTTAATCGTTCATTACAAACAACATCTCGCCATCGACACCTTAAATCTTAGTGTACCTAAAGGCTGTGTTTATGCGTTATTAGGCGGTAATGGCGCAGGCAAAAGCACGACGATTAGTACCTTTTTAACCTTTAACCGACCGACGAGTGGTGAAGTGTTGATTGAAGGGCTTTCAGCTCATGAGCATTCAGCCATAGTCCGTGCCAAGATTGCTTATCTACCCGAAAACGTGGCCTTATATGAATTGATGACTGGCGTAGAAAACTTAACGTTTTTCTGCACCTTGGCAGACATTAATATTAGCACTGAGTTAGCTCGGCAGTTATTAACTGATAGTGGTTTGCAAGCAGATGCCCACGTTAAACGTGTAGGCAGTTATTCCAAAGGCATGCGCCAAAAAGTGGGGTTGGCGATTGCCACGGCCAAAAATGCTAAAGCTATGTTGTTAGATGAACCCACCTCAGGACTCGATCCCAGTGCGGCTAATGATTTTGCCGGACGCATCAGGGCTGCAGCCGATTTAGGTATGGCGGTATTAATGGCCACCCATGATTTATTTAATGCTAAACAAGTGGCTGATCGTATCGGCATCATGAAGCAAGGTCGCTTAGTCGAAGAATTTGATGCGAAAACTGTGCAACATGATGAGTTAGAACACAAATATCTGGCTCATGCCCGAGGCTTGGCATGATAGGCGCTATTGTCCACAAAGAATTTTTTTCTACCTTGCGTGATGGCCGCTTATTGATACTGGGTTGTTCATTGCTGGTGATTTTTGTTGGCTTTTTATTGTCCTCGACTCTACAGACCCAACAGCTACGTGCTGAAAAGCTGAGTGTCGGCATCACTGCTAAACAACAATGGGATACGCAAAGCGTTAAGAACCCCCATGCAGCGGCCCATTACGGTATTTATGTCTTTAAACCCGATACAGCCGTAGCCGCCTTAGATCCAGGCTTAAGACCTTTTATCGGTCAATCTTTATGGCTAGAACCGCACAAGCGCAATTTTGAACGTTTTAATCCTAGTGCCGATGAAACACTGGCTCATCGTTTTGGGCAAATGACCACCAGCTTTGTACTCTATGCTTTACTACCTTTACTGATCGTGGCTTTAACCTTTAATAGCATCAGTCAAGAACGTGAACGCGGCACCTTACGTATGCTGCATAGCTTGGGGCTGAATACCCAAGCTTTAGTGTTTGGTAAATTGCTGGGCTTATTAGCGGCGTTTAGTTTGGTGTTGTCGCCCGCCTTACTACTGGCTTTTTTGCTGCTACAAGAAAGCTTTAACTTAAGCGCTGACGAAGGGCTTCGTCTGGGTTTGTTGTTACTGTCATTTTTGTTGTATTACGCGATATTTGCAGCTCTTGCTATTGCCGCTTCAGCTTACTTTAAAACCAGTCGCGTTACTTTGTTCTTTTTATTGGCTTTCTGGCTGGGCTCTGTATTCATTGGCCCGCGCTTGGGTGCGGTCATAGCGCAAGCGTGGTCTCCGAATCCGAGTGCTGAGGTTTTTTGGGCGGCGATTAAACAAGATATCGACCTAGGCCTTAATGGTGATGGCAATCACGAGCAGCGTAACAAAGCTTTTGAAGCACAATTATTGGCGCAGTATCACGTCAATAGTAAAGACGAATTGCCGGTGGGTTTTGTGTCGTTAAATCGTCAATTTAATGATCATTACTCTAGTCGTGTCCATGCCCTACATTTTGATCGCTTGCGTGATAACTTTATGCGGCAACAACACTTAACGCTTATCGGCTCTAGCTTAGGCCCAAGCTTAGCTATGCGTTCTTTGTCTATGACCTTAGCCGGTATGGATTTAGCGCATCAGCGTCATTTTGAAGATGCCGCTGAAGAGTATCGCCATTATTTTATTAACCTCACCGAAGACTGGGACAGAGAGCGTAGCCATGGCACGGAGCGCAATGCCAAGGGTGAAAGTAATGATTGGCGTAGTGTGAAAGATTTTAACTATAGCCCACCCGATAGCCGGTTTGCTTTGCAACAGGCACAGTTAGATCTAGTCGTTTTGACGGCTTGGCTACTCGTAGCACTGTTATTATTGTCCTTATCCGCTAAGAGATTAACTCCATGATGA
>TBL_comb48_EPIDRAFT_1002304_pt1 | contig 13324 bp, 12 predicted proteins | sample TroBogEpilimnion_37_FD_10681 | JGI IMG/M metagenome (IMG submission 10681)
TTGCAATCGAACTTTTAGCAAGGCTGAAATTGAGAGCAGTAAAGCTTATACCGCATTTGATTCATTAGGAATTGAATGGGGAAATCCTGAGCGGCTCGGCATTACTGTGGTTAATACCCGCCACACTTATTATCAAATTGAATGTTTTTGCGGTCATAACACACGCGCGGCGCCGTTTCGCCATCCACCTGATAATGAACTAACTGGTATTGAATTAAGCGAATGGCGTTTAGTCGATGCAACGCTTGCCAGTTTGATCGTCTGCCTTAGCTTGAGACTGCGGCTTTCGCGACTCCGTATTCGCGAGTTTCTGTCTGATTGGTTAGGAATAATCTTAAGCGTTGGTACCATTAATAAAACGATTCATGAATCAGGTCGGGCGGTAATGCCGGTTGAATCGATGCTAGTCGAAGAAGTGATAAAAAGTGGACTGCTGCATATTGATGAAACCTCATGGCAACAAAAGGATAAACTTCTTTGGCTGTGGGCTTTTGTCTCAACGACAGTGGTCTTATTCAAAGTGTCAAGGCGCACCGCTGAGGTATTCAAAGCACTGATCATTCAACATGCTTATTCAGGCTGGATAATGACTGATGGCTATCAAGTTTATCGTGAACATCTAAAACGTTTACGATGTTGGGCGCATTTAATTCGCAAAGCGCGAGGCCTGGCAGAGGCTCTTGATAGCGAAGCCCAAGATTTTGGTGAAAAATCATTGTTATTGTTAAACACCATGATTGCAGCGATAAAAAGTGCTCGTGAACAGCCGCCGGATCAACCGTTATCAATTATTTATAAACAGCAACTTGAGGAATACCTGCAACTGTGTGAAAAAATGCGTCTTTCGAGCCATAAAAAAACGCATCAGTTAGCGGTAGAAATGCTCAATGACTGGACAGTGATTTTTACAATATTGGATCATCCACATTTGCCGTTAACGAATAACGAAGCCGAACGTGCGCTACGTCATTGGGTTATTTTGCGTAAAATTTGCTATGGCACACGGACATCAGAAGGCTCTCGTGTGTTTGCCATTCTTGCCAGCGTAATTGAAACATGTCGGATACGCCAATGTTCACCTTGGCGATATTTAGCGGAGGTCATTGCTAATAGGCGGGCGGGGCTATTAGTGTCCCCATTGCCTGTTTATGTGGCGGGGGTGTGAATGGTTACAAAGGAAAAGCCCCGATTGAATTGCTGACCGGTACTAAGCTTGAGGGAGATTGGTTGGAGCGGATCTTAGAGACAATTTCTCAAAGCCAATCGTAACCATTTTTTAGGCTGGGTTTTAAAAAACATCAGGGAAACCTGAGGGATAGTTATGCCTTACGTTTGAACTGTGCACTACTTTTGCCCCAAAATGAAGGGTGCCCAATTTATTACAGATATTAGCGATAAAATCGTTTGATTTATTCGATTAAGATTTGACTATTTATTAAAAATCAAACAATTATGAAATCACGGAAAACACATGACGTCACCTACAGAAAATAACGCAATTTATGAAGCAAGATCTCTAATCGACTCTATACAAGAAAAACTTAATCAACTTTATGCAGTTGCTCCCAGTTTAAAAGGCAACGAAATTATTCAAGAACCTTTATTTCGTAGTCATGAGGATTTTATACAAGCCGCAGCTAAATTAGCATCCCCTGCATTACGTATTGCAACTATAGGTACAACTTCGGCAGGAAAATCTACTTTAGTGAATGGTTTGATAGGTCGAAAAATGGCGCCTATGGATGCGGCTGAATTATCAGCCGGTATATTACATTTAGTGCATAGTTCGCAGTCACGGTTACAAATAAAGAAGCCTGATAAAGGTGGGTCATGGCAAGGCATTGATGAGAGTAATTGGGATGATGAACGTATCTATGAGCATGTGCGAGAGAATGTCTTTAAGGTTTATCACAAAGATAAAGAAGTACAGACAATTTCAGTTCCCGAAGTGCGCATTGAAGGTCCCTTACTGCCCGCTGCTTGGACGAACTTATTAGAATTGCCTGCGGGTGTTGGTATTGAAATATATGACTTACCTGGTCTTAACTCCATTGTTGATAAAGATAATCTTAAGGTAATACAAGACCACCTTAAGCAGTGTTTTTCCTTGGTGGTAATGAATTATTCCCATACCGATAGCGCAAATCGTAGCGGATTGCTTAAAGAAGTAAAAAAGGTAGTTGAGGCTTTAGGGGGAAAAACCGATGCTATGCTCTTTGTTTTGAATGGCGTAAATTTGCGTAATGAAACCGATGATTCATTAGAGCAGCGTTTAAGTGATTTTGCCCTCGCTATTCAAACAGAATTAGGCTTATTAGAAACGCCAAAAATAATGCCTATTAATGCACAGGCTTTATTTTATGCGCAATGTGCTTGGGGCTATAGTGATCCTACGAAAGAACAACCAACAACTGACGCAGTTCTTCAAGCTGAGCTACTTAAAAAGTTTAATCGTGATTGTGCTAAGTTTACAAAACAACATCAACAAAAGGATGATAAGGTTAAAATATGGTTGCGCGCCATTGAAGATGCCATTGAAGAAAATAGCAGTTATTTACCTGCCGAACTAATCGCAACAGAAAATTTACGGCAATGGTTTAAATGGTCATGGGAACACAGCGGCGGCTTAGCTTTATGGAACGAATTACGTCAGCGTGTCAATGAGCGCTTTGCTGAAATTGTTATTGCTCCCGCTCTAATTCAACCACTTGCCAGTTTAGATGTGTTACTGACCACACTGGATCAATACAGCGAAACTCAACGATTATCGGACAAAGATGCGGTAGAAAAGAAAAAACAAGAACTGCAACAAGAGTTTAAGGATTTGCAAAGTTTTTTGGAACAAAAGAGCCAAGAGTTCGAGGCGGAAATTCAAGACACAGTGCAGTTAATCTCAGCAGCAATGGCAAGCTCAAACGAAAAAGAAATAGATCCCGCCGTTAAAAAATTGTTTGGAGTAGAGGCAACAGACACTGAGCCTAAAGCAGCTGAAATATTGCGAACTATTGTGCGCGATATAAAAAATGACCTTTCTGATAACTTAATTACCTCAGTGCATAAATATTATTCAGATGAGCTTGGCACAGATGATTTGAAAGAACAGCTAAATAAAACATTGTCGCCAGAACAACGTGATGCCATTGTAAAAGCAGCTGAAACTTATCGAACTCGAGGTATGGCTGGTGATGCTCCAAAGAATGGAATTAATCTCAAAATTCGCAAAGGCGATGAGGATGGTGAAAAATCCATAAAATCAATTAAAAATGCTGCTCATAATTTATTTAAGGAAATGCGAGAAGGCTTAACTGCTCGGGCTTCTTATATACTGCAAACCAAGGATCAAGCTATACAACAAGCCCTCAGTGCTTTATTGGAGAGAGACATTGCTGATATTGAACAACGCATCAAAGATGAACTCCCTGAATCAGCGGAAGCATTACTGGCTATTTATCGACAACAACTTGCTCAAGTTGAATTTAGTCCATTGTCGGATAATATTTTTGCCATAAATACAATTGAAACAGAGAACGTAACCACTCCTGAAAAAACAGGTACAGATGAAATTGTTCATCAAGACGGTAGTTGTTTTCCTTCAGCGCGTATTGAACTAAAAGATCGAATTGAAGATGTTGAATATACCACGCTAACCTTACCAAACGTTGAAGTAATGGCAGGAATATGGGTTAATGGTATTAATAATGCTGAAGCTTCGTTGTGGTTGGCTGTAGGAGCATGGTTTTCACAATCAGCACGCGCCCAAAATCAGTTATTCCAAGCATCTCTCAAACAATCTCAAGCTCATTTATTGGGCTTGTTAAATCAACGATTAGTACAAAGCGATGATGAATATAAATTTAAACTTGCTGAGCTTGAAAGTTTAGACGCTCTTTGTCAGAACATTAAAGTCGAGAAAAATGAGTTGATGGACTCTGGCAATACCTAAAATAACAACAATAAACAGTGTTAATAATGCTCCCTACTGGCGGGCTTATCTGTATTGAAAACTGGTGGAGAAACATGAGCGCACAAGATAATAAAGACGACAGGTTTGATAAATTAACCAACACTGTTCGTTGGATAATTAATGAAAACTCGCAACAGTTGAGTGAACTACTTACAGATATAAGTGAATGGAATGACTTTGCAATATTTTTTGCGCGTCAGAATGAAGCTTACGATAAAGATATAGAAAGCATAGTTCAGGCCTTTAAAAATTATGCAGAACAAGAATCACATCGTAAAAAGTTAAACATTGAAGAAGTCAATTATGATGAGACTGTTAAACAAATAAATTTTCTACTCAGACAAATAGTTGTTAAAAACGAGTATTCATTAGGAAACAATCAGTTTTCCTATAAAACTCCTTCGATTAAAAAAGAGAGTATTGCTTGGATGTTGGTTTTAATTGCTTATATTTATTCAAGCAATGGTGAGCAGTCAACTGATGATTTTGCAAAAACGTTCATACGTTTGATTACACCCTTGCAAAAAAATGCAGAAAAAATTAAGGGAGGAGAATCTATTGATAATCCTCAAGATCCATCTGGTTATAAAAAAACTGATTACACAGAGAAGAATAAAGTTGCTCATGAAAATAACACAACAACGCTAAATAAAACCTTAATTCTAGTTTTTGGACAAAGTCAGTTAGCTGGTGTCAATGAAATTCAAAGAAAAAAAAAGTTTAATGATAGTGATTATGAGCTATTAAAAAAATATGAGTGGTTTTGGTATGGTGAAAGCGGAAATACTACACCTACTGAAATTTCTAAGGATGAGCAAGGTAATATGTGTTGGTTACAACTTGATATGAAATCAAATAGTATACTTCAAGTCAAAAGCAGATTACATTTTATAGAATTAATAGACAAAATCAAAAAAGAACAAATAACTGTCACTCAAATGAAAATAGGTGGTCTTTTTCAACTTGCAACTTCTGGATTAAGCGGCAAAGGCTTTATCAAAGCATAACATACAAGAATTTATATGATGAATAATTGGCAAGAAACCTGTTCAAAACAACTCGTGCGTTTGGAAAAAGCGTCTGTATTAGCAGATAAACTTATAACATTGTGTAATAAAGCACAGGCAACTATATCACCCGAACTTATTAAAGCAATTGAAGACGAACGCCCTCGCTTAGAGCGGCAATTAGAACGTTTACGTGCTAACCGTTTTGAAGTGGCAGTCATTGGTTTGGAAAAAGCAGGTAAAAGTGCTTTGCTTAATGCGTGGTTAGGGCAAGAAATTTTACCCTCCGAAGATAGACGCTGTACCTATACAACAACAGAGATTTTATCGGCTGCTACAGAAAAAGAGCAGCATTTACTGATAGAGTATTATAGTCGAGAAGACATCGACAGTTTGCTTCAAGATAAGGAACGTGATCTTCTAAAACTTAGTTCAAACACGAAAGAATACAAAGAGTTAAAAGCTGATATTGATGAAACAAAAACAAGTAAAGCTAAATTATATGAATATGCGACTAAAGGTAAAAATAAATTACCTATTCCTTTCAGCGATATAGCCGAAATAAGCGAAGATCTTTATCATGCTGTTGCAGGGAAATCATACCCAGACCCAGAATTTCCAGATAAAGTGCTCATGGATCGCTCACATCCAAGAGCTATAAAACGCATACAGCTTAAAACCACAAGATTGTGCGGAACGGGTGGTATTGTATTTCACGATGTTCCCGGCTTTAACTCCCCTGTAACAAAACACAGAGAAGAAGCTGAAAAAAGAATGGGGGAGTGTGATGCTATTATATTCGCTAAAAAGATGGATAATTTCAATCTCGATTTATCCGAAACAGCGGTTTTAAGTATTGCAGATGCTGACCATATAAAGTTAGAACAAAAAATATTTGTTGTAACCACGCAGTCTGATAAAGCGGGCGACCGAGGGCAATATGACAAGTGGTTGCGCGATAATCAAAATGAATGGGGGAAAGTACCCAAACAACGAGTTGTCCCTGTATGCGCTATTGCACACTTAGCTGAATTAGGTACATGCACAGAAGAAACTAGGCGTTTAGGTTTATTAGCGGCAAAAAAACTGGCAGACTTCGGTATTGATGATGGTATTGCAGCGCTAAAAAAAGCAGTTGATGATTACATTAGTGCTGAACGCACTGTTGTTTTACAGGCACGTTGCGATGCATTAGTCAAAAAAATCAAAGAACAAACTCAGCAAGTAGTTGAACTATTAAATCCAATTTATAGTGAAACCCCTGATGCCAAAACTGAAGAAGATTTATGCGGTGAAGATTTTGGTAAATGGTGGGGATCTGAATGGAAAAAAATTAACCAAGAGTTTGAAAATTGGTATCAAAAGACTATTGAAATTCGTCCAGGTGCTGATGATGTGGCAGGTGAACACAAAAAATTAACGGAATTGCGCCATGCTTATAATGATCAGGTAAAAAACTTATTTGCTAATTTAGAGTCGGCAAAATCAGAAACAATGAATATGATTTATACAGGGGATATTCATTTAGTGGCTATCGCTGCAGATGGTAATAAAGCTATTCGTGCTAGGCTATATCCTGAAATTCTACAAGTTTTAGAGCAACAATTACCTAATCAATTAACAGGTTCTTTGAAAGCGATTACTGATGAAATTGTTAGTCAAGCAAAAGAACTGCTATTCAAAATTGATGATGTAGAGCGAATTCTATTAGAAAACCCTACCAAGCTAGAGCAGCAAATTAGATATGGTTTTGAAACTCTTTTTTTGCGCTTTGGTCGAGTAGCGGTAGATACCTTTATCGCCTTGCCTTTACATGATAGGCCGCGTCTATTGCAAGAATATGAACCTGATATACGCACACTGGAAGCGTTTTATAGCGGTTCTGATAAAGACACAAAAGGTAATTTAACAGATTATCTTCGTGCTGGATTATGGGTCATGAAACAAGCAAGTGCGATTGGTGCTGTACCACCAATCGTTGGTATTGGCATTAAAAAGGCAGAAAACTGGGATCCTTTTAATAAAACATCAGAAAATTCATTGCTTGCCAGTGAAGTCTCTAAACCTGATAGTTTTGAAAAGGTTGAGAAGGAAATTAACGGCGATTTAATAGCGTTGCAAGATTACCTACAAAATAGCGTCTTTAACGCGGCTGGCTTTATCACATATTCTAAACAGGAGTTGCAACGCATCCGTAAGCGATTTATTGATTTAGAAGACTCAGAAAGACGTTGGGGTGTAGTTGTTCATCGGGAAGCTAAACGACAAAATCCAGAAGTTTCTTTTAAAATTGACAATCGGATTCAAGATTTTAGATTACGGCGTGAAATAGCATTGGAGCTTAATGAAATAAAAGATACCTCGCGAGACGGGGTTTATAACCCCGTCTCAAACGTTTGATATTGCAATTATCTTTGAAAGATCACCGAAGAAACAGGTCTACTTTTAATTATATAGCGCCGTTTGGGTGCATCTAACCGTTTCGATCGGGGTTGCAAACCCCGACCGGCATTGTCATCATCGCAATGTGATGGGTTTAGCTTGATGCGTATGGGTTATAAAGCCCATCATGCTTTGGTTTTAATACCGTAATAAATATCGTAATCGAGGTAAACAAATGCTGTATTTGAATATCAATCAACTGCGCCGATGTATGAAAGCGCTAGATTCTTCGTTGGTGTTTTATCAAACAGCAGAAAACGACAGTATCGAGCAAGAGGTCTTTCGTAACGCCATCATTAAAGGTTACGAGCTAACCCAAGAAACGGCTTTTAAATTACTAAAAAAAGCCCTGAAAGCCTTTGGTCATGGCGGCAAAAAACTGGAAGCCACGCCCGTTAAAGATATTCTAAGACTTGCCGCTGTTCATGATTTACTGACCTTGCCCGAAGTTGAACGGTGGTTTGCTTATCGCGACAACCGCAATAACACCGCACACGATTACGGCGAAAAATTCGCTAATGACACGCTCACATTGATCCCCGTTTTTTTACAGGACATTGCTACCTTAGCGGATGTTTTGGAACGAAAATTGGGCAAAGAGGCCGGAAATGCCAACTCTTGAAACGACTACATTACATTTACCCGAGCGTTATTTGCAAATGGTTAAGACCATATTACAAACACATTTACCCAACGCTGAAATATGGGCCTATGGCAGCCGAGTTAACGGCGATTATTACGACGCCAGCGACCTTGATTTGGTGGTGCGTCAACCTGAAGAGTTAAGCCGCCAACAACTCAATCTTGGTGTAGTGATTGATGCGTTTTCTGAAAGCAATCTACCCATCATTGTACAATTAGTCGATTGGGCGAGGATTCCTAGCGATTTTCATGATGAAATCATAGCGAAATATGCCGTGATTCAGCCAAACGTTAAGAGCGGCCTATTCAATGAACAGCAGAGCGAATCTCCGCCACCATTTTGATAGTTGTATCTTTCCAAATCCCTTGCATTGAGTTGGCTTTTTGTTCTAATACATTCAATAAATCAGCGTCTCCTTGGACGTTGTAAAGCTTAAGGTAAGACAATTCAGACAAAATAGACGTAATGTCTCTAATAGTTGCCCCATCTCTTGCGTTAATTAACTTACTCTTCAAAAATGGAACTATCTCTGCTCCCTTTTCAGAAAAAGGACGAATGTTGCCAATACTTACCAGCAATTCAGCCAAGAATCATCTTGAACATTTGCCATAACTATGGCTTAACGCGAACCTGTGTAAATCATACCAAACAACTTACTTATTTTTTCGTCAAAGCTAATGATTTTATGGCTAACTGTCGGCTATCGAAGAAGAAAATCGTCATATAATATATGCAACGTTATTTGATAGTATGCTACCAAGCTATGAATATAGATGTGATTGATACCCATATTTTTGTCTCCGAACTTAGTCAAATGAAGGCTCATCCCGAGAAGTTTTATGTTTAACACTTATGAGGAAGATGCATCCTCAAACTACTGGGCTAGCAGCCTTGGGTTACATCACGAATAGTTAAAAAAGAGGTAATATCCACTGATGCTAAGTTCTGAAGATCTCGACACCTTGCTGCTCACTTTTAAAGTGGCCGGTATGGCCACCACTATTATGCTGTTAATAGGCACTCCGTTAGCTTGGTGGCTGACCAGAACTCGCTCCGTTTGGAAGGGGTCTATTAATGCCATCGTCGCACTGCCATTGGTATTACCGCCAACAGTATTAGGCTTTTATTTATTGGTATTGATGGGGCCATCTGGAGTCATTGGAAAATTCACTAACTGGCTAGGCTTGGGCACTTTAGCCTTCAGCTTTTACGGCTTAGTGATCGGTTCGGTGCTATATTCCATGCCCTTTGTCGTTCAACCCTTGCAAGCCGCTTTTGCAATGATCGGCAAACAGCCTCTGGAAGCTGCTGCCACCTTACGCGCCAGCCCATTCGATAGTTTTGTTAGCGTGGTGATGCCATTGGCAAAGCCCGGCTTTATAACGGCGGCAATTTTAGGTTTTACGCATACGGTGGGTGAATTTGGTGTCGTACTGATGATAGGTGGCAATATTCCTAATAAGACTCGTGTAGTATCGGTACAAATTTATAATCATGTTGAAGCCTTAGAATATAGCGAAGCGCACTGGTTGGCAGGCTGCTTGTTATTGTTTTCATTTACGGTATTACTGATACTGTACACTCAGCTTAAAGCGTCACCTGTAGCGCAACCTTTTAAATGACCGTCATTAAGGCTAGATTTGCGCTTAATTATGGTGACTTCAAATTAGAGGTCGATTTAAGTTTGCCTAGCACTGGCGTTTCGGTATTGTTTGGTCATTCTGGTTCAGGAAAAACCACGCTACTGCGCTGCATCGCTGGACTAGAACAGGCAGCGCAAGGCTATTTAGCGCTAAATGGCACTATTTGGCAAGATAGTGAGCAGCACATATTTTTACCCACTTATAAACGACCACTAGGCTATGTGTTTCAGGATGCTAATCTGTTTTCGCACTTAAGCGTGTTAGATAATTTGCATTATGGCTTAAAGCGTGTCAAAAATAATTTAGGCTTGATCAAGCTGAATCAAGCCGTTGAATTATTGGGCATCGGTCACTTATTGGCGCGTATGCCCAACCATTTATCAGGGGGGGAGCGGCAACGAATTGCTATTGCAAGGGCTTTGGCGCTTAACCCCGAAATTCTCTTAATGGATGAACCTCTGGCATCACTTGATTTTAAGCGTAAACAGGAAATCTTGCCTTATTTGAGCAAACTCCACCAACAACTGGACATTCCAGTCCTGTATGTCACGCACTCACAGCAAGAAATGGCACAACTGGCAGACACGCTGGTTATTTTAGAAGACGGTCATATCTTAGCCGCAGGTTCACTATCAGCAACACAAAGTCGTCTCGACTTGCCGTTAGCGCACGATAGAGAAGCGGCAACGGTTTGGCAAGTCATCATAGCCGAACATGAAAGCCATTATCATCTAACTCGTGTTGACTTTGACGGTGGCTCACTGAGTATTCCGGCCGTTGATGCAAAAATGGGTACAGTGCTAAGGATACAAATTTACGCACGAGATGTTAGTATTACCCTAACAGAATCCAGCGCAACCAGCATACTCAATGTACTACCTGCCATCATTAGTGAATTTACTGAAGGACAAAATGGCCAAGCGCTCATTCAGTTACAGGTTGGTAAAGGTCTATTATTAGCGCATATCACTCGCAAATCATTATTGTTACTCGGCTTGCAGATCGGCATGCCGGTATTTGTACAAATTAAAGGCACGTCGATATTAAATTAACATAGCAACACTCAACCTAACCCACAAAATAAGTACCGTGATGAAAACACCAAACCCCCCTATTTCCAACGAACTACCTATCGCCCCCCAAAAGCAACGCCATAATCCACTGCACGGCCTTACATTAGAAACGATAGTCACCGCATTAGTAACCCATTTCGGCTGGACAAAATTGGCTGAACGCATTCCCATAAACTGCTTTAGCAATGATCCCAGCATCAAATCCAGCCTAAAGTTTTTACGCAAAACCCCGTGGGCACGCACTCAAGTAGAAGGTCTTTATGGCTTTATGTTACGCGATATTAATCGCGCTAAATCTGATGACTAAGCTCAACATGATACCCTGACTGGTAGGTTGGTCCGGGGGGGGGGTATATAAGGCATGGTTATCGTCTCCATGCTCCGATTGCTGGGATTCTGCTGTCCCTCACCCCAGACTACGTATAATGTAGGCTGAGATGAGAGACGAATCCCAGCATTTAGAACCCAAACAAAAGGAGCAGCGAATTGCGATTTACATTAGCCCCCTCCCCTAACAAGCATAGTTAACTACACAAATAATTATCCCTACAGTGAAGACGCGCTGAGATGATTACTTGTGTAGATACTTATGCCTACATAGCAATTGCACTCCAAATTCACCTTCTTTCAAAAAACTAACTCTTAAGCCTATGAAGTCCAATCACGTTTTAGTCCTTGCCCAACAAAGTAAAATTGCAGCAAATCAGCTCTCATCAAGCTCTGAAAGCCTTCGTAATTTGGCTCTCTCAAAAATGGCTGACTCGCTAGAATCCGTTAAGCATCATGTGCTTGAGATTAATGCTCAAGAAGTGCTAAAAGCTAGGCAGGCAGGTCAAACAGATGCGCTTATCAAACGCTTAACGATAGACGAGAAAGTCTTCAAGTACATGATCTCCAGACTCAGAAAAGTAGCGCAATATCCAGACCCACTCAATCGAGTGCTGTCAGGACATACCAATCCCAATGGTCTGCAAGTTTACAAAAAATCAGTACCGCTGGGTGTGATCGGCATTATTTATGAGTCTAGACCTAATGTCACCACCGATGCCGCTGGCGTTTGTATAAAAAGCGGTAATGCCGTTATTTTACGAGGCGGATCAGAAGCGCTGCAAACTAACATATTATTAGCCGATGCGATGATTGAAGGCGCTGTACAGGCCGGACTTCCAGAGCACGCTATACAAATCATTCGTACACCCGGTCATGAAGCCGTTAATGAGCTACTCGCCATGGATGACTATATTGATGTCTTGATTCCACGCGGCGGCAAAGATTTGATTAAGCGCATTGCCGAAGGCACGCGCATTCCTGTCATCAAACATTATGATGGCATCTGCCATCTTTATCTGGCAGAAGATGCCGACCCAGCACAAGCCATCGAGCTAGTCATTAACTCAAAATGCCAAAGCGTTCAGGTTTGTAATGCCCTAGAAACGCTATTGATTGATCAAAACTGTGCCAAACAGTTATTACCTTTACTTAAAACAGCCTTGGCTTCAAACCATATCGAATTACGCGGCTGTACACAGACACAAAAGCTATTACCCGATATTTATCCTGCCACAGAAGACGATTGGTATAGTGAATATTTAGCACCGATACTGTCAATAAAAATCGTTAACGGTATTAACGAAGCGATAGCCCACATCAATCATTATGGCTCGGGACATACCGATGGTATCGTCACCCAAAGCTTAGCGATGGCCAGACAATTTGAGCAGCAAGTTGATTCAGCATCGGTATTAATTAACGCCTCAACCAGATTATCAGGTGGTGGTGATTATGGATTGGGATCTGTGATCGGCATCAGTACCGATAAACTTCATGCCCGAGGCCCAGTAGGCCCTGATGAGCTAACCACTTATAAATGGGTGGTTTATGGAAATGGTCATTTAAGGAACTAAACTCTCAAGATTTGCCTATTGGAATAACCGGCCGCCACCTTAAGGTGAGACAGTTTGAGGTTAAGCCTAGCCTCTGTCCCACCTTAAGTTGGTAGCCGAATAACCTATTCGGCTATAGACGTTCAACATACAGTGCAATACTACGGTTTTGCCTATTGCGCCCTACAGATTGTAGGTTACCCGTTGTTTATTATTCAGTTGTAACGACTATAACAATAGATCTGCATCTATAAGCCACCATCAGTTAGCCTAATTCCAGCCCATAGTATTTTAACTTTACAACTAACCCATTCTTTCTTAATTATCTCAATAGCTTCTTTTACTCCTGTCCAAATAATCTCTTCACTTCTGACAACTTTATGCCCCTCTTTATCTTCACAGATAAAATTTACAGTATATCTGTCCATCTTTCTTCTCCGACATTAGCTATTGACATCTTCCCCCACCTGAAGGAAGGGAATTCCTAGTTTCCTAAGAGTGAGCATGTATCGCTACTGCTCACTGGTTTCTGCTGCTGACGACATGACTGCACCGTTCACTTCACAGACTAGCCCCGTCTATCCGACGGTTATTTTTAACTAAAAAACAGAGTTTAAGGCTTTACTATTATCGCTTGGTTATCGCTGATACAGATTTAAAACCTTTACT
>TBL_comb48_EPIDRAFT_1002308_pt1 | contig 13295 bp, 15 predicted proteins | sample TroBogEpilimnion_37_FD_10681 | JGI IMG/M metagenome (IMG submission 10681)
ATCAGTTTCAAAGGTGATCAAATCACGGCGCAAATCGCGGGCGTGACAGCGACAGGAAAGCACCCCGTGATTGCCGAGGCCAAAGAGCAGCTCAATTTGATCGTGTTCGATGGTGAAGCAGGCTTCAAGAATCTGCGCGTCGTGCAGTAGGCGATCCGCGTGCCAGCGCGACGGTGAGCGGCAGCCAAAAGAGCAGTCCTTCGAAGCGCGGTGCTGTGGCCAGCGAGGCGAGGGATTCGCCATCAAACAGCAAACCGGCGCAGCCAAAGGCGAGTAGGACGAGCCAGGTGGCATCACCCCCAACGGCAAGCCGCCAGGCACGCTGGATGCCGCAGCCGAGCGCTAGCAGTAGCAGAGTGAGCCCGATGATCCCGCCATGCACGAAGGTGGCAAAGAAGGCGCTGTGCAAGTGCCCCATCGTCGTGAGGTCGGACTTGGACTGCAGTTCGCGTTGCCACATCCTGGTCACGCCCCACGGCCCGGTGCCCACCCACCTGTTCTCCATGACATGCCAACCGGCACGGTAGATGTCGAGTCGGCTGTTGTCGCCGCGTGCGATTGCCTTTTGAAATGGATGGATGATGGGACGTGAGGCGGTTGCGGCTGCCTCTGGTTGCGCACGCCAATGGTTGATGCGTGCAAACAGCGGAGCACTGCTGAAATAGCACAATCCTGCCAGGAGAAATACGCAGGCCGCCACTCTGCCGCGCCGCCAGCCGCGTGACAGTAGCAGCACGGCATGACCACTTGCCATGGCCAGCATGGCACCACGACTGCCCGAAAGAAACGCCGCGAAATGCAGCAGGGCGATGCTAGCCCAGGCGATGCGGCTTCGTCGAGCCTTGCTAAGGTTTTCCACCAACACCGCCAGCCACACTGCCGCAAAGCCGAAAATCAGTCCGGTGCAGACCGGGTTGAGACCGCCGTGCACCAGCAGGTTCATGAGCCGCCCTCCGGCCAGATGATAGGGCAGCACGAAGTAAGACAGCCCGATGCTGATCAAAGCCGCTAGGACACTCGTCATGCCCATCACCCAGCCCATGATGTGCATGGATGCATTGTTTTGCGCCACCTGCCAGAGGAGGGCGCAGAACATGACCAGCAGTACGGCTCCGACGATACCGCGCGTGATTTCATCCTGGGCGTGATCTGCCATGGCGGGTATCTGGCTGCAGGAACGCGCCAGCATCCAAAGCAGAAACGAGATGACTGACAGAGCGCCTGCGTCCGACTGCCAGCGCTTGAACTGCGGTGTCCAATCGGTGCAAGCCAATGCAGGCAACGCCGCGATCAAGAGCCACCCCAAATGCAGCCAGATATTGGGCAGGCATGAATGTCCGGCGACAAAGCCGATCACGGCGATTTGCGCCGCCCATGCACCGACCACGGAACGTCGCAACGCGGGCGTAGCGATACCGTTGCTGAATGTGGGAGTGAGTCCTTTCACGCGAGCCAAAGTGCGGTGGCCAGCATGGCCAGTACTAGCGCACAAACAAGCGCTGCCATCGCCGAACCCTGCCAAGACAGCGGCTGCACGACGGCCTCCGCAGGATTGCGCGGATGGTAATAGACGGGGACTTCGGAACCCTGCGTGAGCCGGGCGATGAACTGCGTGGTCAGACTGGCCGCATTACGTACAGCTTGGTGCGTGAAACGGCTGCCTTCAAAGGTGTGCCCACCGACGGTGTAGGAGTAGCGCAGCACCGGATCATACAGCAGACAGCCGTCTGGGGATTTCTTCTTGCCGCGTCGCATTTCCGCCGTCACCACATGGCCTTGAGTGCGCCGCCAGCCGCGCATCGACCAAGCGGTGCTGAAGCGACGGAGAAAGTAGATGAAGGCAAACAGCACCAACACGGTGCCGAGAAGTACGAGGTGAGTCATGAGATGGAGTGGCTTACGGCAAGCCAAAATGTGGGTGAATTATCCAATCTGCACGAAACAGAATCGCCACACTCAGGCCTGCTTGCGGCCGATGAAGATGCCGTAGTTCCACACTCCGCCATAGGCGGCAAAGCGCTCATCCAGCAGCGGTGCAAACTTCCGGCTCAGGTACGGCCACAGATGGCCTTCCATGCGCACATGGTTCACACCCATCCAGTTGCGAAACCAGGAGAAGTAGGAATCGGAAAAATCCACAACGGCGATGCAGCCACCTTCAGCCAGATCATCCCACGCGGCGTCGATGGCCTGCTCCCAGCCGGGATTGAACATGGACAGCGCATACGAAAACAGCACGAGGTCAAAGCGCTTCCCATCCTGATGTACCGGCGCGGAATAAGAGCGGCGCAGCAAGGTGGTTTGGTCATCGCGTACTTTCTTCGCGGCAATGGCCAGCATCTGTTCGGAGAGATCCACGCCGGTGATGTGGGACTGTGGAAAGCGCCGACGCAGACCTGGTAGGTTGCGCCCGGTGCCACAGCCCACTTCGAGAATACGTTTTGGCGTGCTCACGCTGGCGGCGCGCAGGAGGACTTCCTCGCGCCCAAACAGAAAGCTCCAGCGCGTGGCGTCGTAGATGCGCGAATGGAACTGGTAGTAGCGCTCCAGCGCGGTGCTAGTGCCAGGGGCGGATGAGGAGGCGTCTGCGGCGGTGCTCATCACAGCACCTCCGCAAAGTGGAGGCTGCCGTAGGTGCCTACGCGATCAAGCTGATGCAGGGCTTCCGTGCGCTCTTGGAAGAAGCGCACACGAGAGCGAATCGACTCAGGGATGAAGTCGAGGTTCACCCCTGCTGAGCGCATCAGAATCTTGGCACCGGGGGCACTGTTGGCGAGGATGAGTTCCCATTCATCGCGCAAGGCTTCGGTATCATGCGCCGCGAGCCAGTCCTGGTGATCGAGCAGCACAAAGTGCGTGTACTTGCCGGGATACTCGCGCAGGAAGCCAGAGAGCGTGGTGGTGTAGCTCTTCAGGCGGTCCACGCGTGATTGCAGCGCGGGCTGGTTTTCCTGCTTCAGATAATTGGGACAGCAGCCCAGCGTATAGGAACCGGTCATGTACACCCGCCAGAAATAATTGTCTGCGATGGACAGTTCCGTGAACACATGGCGCAGCTTGTCCTTCACGTAGCTGGTGAGTCCGCCGGGGTAGGAGTCCTGGATCAGTTTGATCTGCGGACGCGGCACGCCCAGCAGCGTCATCAGCGTGGGCTGGCGTAGCAGCCAGTTGCTGAATGGGCCCCAGACTTCGCGCTCGAAGAGGTCATAGGCCTCGCGCTGCTCCTGCAAGGAACGAGCATCCAGCAGGCAGGTGGCGAAGTTCTTCACGTTCGGGCGCAGCTTGAAGAGCGCATTGCCCATCACATACGCGGCGATGCCAGAGGTACCGTGGTAGTAGAACGACTTCTTGAGGCTGGTGGGATTGAAGAAGCTGATGCGCTTGTCCCAGTACTTTTGCGCAGGTTCGGACAGCGTGCTGCGCACACGAGCATAGACCGTGGTATATTCGGCGTGCGAGCCGAAGCCGAACATCTCAAACAGCTCTTCAAAATGACCCTGACGGATGAGTGCCTGCTTGAGTTCCAGCAGTGCGTTCTGGCGGTAGTTCATGTCCACCGCATGAATCTCCGCCGGATTGTCGAGCAGGTAATCAAGCGCATTGCAACCAGCGCTGGTGATCATGACGACGCGGCTGTCGGCACCGAGTTGCATCAGCTCCCGGTCGAGCCGAGGGTCCTCCCAGGCCGTGTTGTAAATGAGGTTGGAATTGTGAACATGGCGGAAAACCATGTCATGGGCCGATTTCAACATTTGAACCGGACGGCGGGGTGGGGACTCTTTGAGCATGATCGCGGGGAGTCATATGTTTTCACGCCAAAAGTGACACTGAGCCAGCGGGCGAGTGTGTTTGTTTCGTCACACAAACAGAGTGCAACGAATTCGTTTCCATCCGCGCGCTGGGATTTTCGCCAATCGCATTTTGGTTACTTACGATGCACAAACAACACGGCCTGCTGCCACCCTATGCAGCTTCCTGGGATGAACTTGCCACGGAAGAGTCGGCCTCATGGCTGCCTGCCGGGCTTGATACTCAGACGCGGCCCATGCTGGCCTGCTGGTGGGCGGATGTGGTGTGCTTGTTGCGCAGCGCACGAGCCATGGTGGCTGCCAATCGCTGGCAGTTACTGAGTTTCGTTCTGCTTGGAGCTGCTTTGATAGCTTGGCTTATACCACAGGATCTGGCCTTGCTGGCGCAGGTGCGGCTGGTGGGAGATTCGGTGGAAAGCGAACGCGTTCGCAGCCTAGCGCGGTGGCTGAGCTATTGGGGCGATCTGGCGGGCTTCAATATGTTCGTGTTTGCCACGCTCATCGGTTTTGCGTTTGTGCGTCGCTCGCCCTTTTTTCGCAGGCTGACCCTCGCAGCGGTGCTGGGCACCGTGCTCACCGGCGGCGTGGTCAATGTGATTCGCGTCTCCACCGGACGCGCCCGGCCAGGTAGCAACGTGGCCCCCGGTTTTTATGGCCCCACCTTGAGCGCGCGCAAACAATCGTTTCCGAGCGCCCACACCGCGACATCGTTTGGTGCCTGCGTACCTCTGGCCGTCGCGTTTCCACCGGCAGGAATTCCGCTGCTGGCGGTGTCCGGCGGAGTCGCCTGGTCGCGCATGCAGAACAACTGCCACCATCCCAGCGATGTGCTGACTTCCGTGCTGCTCGCGCTCGGCTTCGGTGTCCCACTGGGACTCACGGTGCGCCGTATGCAGCGGAGGTAGATTACCGTTTGATGAAGAGCTGAACTTCCGCCCAACTGAAGCGCGCCATGTTGAAGCCTTCGATGAGCTGGCTCTGAACGTCAGGTGATCCAGCTTCCAGGGCTTGCACGATGGCTGCATGATCCTTCGCGGCGGTTCCCTTGGGTGCCGTTCCCAGCAATCCCTTGAACCAGCGGTCCAGCGTCCAATCACGCTTCAGCACCACCACAGCGACAGGTCCGGTTTGCTGGAGCAACTGCTTCGCTGCATTCACATCATCTGTGAATAGCCACTGGTGGTCAGTGTAAAATACCAGGCTGGGCTCGGTGTAGCCGCAACCATGGAGTGTCATGTCATGCGACAATGTGCCAAGTTGTGCAGCAACGCGCACCGGCACCGAGGTGGTCCGCAATTGACTGCCGAGCAGCGCCAGGCTCCCGCTCGTCAGCGCCACGGTCAGGCAGACGAGCCAGGTATTGCCGTGTGTCATTCCCTGCTTCCACAGCAGGCAGGCCACGAAGCCTCCCACGACTAGCACATTGGTCAGGAGAAAAAGGGTGCTGTAGAGCAGTTCGCGGATGCCGCTTTGCTGGATCTGTGCCGCAGCCGCAAACACCCAGGCACCGGCAATCAGGAGCGCCAGCCCCAGGGTCAGCCACTTTGCCACCGCAGGGACTGCACGACTGCGGTTTTGCCATGCCAGTGCCAATAGGACGATGAACGCCGGATAACCCGGCATAACGTAGTGCGGCAGTTGCGTGGCATAGAAAAAGAAGATGAGCTGCGGCGCGAGAAACCAGGCGGCGAGAAACGAAGTCTGCGCCGTCCAGTTCGCACGCAGGCTGCGCCAGACTGGCACTGCAAAGCCCATCCAGGGAAAGAGACTGAGCCAGGTGGTGAGGAGATAATAGCCGGGCACAAACTTGCGGCCATTGAACACATCCGTGCCGCGCTTCACCACATGCTCGCCCATGCCGGTCTGCCAGAATGCGCCCTTCGTTTCGATCAAAGCCGGTACGCCCCAGGCTGCCACCATGGCCAGCGCCAGGCACAGGCCGGGTCCTGCCTGGAGGTTACGCCATGGCAGCGGCTTCTTCCAAAAGACCCAGCGCCAGAGCAAGAGCGCCAGCGCGGGCACAAACCAAGCGATGGGACCCTTGGCCAGAAACCCAGCGCCCAGGGACAGCCACAGGCACCAGAACCAGCCGTTCCAACGCTGCGGCGGTGGCTCGGTGAGCAGTTCCACCAAAGCCCAGCAGGCGAGCGCCACCAGCAGGATCATCGGCATGTCCGCCACGCACAGTCGGCCATGCACCAGCGATTGCAGGCTGGTGAGCCAGGCCACGCCTGCTAGCAGCCCGGCACCGGAATTCTGGGCCAGCTTTCGTGCCATGCCTGCCACCACCAGAGCGACTCCATAAACCGCCAGGACGCTGTGCAGGCGTGCTGCCAGCTCGTTCACGCCAAACAGGGCGTAGTGCAGCCGCATCCACCAGTAGGTCAGCGGCGGCTTGTCGAAACGATACGCTCCATTGAAATAGGGGATTGTCCAAGTGTCCCGCTGGATCATTTCCACCGTGGCGTGGGCGAAGCGTGGCTCGTCACGGTCCATCAGCGGGATCGTTGAAGTCCCTGGCAAGTACAGCAGCAGAGCGAGCACCAGCAGCAGCCACCAGCCGTGCTGGCGGCAGCGCTGGTCATTCCAAAATGGCGTGGCAGACGAACCCATCACGCCATTTGGCATGACCCCAGGCTTCTTCCGTCAGCAAGTTCTGACGTTTTCGTCACACGGCATGTGCTGGTCAATACAGCAGGAAACCGATCTCGCTGTCCGTGAGTTGGGTCGTGTCGTCCTCCGCCAGCAGCGCCTGCGTGTCGAAGGTCGCTTGCCAGGGCGTTTCCGCCGTCGCATGGAGCAGTGGCAGATCTGGGGCAGTGATCTCCAGCACCTGCTGTTGGGCGAGTTGGGGCTGAGCCGTCGGCTGAGTCTGGAAAATCACCAGCGCCAGGGCGAGCGCGGCCACCGTGACGGTAGCGAAAGCCCATTTGCCCGCAGGCGCTGCCAACGAGACATCCTCCCACCAAGTGCGCAAGGCAGCGAGCCAGCCGCGCTCTTGCGGGGTCTGGCGGGCGGTACGCACCACGTTTTGGGCAAAATTAGCACGCACCTCAACCGCGCGGGCCTTGGCCAGCAGCTTGGCGATGGGGTCTTGGGGCGAGAGGGGTTCCATATCTGCAAAAAACAACCGGGACGGTCCAAAGTTGCAAAAAAATCAGCCCGGAGGCCATTCCAGGCTGCGTCCTGCCAGCAGGTGCACGTGCAGGTGGGGCACGGACTCGCCTGCATCCTTGCCGTGATTGATCACCAGACGGAAGCCTTTGCTGCGGTCCTTGATGCCCAGTTTGTCGGCGATTTTCCCTGCCGCCAACAGCAGCGCCCCGAGCGTGGCTTGATCTTCCGCCACGGCTTCGCCGACCCGGGGGATCAGCTTCTTCGGTACGATCAACACATGGATCGGAGCCTGGGGATTGACGTCGTTGAAGGCGGCCACCAGTTCGTCCTCATAGACGAGCGGAGCGGGGATTTCGCGGTCGATGATTTTTTGAAAAATGGTCTTCTCACTCATGTCGATTAACGGAAAAGTTCGGGCTGCCGGCCATCGCGCGGACGGCGTTCGCCGAGGCTCTTGATTTCATCAATGAACTCGCCCACGTCTTCAAACTGGCGATACACCGAGGCGTAGCGCACGTAGGCCACGTGGTCGATGGCCTCCAGGCGGCGCATCACCTTCGCACCGATGACGGTGCTGGGGATTTCGCGGTAGCCTTCCTCTTCGAGCTCGTTGGCGATGTCATCCACCAGTTGCTCAAGTTGCTCCATTTTGACCGGGCGCTTTTCGCAGGACTTGCGTACGCCACCCAGCAGCTTGTCGCGGTTGAAGTTTTCGCGGGCACCGTTGCGCTTCACCACGCGCAATTCTTCGCGCTCGACGATCTCATAGGTGGTGAAGCGGAAATCGCACTTCATGCACTCACGGCGGCGGCGGATGGCGTGCCCCTCCCGCGCCTCGCGAGAGTCGATCACTTTATCCTGGGAGCTTCCGCATTTGGGGCAGCGCATTCAGTCGGGGTTGGGGGTTGGGGAATGTGCTTTCTCGCGGGCAGGAAGGCAAGCACCTTCGTAGTTCGGGCTTTGCGGGCGGATTTTCGCGTTTATCGTCCTACCATGTCCCGCATCATCCTCGGCGTCACCGGTTCCATCGCAGCCTACAAGGCTGCGGACCTCGCCAGCCAGCTCACCAAGGCTGGCCACGTCGTGACCTGCGTGCTGACGAAATCCGCCCTCGAATTCGTCACCCCGCTGACCTTGGGCACCCTGTCCAAGAATCCGGTCATCATCGACCTGTTTGCCGAAAAAGAGGGCTGGCAGCCCGGGCACATCCAACTCGCCGACGAGGCCGATCTCCTCCTCATCGCCCCCGCCACGGCGAATACTCTCGCTGCCATGGCGAATGGCTTTGCACATGACGCCCTCACGGCCATCGCTCTCGCCACCCGCGCGCCGATTTTGATCGCCCCGGCCATGAACGGCAAGATGTGGCAGCACCCGGCCACCCAGAAGAACGTCGAAACCCTGCGTGGCTTTGGTGCGCGCTTCGTCGAGCCCGCCTCTGGCATGCTCGCCTGCGGCTACGAGGGTGTCGGTCGACTGGCAGAGGTGGAGGTGATCTTGCAGGCGGTGGCAGACGTTCTGGCTGCTCGCTAAAGGTTTGGTGGCAAGCATGCCCGCTTGGTTTCGTGGCAGCCGTGATGCCGTGGGGAGCGTATTCGCATGGGTCGTCTGCTTGAACGTAACCCTTTGGAAAATGACTCCCGCATGAATCAAAAGAAATGGCTGATCACAGGTTGTTCCAGCGGCTTTGGCCGTGCGATTGCGGAGGCGGCGCTGGCTGCTGGACAGCATGTCATCGCCACGGCGCGGTACGTACGCAGCATCGCCGATTTGGAGCGGTCGGGTAGTTGTGAGGTGATGGCGCTCGACATCACAGACACGGCCAACATTCGCGAGGTGATCGCGGCGGCAGGAGCGCTGGATGTACTCGTGAACAACGCGGGCTACGGGCTGATCGGTGCGGTGGAGGAGTGCAGTGACGAGCAGATCCGCCGCAGTGTGGAGACGAATTTCTTCGGCCCGCTGAATGTGATCCGTGCCGCTTTGCCTATGCTGCGGGCGCAAAAGAGCGGGCACATCGTGAACATCAGCGCAGCGGCGGCGATTTCGAACTATCCAGGCTTCGGCATCTACGGCGGAGCCAAGGCGGCGCTGGAGATGATGAGCGAGAGCCTGCGGCTGGAACTGGCGCCGCTGGGCATTCAGGTCACGCTGGTACAGCCGGGGCCGTTTCGGACGGACTTCATCGCCCGAGGCCTGGAAAAGGCAGCGGGCGAGATCGCGGACTATGCGGGCAGCGCGCGCAAGTTTGCCACCTTTCTTGAAACGGTGAACGGCAAGCAGCCGGGCGATCCCGTGCGTGCCGCCGAAGCCATCGTGAAGATGGTGCTCGAAGGCGAAGCCCCGCTGCGGCTGCCACTGGGCAAGTATGTGGTGAAGAAGATGCGCGACAAAGCGGTGTCTCTGACACGCGAGGTGGAAAAATGGGGAGAGGTGGCAGCCAACACGGACTTTCCGAACTGAGTATGGCCGTTCACACCCTCCACACGAAGCAGATCATCCGGGCCACGCGGCAGGAGGCCTGGGATTTTTTCTCGAACCCGAGAAATCTGGCCAAGGTCACGCCGCCGGAGCTGGGGTTTGAGATTCTCACGCCCGACCTGCCGCCACGCATGCGGGAGGGGATGATGATCGCCTACCGTGTGCGACCATTGCTGGGGCTGCCGATGACGTGGCTCTCAGAAATCACGCTGGTGGAGGAGGGCGTGCGCTTCATCGACGAGCAGCGCGTGGGGCCGTATGCCGTGTGGCACCATGAGCACGAGTTTCATGATCTGGGGGATGGCCGTATCGAGCTGGAGGACCGGGCAACGTACGTCCTGCCCTTCGCACCGCTGGGCGATTTGGCGCATGGGTTGCTCGTGCGCCCGCAGCTTGAGCGCATCTTTGCGTTCCGCGAGCGAGCGGTGCGGGAGCGGTTCGACCCTAGCCTGAGCAAGGGATGATCGTTTGTTCGACTTGCGCGCCGTTACAGCGTAAACAAATAGCCGAATGAAGATTCCTGTTGTTTACGAATTGAACGGCCGCCGCCGCTTCCTGCTGGTGCAGGACGGGGAGACGATCAGTATCGGTCGTGCAGCGTCATGCAGCATTCAGCTTGAGGGTGATGCCGTGCAGGAAGTGGAATTGACGGCCCAGTTTGTGAACGGCTGTCAGTTCGTCGTCGTTCATCCAACCAGTGGCATCGTGCCGTATGCACAGCCGTTGCCCTGGAAGCTCACGCTGGGTGGAATAGGTCTGGAACTGCTCCGTCCGGTGCAAGCCGCAGCAGGCAAATCCGGGCGCGAGATTGTTTTGCAGGGGCTGGGTGCTGGGGACACGCGTCTGGAACTACGCCCCGACCAGCCGCTGCTGCTGGGCGCGGGTGAGGACTGCGCGGTGGTCATTCCAGATGCAGGCTGTCCTGCCGTGCTGCTGGCTCTGTGGGCGGCAGCAAGCGGGAAGGTGCTGTTGCAGGTGCTGGATGACTCCGCCGTCGTGGGCTGGCTCGGGCGTGCGGGGGAAGCCGAGGCCGAACTAACACTGCCGCTCAGTTTGAGCATCGGCGGCAGGGTGCTTCTCATCAGCAATGTCGCTCAATCGGGAGTCCCTCAACTGGTGGCGAGACCGATGGTGTCTTCTGCTGCCCCGGTACTGCCCATGGGACCCACCATTCTGGCCAAGGGTGCAGACACCGGCCCCAAAATCATTTCCCGGCAGGGCAAGGAAGATGGCGGCAATCCTGCGCCAAAGACGGCATCACCAGCCGCCACAGGCCGTCCGGTGGTCCAGCCGCCGCCCACGGGCATCTCTGCCTCTGAAGCAGCACCGTTGACCATGGAAGAAGCGATGGCCCCACGTCCCGCGCCTGCCAGTCCCAAAGCCTTCATTCTTTTCAGTTGGCTACAAGTGGCGCTGACCTATGCGGTGGCGTTTTTGCCGGAGCAGGGCGTCGAGTTGTGGACCGCCGCTGGTGGCACGCTGGCGCTGACGCTGCTGCTCGGTCTGGTGGCGCTGATCAAATAAAGCGGCTGGTTTTTTTGCAGCCGGTGTCATACATCGCGCTGTCCTGCGTCACTCAGCAGGAAATGAATGGAACGCGCCATAGCCGACCAGCTCGAAGCCCTGCATCCCGACGCCTTTGGCTGGGCGCTGCACTGCTGTGCGGGCGACCATGCCCGCGCGGAAGACGTGCTGCAAAACGCCTACCTCAAGCTCGCGCAGCAGCGGGCGCAGCACGATGGGCGCTCCAGCTTCAAGACCTGGTGGTTCGGGGTCATCCGCTTCACGGCGCACGAGGAATTTCGGCGGCTGCGTTATCGCGAATCCTTGCTGGGCAGGCTGCTCCAGCTTGCGGGGCCGGAGCACGATCCGCGCCCCTCACCCGCACGCCAACTGGAGCTGGACGAGCGCGCTGCCGAGCTGCGGCGCTGCCTGGCGCAACTGCCCGCACGGCAGGCGGAAGTGCTGCACCTCGTGTTTTACCAGGATCTCACGCTCAACGAAGCAGCGGACGTGATGCGGGTCAGCATCGGCTCCGTACGCCAGCATTACGAACGCGGCAAAGCGCGCCTGCGCACGCTGCTGCAACCCGACTCTCCTCATGAAGCCTAACTCTGACGACGATCTGTGCGCGGTCTTTGCGCATGCACGCCGCTGCGATCACGAAGACGCCCCAGCTTGGCGGCCGGAACTACTCGACGCACCCCGGCAGCGGCCCCGCACGGTTTTGCGTTGGGTTCCGGTGGCTCTGTTAACAGCCTGCGTGGTTGTACTGGCGGTCTTCATCTCTGATGGGCCAGGCCATGAGCCACGGTTGAGTGAAGCCCTGCCGCCGCTGTTTGACTCCCCACCAGGAGAGCTGTTTGCCAGCCTGGAGCCACCGCTTCTGGCATTTGAAGCCCCTTCCGACATTCTGCTCACGTCTCGTCTCAGTACTAAAATCCCATGAAAAAGCTCCTTTGCTTTCTGTTTCTCGCCGCCACCTGCCTGCCTGCCGCTCAAGTTGAAGACTGGCTGAAAAGCGGGCTGTTACACCCTGACATGATCGCTTCCGTGCGTGACGAACTGGCCCTGACAGAAGAGCAGCAGACCAAGCTCAACTCCCAGCTTAGCGAGGCTCGTGCTCAGGCCGGGCCGTTGGAGCAGGCCGTCAAGGCGGAGCAGAAGGCCCTCGGTCATCTCTTGGAGGACCGCAGCACCAGCGCCGACGTGGCAGCGGCGCAACTTTCTAGGCTGCTCGAAGCGGAAGCGGCCATCAAACAACTGCAACTGCGGGCGCTGATCGGCGTGCGCGATGTCCTAACGCCGGAACAACTGGCCAAAGCCAAAAAACTCGGCCCGCCGAAGATCGCCGCAGACGGTGGCTTGGAGGCGCAGGTGAAGGAAAAAGCGGGCAAGCTCAAAGCTGCCGTGGAAGCCCTCGGCGTACCGCCGACGGAAGCGATGAAGTATCGCGGTGGCGAAATCGAACAGTTGATCAAAAGCAGGCAGATGGCCGAGGCCAATGCCAAGCTGGACGAGCTGATCAAAGACTCGCACTTCAAAGAACTGGACGCCCCCGTCGAGAAGGTGGATTTTGCCAAATTCGAACCTGGCAGCACCGAGCTTGAAACGTTGCGGGAGCGCTATGAGCGCTTGCAAGTCGCGGGGCAGGAAATCATCTCCCTGCCATTGTTGCGTGAGCTGCTGCAGGCGAAGACAGCCTTTGAAGCCGCCAAAGAAGCCCAGGACGCCGACAAGGTGGGGCGCATTCTCACCTTTGTGGAAGGCAAGTTGAAGAAGTAACTTGCCAGTCTGGACCCCGCAGTGAGCTATGGTGGACTCTCACTTGAGCACCGCCGTGCCCACCGAGGGCGGCGAAACCGTAAAAAACTTTCGTTTGCCTTTGGCCCGTTTCCGGCGATAAAACGCCGTAAGTCACCTGTTAAGGGTTAGGCTCAGTCGTTCATCAGGTGATTTTGAATCCGTTGGTGTTCTCATACCGATGATCGGGGCTGGTTCTGACACGAGGCAGATGACCGCACCCAACAACGATATGAATACCAAGATGTACGTGGGCAACCTGCCCTTCGCCGCTCAAGAACAAGATGTTCGTGAGCTGTTCTCCCAATACGGTGGTGTCACCGAAGTGTTCCTCCCGATGGATCGCGAAAGCGGCCGTCCGCGTGGCTTTGCCTTCGTGACCATGGACTCCGCAGAAGCCATGAATGCCGCGATCAATGCGCAAAACGGCCAGGAGTTTCTCGGCCGCAAGCTGGCCATCAATGAAGCCCGTCCACGTGAAGAGCGTCCGGCAGGCGGTGGTGGCGGCGGCGGTGGACGCGGCGGCTACGGCGGTGGTGGCGGCGGCGGTGGTCGTGGCGGCTACGGTGGTGGCGGCGGCGGCGG
>TBL_comb48_EPIDRAFT_1002324_pt1 | contig 13245 bp, 7 predicted proteins | sample TroBogEpilimnion_37_FD_10681 | JGI IMG/M metagenome (IMG submission 10681)
CTGGAAGAGAAATGCCAAAAGTTAAACGAACTCGGTCTTATAAAAAGAGGACTGAAAATCTAGAACCCGCTTATGCTTAATTATTCCAATAATAATAATATTTTTGAAAAACTTGAAACTCGAGTTTGAGCAATGCAATTTGCTCCAGCATCTCCTATACAGTTACTCTCAAGATTCAAAGCCGTAATGCCTGTCATGCGAGAAATATGAATTGCTCCAGCATATCCGATAAGATTACCGGCAAGACTCAATTTTGTGATTCTGTTCATTTGAGCAATGTGTGAAGCACCCGTTTTTCGAATACTATTATACCCAAGATCTAAGTATTTCATCTGCGTCATTCGAGCAATGTGAGCAACACCATTGTCTCTAATACTATTGCGAGAAAGATTCAATTTTGTAACGCTTCTCATTCGAGCAATATGACTTGCTCCAGTATCTCCTATAGAGTTATTCTCAAGATTCAATTCCTTCAACCCCGTCATTCGAGCAATAGATGCAGCACCCGTATTTCCGATACCATTCATATTAAGATCCAAGCTTTTCAGTCCGCTCATTTGAGCAATGTGACCTGCTCCAGCATCTCCCATACGATTACCCCTAAGATTCAATTGAGCAATCCCCTTCATTTGAGCGATGTGAGCTGCTCCAGCCTCTCCGATACGATTTTCATCAAGATTCAAATCTGTCAATCCCATCATTTGAGCAATAGATGCAGCACCGGCACTTCCAATATCATTCATGCAAAGATTCAAAATGTTCATCCCCCTCATTTGAGCAATATGACCTGCTCCAGCATCTCCGATACGATTTTGTCCAAGATCCAAGGCTATGAGCCCCTGCATTTTAAGAAGACTGCGTGCCCCAGCTGCTCCCACATGATTGCGAGAAAGATTTAAATTCTTCACCGATTTCATTTTAGCAATACCTTCAACACCAGCATCTTCGATATTATTCGAGCTAATACCCAAATCTACAATGTTTTGCATTTGAGCAATCAACTGAGCACCGGAATCTCCTATATGATTATTATTGACATTCAAGTGGGTAAGTCCCTGCATTGAAGCAATATACGAAGCCCCAGCCTCACCTAGATGATTAGAACTGATATCCAAGTGGATAAGCCCCTCTATGAAAGCAACGCAACGAGCTCCCTCATCCCCTAGCTCATTAGAACTGATATCCAAGTAGGCAAGTCCCCTCATTTGAGAAAGAAGCACCGCCCCTGGCTCCCTGATTGCATTGGAGCTTAGATTTAATCCTACCAGGCTCCTGATTTTAACAATGGATGCAATGCCAGCATCTCCTAGATGATTCAAGCTGAGATCTAAATAGCTAAGTTGCTGCATTTGAGCAAGCAGTGCCGCCCCAGCCTCTCCAATTGCATTGGAGCTGAGATTCAAGTCCATCATCCTTGACCCCACAGAAGAGGTCTCATGACCGGTTTGATATTCAGCACCACTGAATTTTGAATTCGATCGCATTTGAGTAAGAGATGCAACTCCAGCATCCCCAATGTAATTGCCGGCAAGATTTAATCTTCTGAGCTCCGGCATAGAAGCCAGGTAACCAGCCCCAACTTCTCCGATCTGATTGTAGCTGAGATCTAATACTCTGACGCCCCTCATACGCGCAATTTGAAAGATTTCTGGATCACCCACCTGATTATGAGCAAGATTCAATTGCCTGAGACTAGACATTTGACTCAGTACCGCAGCTCGAAAAGAACCCACCTGATTTTCGCTAAGATCTAAATCTTCAACTGTATCCATATAAGTAATCGCCATAAACCCCTGACCTGTGACTTGATTTTGAGACAGGTTAAGCCTTTTGAGCCCTCGCATCTGTGCAATCACAGATACTTCGAAATCACCAATTTGTTGATTTTTAAGATGAAGTATTTTCAAGTGGTTAAAATAGCGAGCATCTTTTAAAAAATCATCGATGCAGAGACTATTGCCATCAAGATCTATCACTGACTCAAGGGATAATTCCTCAAGATCGGCAGGAAGCCTGCTGAATAAATCAGGATCAATTTGCGAATGCAAAATTTTTAATTTTTTAATGCTTTCAACATTGGACTGAAGAACCTGTAAAAAATCCACATCAGTCACAATTGCTTCTGAAAAAACGAGAGATTCGGATCCATTAGCAAAATCCCCTCCCACACGACCATGCATGGCATGCGCAAAAGAAGAGCACAACAAAAAAAACATCGCAACCAAGTAAAAACTTTTCATGCAGAAACTGATACTTGAAAAAAAATTTTAAATCAATTTTTTTGTTAGAGCACCCCCTCCATCCTCAACTGCGTCGTTGAGGCATCCATTAAACCATCGATTAAATTAAATTAAAAAAACAAAGAAAGACCGTGAGCAAGTATCCTCGAAATGAGAGAACAAGGAGGTCAAAACCAAGTATTCTGCCTTCCTCTAGCAGATGGCGTCGTGTCAAAAGTTCTGAAAATTTCCCAACAGACCGCCTCAGCTTGCAAGCCACACCGAGAGTGCATCAAAAGCCAAATAGAGCATCCACCAGGTAACAATTGATAAGTACAGGGGTGCGAAGCGCTTCGTAAGTCAAGAACCAAAACAGTTTGACTTACTTGAGTTTTTATCTGGCATAGAACCTCAAGTAGGCCAGGATGTGCGAAACTGAAGTAATTCGGAAAACCAAAATATCTGATCAATGACTAATGCCATCGCTCTTCCAAAAACTTCTCTTCCCATTCCCATTTCTTGTATGATTCATGGATCGACGGAATTCAGCCGAAGCACTCTCAATCATTGAGAACCATTGCTTTCAACAGTTAAATGGGTGAATTTCTATCTAAGAATTTAAATCCTTTTGAGGTAATAAGCTTTTTTGATTTTAACTTTGAGACTATCCTTTGTGACCGTGCTTCACTCGTGTTTTCCTAATGCCTAAAAAGGCGACTTAAAAAATTATTTTAACTCAAGCGTTATTTGATGAAATCGGGTGAAACTTGTCGTCTTAGAAAGAACCTAACATCACTAATTGGCTTCAACAAATAGGGGCCATCGGTAAATCTTAAAATTGATCAAAATTTGAGCTAGCTATCAAAAGGATTTCATGCTTTGAGATGCGCTAAAACGAAAAATTGAACCTAAATTGAACTTCAAGCGGCTCGACTCAGGCTCGTGAAGATGCACTATGAAGCAATGTTCATTTGGACGAAAATCTCTCGTGTATGGACGCTTTGATACTCCTTCAAATACTCAAAAGGCTCAGAAAATCAATTTATTTTATCGAAAGGGCATTCTGCCGGAGCTCTTGATTTGGCTTATGGAGCGAGGGAAAGATCTCAGAAAAAAAATTAAATTATTTTAATTGTTATGCAACTAAGACGGCCGGTCATCCTCCACCGAATTGGCATAGGAAGATACCTTTTGCAACCGCTAGCTTACCATGGAAACCGTGTGAATTCACACTACTTGCTTTTAACACAAGCGCAGCACCAGACAATCGTGGAGCTTCAAAAACTATGAGGCAACCTGAGTTTTGAGAAAATTTTCTTCGATGAGAACTTTATCTTTTTGACAGTTGAGAAGACCTTGAAAGTTTGGTGAATTGCCGCGTCGCTGAACAAAATAGTAGGAGTTGCAGCCGAACTGTGTTGGATTTTTACCTGGGTTTAGAGCATCGCTCCTTTTGTTTACGCTCGTCCTTTTGAGCAAACTCGTAATGATCTGTCTTCATGGGCTTGCCAGTTAAGTTCATCGGCAATAAAGGAGGTCTTGGCTATGAAGTGGCGACTCATCGCGCTCTTGAAGACTAGGGAGTTCTGTTAATGCTTCAGGGTCTGCGGGCTTACATTCCCGCCTTTGATGAAGATGTTTGACCCATCGTAGAAAGCATGAATAAACTCAAAGGTGCGAGAGTTATCTCAGACTTGGAAGAAAAACCCAACTGTATGCGTCTTGGAGAAAATTAGTAGCTGGCAATGGGTGCATCCTACTCGTGGCAGGGACCCTCACGGAATACCTCCTAGCAAGGGCACTTAAGATCCCTCTTAATACAGAACCAGAGATTGGCCACTTAGGGAGCTTCCTCTTTCCGGAAAATTTACCTTTTGAGTTTTTAGAGAGCTTAGAAAAAAAGCAGATCGGACGGTCGTCGAAGAGCATGTTTCAGGGGTGGTCTTGGTGAGTCTTTATCTCATCCCTTCCTCTCAGGGGCATCCGATTAAAAAACTTTCGCCACCATTTTGTCAAAGTCAGTGGAAAATAGGATTCGCAAGCCTTTCATAGAGCTGAAAATGGTCTTGATTTAGCAAGCATTATCACGGAGCATTGATCTTGCCTTTAGAAGAAAAAATCTCAATGAATGAAACAATTATCCTCTGAGTTATTAAATGAGTGAACCCCCTTTCGAAGCAGAACTAAAATCCATGAAACTTTCGGACCCCTTCGATCGCGTGATCGATTTCATTGCCTATCGAAAATCTTGCGGCCCTAGAAACGCTTTAAGTCCTAGATTCATCCATCTTGAGAAATTGCAGCAAATAAGACTGATAAGCTCCATGAGGATAGGACTTTGCCAATTTTTCAAATTGAGATTTCGAGATATAGCCTTTGTTAAAAGCAATTTCCTCTAAGCACGCAATTTTCAGGCCCTGCCTGGCTTCCAAAGTTTGAACGAACTGAGAAGAGCTCAGAAGCGCTTCGTGAGTTCCGGTATCCAGCCAAGCCACCCCTCTTCCGAAAATCTCAACATTCAGGGTTCCCTCTTGTAGATACATTTGATTGATGTCGGTAATCTCTAATTCTCCTCGGGGTGAAGGCTTTAGTTTCTTGGCAAAGTCAACGACTCGACTGTCATAAAAGTACAGTCCTGTAACAGCCCAATTTGATTTGGGCTTTTTTGGTTTTTCTTCAATGGAAATTGCTTTTCGATTTTTATCGAATGTGACCACCCCGAAGTGCTCAGGATGAGGCACGTGGTAGGCGAATACAGTTGCACCCTGCTTCTTTTGCAATGCAGACTTCATTCTTTTGGGGATATCTTGACCATAGAAAATATTATCTCCTAAAATAAGAGCACAAGCTGTACCATGGATGAACTTTTCACCAATGAGAAAGGCTTGAGCAATGCCTTCTGGTTGAGACTGCGAAGCGTAAGAGAAATACATCCCCAACTCACTTCCATCGCCCAATAAACCTTCGATCATCGGAAGATCCCTCGGAGTACTGATGATCAAGACTTCACGAATTCCAGCAAGCATGAGCACCGACAGCGGATAATAAATAGTCGGTTTATTATAAACCGGAAGAAGCTGTTTAGAAATCGACTTAGTCACAGGAAAGAGCCTTTTTCCAGTGCCTCCGGCGAGTAAAATGGCTTTCATGAATTACCTTTCCTACCCCTGTGAAGTGGAGTCTATAGTGTGATCAGAAGCTTCCCACACCCTACACCCCCCACGAGTCCCTGTAGACACTTGCTTGCGCATCTCTTCTACTTCGCACTTTTGAATGACCTCAGCTTATCCAAGAACTAACCCAAATTTTAGAACCTCAGACACGTCATGTTAGCTGAGTTACTTCACCGAAGTTTTTTCTGTCAAGTCTTATATTTTCCCTACTACAAGACCTTTCAAGCTAAAATATCAATTTTTAAAGTTTCATAGCCAAAGATCATCAACCTGTTTCAGGATCGTTGTCTCCCCACCGACAAGGGCCACTTTACCTCATGAGTCGTAACAAAATTACGTATTATTTTCAATCTATGAAATTCAGTAACCCTTGCTCGTTGTCCCAGACTAGGAGACTTGTTTTTAAGCTTCATCATGTCTTTTTTTCAAAAGGATCCTACGTGGCTTGAGCTCAAAATTATGCTACCCAAATCATTGATCCATCCTTTTGCGTCTTTCCAAAGATTTGATAGCATCCCTCATTGTTTTTTTTGAATTTTGGCTACTCAATAATCCAAATTTTCTCAAAAAATGCAGAGGAATGCGTCCAAGATTCAGTTTTGTGCATGGCGTACCCCACCGATCTTACGTGAAAAAAAGTCTAGGACTCGTACATAGTTAAGTATTGCTACGCTCATGTACATGACTCACTATGAGAGAAATCCTCAAAACGTCAAGAACAAAGCCCTCAGAAACCTAGGAAAGCTTCACTAACGGATCAAGCCAGTAAGCCATCCCAAAAAGGATGAATCTTAAAAAAAACTGGAAAAAATCAATTTAACATGTTTCATTTCGAGAAGAAGGAAGGGAACTATGGATTTTTCATTTACAGAAGATGACAAGCAGCTTCAAGAACTCGTCAAAAAATTCACCCGAGAAGAAATCATTCCACAGGCTTCGCATCATGACAAAACAGGTACGTTTCCTCTAGAAATTGCTAAAAGCGCTTGGAAACTCGGATTTATGAATACCCATATCCCTGAAGCCTATGGAGGTCCAGGTCTCAGTGCTGTGCAAGGGTGTCTGATCACAGAAGAACTCGCTTATGGCTGCAGTGGGATCACCACAGCACTAGAAGCGAACCATCTGGCAAGCACCCCGGTACTACTTGCAGGAAACGAAGAACAAAAGAAAGAATTTTTAGGAAGACTTGCTTCAGAACCCGTCTTTGCCTCGTATTGCGTCACCGAACCCCAAGCAGGCTCTGACGTGGCAGGCATTCAAACGCATGCCAAAAAAGTAGGATCAGACTACATCCTTCATGGATCCAAAATGTGGATCACAGGAGCAGGTTTTGCTAACTGGTTTTTTGTGCTTGCTGTTACCGATGCATCGCTCAAGCATAAAGGACTTACAGGTTTCATCGTTCCAAGCGACACTGCAGGCATCCTAGTAGGTAAAAAAGAATGGAATATGGGTCAACGAGCAAGTGACACCCGCGGACTCACTTTTGAGGAAGTCAAAGTCCCTGAGAAATACCGCCTAGGACAAGAGGGAGATGGATTTAAAATAGCTATGGCCGCTTTTGATCACACAAGACCTCCTGTCGCCATGGGTGCAGTTGGAGTTGCAAGAAGAGCCATGGAAGAATCTATCCGATATTCCAGTACACGCAAGACATTCGGAAAACCCATCCAAGAATACCAAGCGATCAGCTTCATGATCGCAGATATGGCAAAGAATATCGAAGCAGCAAGACTTTTAGTTTATAAATCTGCCTGGCTACTTGACCAAGGAAAACGCAATACCCAATTTGCCTCTTTTGCCAAGGCTTTTGCTGCCGACACAGCCATGCAAGTCACCACAGACGCCGTTCAAATCTTTGGAGGCTATGGCTACTCTCAAGAATATCCCGTAGAAAAACTCATGAGAGATGCTAAAATCTATCAAATTTATGAAGGCACTAGCCAAATTCAACGCTTAATTATCGCTAAAGAAATCCTTTCCCAGTAACTAAAGAACCTCCTTCCAAAAAAAATGAGAGACAAAACGAAGATTCATCTGAACGAGCTTTCAGAAAGAATTTTATCTTTTTGCTAAGAGACAAAGGAAGCTAGAATTAAAAAACGGCAATGTCACTAGGTGCGCAGGAAATAAAATCTCTCAAAACAAAAGCCCAAAATCAAGTAAATACTGACAAATAGGTTTGAAAAAACGATTTATTACCGACAAGTAGAGACATAAGAGAAAATCGAAGCAAGCTTTTTTTATTGCAATATAAATTGATCAAGGAATCAGAAAATGAAACACAATCAGAGAAAAATAGAAGCTATTTTTTCTATTTTGAAAAAAATTTTATAAAATGATTTTTTTATCACCATTTGAGACTGCAAATGTACGTGGAAATTCAATTTCTAAAAATTTATTCCTTAAGATGAATCATCAATTATAAACCTAACAACATAAAAACGCGATTTTTCGATAGGATCTAAGTCTGAATCGCTCTGAGTTTTTTTCTCAGTTTCCACTATAACACTAATTATTAATTTTATATCTTTTTTCTTCCAAGGATGGAGCATAATTAAAATTATTTACCGAGAAAGAATCAAACTCTGAAGAATAGCCTCCTCTTGACTTCAATTTATCGACTAATCTTGGAAAAATATATTGAATATGATTATATTTTTCAACTATGAACCTTTGTCTTTCATTATTTTTTTTATATGAATTTAGATATTTATTTTTAATATTTTTATTAAAACCTTAATGGAGGCAAATGGCCATCTTTACTTTTTGGTTCTTTATTATAATTCAAGCGTTGGTACTACGAAAAAGTTTTTAATTTAAAAGTTTGATCAGATCCTATCGCATTGTTTGAATTATCAGTGTTTAGATTGACGTTATGCCAACGAATATCATTAATATAACAACCTCTATCAAATGTACTAGCATCTGATAAATATTGATTTTGTCGAGTTGCATCCAATTGATCCTGACTTTGTTCAGTTGCCCCTGATTGTATTGACTTGTCTTTGATTACTTAGTCCCACAACCTAAAGTTAGACAAACCACGGACACAAATAGAATGTAAAAATTAGATATACGCAACATGCTCGTGGAATTATACATTAAATCAAGCACTGCGTGCTATACCTTAAAATCCCTCATAAAATCATGAAATTCATTTTTAAAAATCAAGGGACCCCTAAACAATGAATTTTCATAAGAATAAAGATTAAAATTTAATAATTTACCACTAATAGTCATTAAAGTCAATTTTTTTACTATTTATTTCCAAGTGAAAGCACTATCCATCAAGACAACATCCAAGTTACAAGACTCGAGTCTACATAGACTAAGTAGGCAAAAATTAATTTGAAAAATAGATTTTTAATCGCCTCCTCATATCACATCAGAAAAAAGATTCAAAATCAGATACTTATAATAAATAAATTTTAATAATATAACTTAGATTAGAAAACTATCGTCAAATTCAACATTCTTTGATTGATCTGAAGAGAATGGCTCGAATCCATCGAGGAGCATTTTAAAAATCAAGCCATGGGTCTTTTTTTCAAGTAACTTCATTAATGGACCTCATAGAGTATTAAAATAATTGCATCAAAAGCCCAAGTGTCACCTCCGACGCACATGAAGCCATTCAGAGAATGGCCCCAGGGATCGTAAAAAATCACTTAAAAAAAAGCGTCGCAGGAAATTGAGTAAAAATCAGCGAATTTTCGTTTCAATGCAATTGTTTGCTCAAAAATTAAGTCATTTGACTTGATTTGTGAAATTGGTGGTAGCGTCCTTGGAGCTTCAAAAGATCTTCGTGACTTCCCTGTTCCACGATAGAACCTTGCTCTAAGACCACAATCCAATCCGCATGCTGGACAGTTGATAAGCGATGAGAGATGATCAAGGTGGTACGATGAACCATAAGCTCTTCTAAAGCTTCTTGAACTGCGCGCTCTGAAACAGAGTCTAAGCTTGAAGTAGCTTCGTCAAGCACAAGAATCGGAGCATCCGAAAGAAAAGCTCTTGCAATAGAAAGTCGCTGACGTTCTCCTCCTGAAAGCTTTTGTCCTCGATCTCCAATGATCGTTTGCCATCCTAAAGGTAATTTTTTAATAAAATCAGTTGCATGCGCTTGTTCGGTTGCTTTTTGAATTTCATTCAAAGAAGCATTCAAGCGTCCGCAACGGATATTTTCTTCAACAGTATCATTGAATAAGAATATATCCTGACTAACAATAGCAATCTGTCTTCGTAAATCTTGAATAGAAAAGTTCCGAATATCTATCCCATCAATTTCAATACTTCCTTTTTGAACATCAAAAAGCCTTGGAAGTAAACTCACAAGCGAACTTTTTCCCGCCCCACTTGCTCCGACAAGTGCAATGACTTTTTGATGAGGTACAGTAAAACTCACTTCTTTTAAAACTAATTGACCAGGTCTATCTGGATACGCAAAAGAAACTTTTTTAAAATCAATGCTATTTTTAAATTTTGACAAACCTTGAGAATCTTTCGATTCTTGAATATGAGATTGCCATTGAAGAATTTCTTGCGTGCGATCGATTGCTGCAGCAGCGTGACTCAATTTAATATTGATATCATTCATAGTACGCACAGGATTAATCATCATAGAAAAGGTGGTAAAAAAAGCGAATAAATCTCCCGTCGTCATTCTTCCATCAATAACCTGCAGACCACCATAATAGATGAGCGGCGCTAAAGAAAATGCTGTTAAAAGTTCTACTAAAGGATGGGATGCCTCCTCAACAGCTGCTGTTTTTAGAAAGATTTTTGCGTAATTTTCATTTTGTTGATAGAACTTCTTCGCAGTGTATGCTTCTAGTCTAAAAAGCTTGATGGTACGAATACCTGTATAACTTTCTTGAAGAATCGAATAAAAGAGAGTACTGATCTCACTTATTTTTACAGTATACCTTTTCAAAATGCTTCCTGTTTTTACAAAAACTATCGCCAAAATAGGAATCACCAAAAACGTTACAATCGTCAGCCTCCAATTCAGCTTGAGCGCGTAGCCAACAAGAAATAAAAGAGTAATAGGTTCTCGAATGATCATATTAATACACCCCAAACCCACATCAATATGCTGAGGATCTGCGACTGTACGAGAAATCAGTGTACCTGTACTTTGTGCAGTAAAATAATCTGCTGAAAGGCCAAGGAGGTGTTGGAAAATTTTATTTTTTATATTTTGATTCACACGAATGATAACAATACGAAGTAAGTAGTAATGAGTAAAACGTACGAAGAAATTTAAAAAATAGATCCCAACGACAGCAAAAGTAAACCAAATGAGATTAGATTGATCTTTTTTTACGATGACGTCATCTAGCATGTACCTGACGACAGGCGCAGGTCCCAATCGAATAGCAGACAACGGAATAGCTAAAAGGATACAAGTGACGATATACCAAAAATAAGGTCGGATATAGGGCCTGAGCTTGAATAGAGACTGAAACACGACTGAAGGTACCGAATGGGAGCGAGCCTGTCAATCAGGTTGTTCCATTTGGGTGTTTTTTAAAATTTTGTGTTATTGGGTTGTCATGAATAAGGCAATCTTTTTAGACCGCGATGGAACGATCAATGATGACCCCGGGTACCTGAAAGACCCAGAACAATTAATTTTATTTCCTCAGGTGGGAGAATCCCTTTTTTTGTTACAACAAGCGGGTTACAATCTGGTCATCGTCTCTAATCAGTCAGGGGTAGGCAGAGGCTTGATCAACAGGGAGCAGTTAAATCAAATCCATAAACGTTTGGATGAGATTTTAGCATCTTTTTCGGTAAAACTCGACCATTACGCTCTTTGTTTGCATCGCCCTGAAGAAGGCTGCGCTTGTCGTAAGCCTGAACCTAAAATGATTGTAGACACTGCAAGAAGCCTCAACATTGATTTAGCACATTCTTATATGGTGGGAGACAGAATCTGCGATTTAGAAGCAGGACGAAGGGCCCGTTGCCGCGGGTCTCTCCTCGTGCGAACAGGGTACGGTCGTTTCACAGAATCCAAGATGACTCAGGGACAAGCTCTTTTTATAGCAGATACCCTTTGGGAAACAACTCATTGGATTCTGCAACATGGATAGACATATCCGGGATCAAGCAATTGTCCTTCGTTGCGTTCGTCTTGAACCTAGAAGTCAGATTTTGACCGCTATCACAAAGACCTCAGGAATGATTCGGGTAGTAGCAAAGAATTCGATCCATTCTAAAAGGTGGGGAGATGCTCTTTCTTTGTTTACCGTTTCCGATTGGATCTTTTACCAAAAAAGATCAGCTTCTTTGGGAGTTTTAATTGATGCAACTACCAAGTATTTTTTTGAGCCTTTACGAAAAAACTATCCTAAACTTTGCTTGGCAAGTGCGTTCAATGAATGCCTCCTGTGTGTCGTACCTGAACAACTGGGATCACCTGAGTTTTTTCGCTTGCATGCTCATGCCCTACTTGCACTCGCTGAGGAAAAAGTACTACCTACACTTTTCATGCTCAATGTTTACTTAAGCAAGCTCTTGCTTTTTATGGGAAACAATCCTGAGTGGAGGCATTGCTTGGGATGTTTTTGCAGCTTAGAAAGTTTATCTCTTGAAATTCAAGTACAACCCTCCATTGCTCAAGGAGGGTGGCTTTGTCCCCATTGCTCTTTTACAGATAGGACATTACCCGTAGTCGTTCTTTGGCATTACGAAAAAAGCTTGCGCATTCCTATAAGTGAGTTACTTCAAGAAAAAATGAGCTCCTTTCATCAGAGTCTTTGGTTTAATTGGTTCAACGATCATTTGCATTACCATGTCGCTGGATGGCGCTCTTTAAAAAGCCTTGCCTTTTTCTTAGATGAAAATCGTTTTGAAAGACTCTTTTAGTTCTAACAAACAATGGTAACGATCCTTCAACTTTTGATCATTTGATGACAACAAAATATCAATTGACTCAAATCTCAGGTTGATCCGTAATCTGACTGAGCTCGTTTGCCTGATGCTCAAAGACCGAATTCGAAATAAGTACTTAAATACTTCGAAATTAAAAGAAAACTTCGAAATCTGAATACCTCGCTCGAAGATCTTCTTGATGAAGACAACGTTGTCTGAACCATTGAAAACCTATGAAAGAGGCCTTCGGCATACCATGCTGCTTTTGCTGCCGCGGGAAATCCCTACCTATCAATTAGGCCAGAACTGTTCCCCGTCCTCCGTATCAACAATAGCTATTAAAATCAGACCGCAACCCTCTTTCCATATTTCATTCCAAATCCACAAAGCCTTTTTTGATCATTTGTATGACCTCAGGATTAGTGAGACTTCATGGCTTTTCATGCGGTCAAAAATTTACGCATTGATTAAACTTTTTTTATGAAGACATCGATATTTCAATCGAAAAAACTTTGGATTCGATCAGCAAGAAAAAGCAAAGGCTCGAAACTGGCTGCCATTTCACATTAGCTATTGATTTTTGAGATTGTAGACCCTTTAATAGATTAAATCTAGTTAAAAATCGATTTAGTTGATTTAGATATTTTGTGTTCAAAATTTTACTCGGGTAAGTGGCCCGCAGGATAAGGGGGCCGACTTCCCACGGAACCGGACTTACGGGTCACGTATCCGGCTCTTCATGCGAATCCATTTGCTCACTGCAAACCAATACGGCAATCTATTCGAGGACCGAATCTTTTGATCTACCCAATTGATAAACCAGACGTTAGGATAAACTCTTTCAACCCCCGTGTCTCAGGATAGTTGTCGTGCCAAGTGTTGAAAATAGGGGGGCGAGAAGATAGGGTTTTGAGACATGAAAAATCGTAAAATTTATTCAAAAGAGTTTAAAGAAACTTGAGTAGAAA
>TBL_comb48_EPIDRAFT_1002329_pt1 | contig 13232 bp, 16 predicted proteins | sample TroBogEpilimnion_37_FD_10681 | JGI IMG/M metagenome (IMG submission 10681)
TATATAAAACAAGCTCTTGTTTGTAAAGGCCGCTCTCATTTCTCTGGAACCGCTTCAAGCATAACCTCGGTACAGTAAACCAAAAAAACTTACAATTTAGGCGGTGCGGGCAGCGCGTGGTCATTATGTAAGATTTAAAAATTTTTACGATAATTCATATAAAGTCCTAGCTCAATATTATTAATTTATATCCAATAAGCCCGATGACATTAATTCGGAAGATAAATTGATTATCCAAGGATCGGAACGAGTGATCTGCATTTACATCAATTTCGGTTTTGTTTTGAGCGTGTAAGCGCAGCTATCAGCGACTTTAATTTTTATGAATATCACTAGCTTGTGAGCAAATTGCAGGAACTTTTAGTTCTGTGTGGAGCAGAGGATCTCGAGCAGGATGTTAAACATTCTGTCTCTGTCGAAGATCCTTCATCTTAAGAGTTCTAAAAGGAGCTTACGGTAGATGAGCGTGAGGCAATCTGTAGGGTCATGAATGTTTCTGATTCTTCTTTGACGGGAGTGGATGCTATTTAGTTTCGTAAGTTTTTTTTTATTCCAGCGGCAATCTATTTCATGTATGCGTCTTGGTATGGATTGAAAAAACTATAAATGAGATTTAATTTTTAATTAATTTTTGCGCATAAGAGCTTGTTGTTTTTCGCTAGATTGAGATCCTGAAATGGGCTAGATTTCGCCTTGTCTTTTAACCATTGCTTTGGCTTTGTTGTTTTAATTCGGAGGTTGAGATGCCTAAATTGTTTTTATTGGGAGTGGTTGTTTTCCTTTGTTTCCATTTTTCAAATGCTGAGGAAAATCCATATAGTGTTTATGCTGCTCAAAGAGAGAGTGCTGCTTATGGGGACAAGTTGTATCGGGCGCAAGTAATTGCAGATAGTGTAGGGCAGGAAGAAGTTCCAAGCAAAGTTTTGGCTTGACAGGCTGAACAAGAGGGGTTCTCATTGAGCACTCAAGAAGAGAGTGAAGTCAGAGGGAGTCAGAGCGAAGTGGGGTCTCAATGCATAGGACGACAAAGTATAGGTGAGAATAAGGTTGAACATCAGAGAAATCCGTTAGAAGGATTCCAGGATGGAGATATGATGGGCGCATTTGATAAATTGGGTGGGTTACCGATGATCGACGGTCGTAATGCAAAAGCATGAGTCTGCAAATATTAGAGTTTGGTCTGCTGAAAAAACCGATAGTTTAATGTTTTTTAAGTCGGAAAGAAAATGATTGATACGTTTTTTATTGTCTTAGAACAATGAGTGCGTTCGCCATTTTTTTGCAATAGGGGATGATGTCGCCGGATGAGTGCGGCGGTCACGTGCTGGCTCGACGAGCTGGAGCTCATGTTAAATTTAAATAATTGACTTTAGTGGAGTGTGTTGGCTTGTGGCCGTACTACATGCAGTACAGTTGAAGGACCGCTAGGAGCATTGCTTTTTGGTTTGAGTCGTCTGGGCAAACTAGGCGCTTTAGTTCAAGTATTTTAAAAAATTCTAGAAATGAATTCATGCAAAGAATTCGTGAGGTTCAAGGCTTTGAAGCCATGCCCGATGTTCTACCGCTTCGGCTATGCGCCAGAGAGAGGCAATGCGGAGTTATTCTATGCGTTTTCAGCAAGTTCAAAATAAGGGGGAGAGTCCTTAAGTCGGAATTCAATGCATTGAGGTGCCTGGCTGCTATCAGCGCGTTGCAAAAAATTCATTTAAAAAATACATTTTTAAGTGTACTTTGACGCTAGGGATTGAGCGGGAAAATGAAGTCAGGTGGTTTTTTTTCTAATTTTTGTAACGTATATTGTAACAATATGATACAAAAGGAATGACATTATGAATTCGATGGAATCTGAAACCAAAAAAAAGAAGAAAGAAGGCAAATCAAGAGGGCGCTGCAATAGCATAGCAAAAGGAATGCTACCCAAGAGAGAATCAGAAAAAGCACTTCGAAAGTTAGCGGAACAAAATGCAAAGAGAGGCTATGAGCTTGAAATTTCTAAAAAAATGATCAATAGACGAGATCAAGAGATTCAAGCGCTGAAAGAGAGCCTGAAGTGTTCTGACAAGACCAGTGTAGACTTAAAAAAGAAGGCAGAGAAGTTAGATCGAGAATGCGATCTTTTGGAGAGAGAGTATTATCGTTTCAAGAAAGAAAGAGATCAGTTGAAGCATTACTCAAAAGCTCTAGAAACTCAGATTCAAGAATTAAAAAACGATTATTTCAATCATTAATCAATTCGATCGCATCTCGTGGGTTTCCTGTAGTCAGCGTTCGAGTCTGAGTTTCATCGGTTAGATATCCACTAAAATACTAGTTACACTGAGTCACAAAAATAGGATAGATTCAGGGATTCGAACCGAAGGAGTTATATGGCAAAAGGATACCATCATTTGACTTTAGAACAAAGGTCACAAATTTACTTGCTAAAAGCAGCGGGTACATCAATGGGTGAGATTGCTCGAATCCTTCAGTGTCATCCGTCCACCATTAGTCGCGAACTGAAACGCAACCAGGGGGCTAGAGGTTATCGGTATCAACAGGCTAATGGCAAAGCGGTAGAACGTCGAGCGAAGGCAAGTCGGACCTTCAAAAAGCTCAATCAAGAAATGATCGTAATGATTGAGGAGATGCTTTTGAAAAATTGGAGTCCGGAACAAATTTCAGATGAGTTAAAGCTTGTTGGTAATGGCATCAGCCACGAAACTATTTACAGGCATGTTTGGAGAGACAAGCGTTCTGGAGGTTTTCTCTACAAACATCTGAGACATTGTGGAAAAAAATACAATAGGCGTTCATTGTAAGTTCTGATCAAAGATGAGGTGAAATTTGCAATACTTTTGATTGTTGCCTTTTCAGTCATTTTTTAGTTTCACTACAATCATGGTTTCTTGTCGTAGTACTGGGCATTTTCTTGACCATAAGAAAATGCTTCTTTGAGGATAGATAGGCTTGTATACGAGTCCGATTCATTCCGAAATCTATGAATAAGTTTAATTTTTAATTTTGTTGATTTCATGAATTTTTGTGAATGCGATCTTGTCGTTTTTCACTGGCTTAAGCCCTAGAAAATAGTCTATGGTTGCTGTTAAATTTTGTCGTGGTATTTTGGGGAGGTTTTAGTGATGAATGTGTTGGGATTGATTTTATTGCTCGGTGGGCATTTTGTGACTTTTGGTCAAAATTTCGCTTGCGGTGATCCAAGAGCAGCTGATGCTTGGGGGTTGAAATCGAAGCAACTGGGGGTTAGGTATAGTGCGCAAGAAACCCGAAGTAGCGTCTTAGCTCGGCAGGCTGAACCAGAACAACAACAGAAAAATACGCCAGAAGCAAGATGCGAGGATCTGGAAAATCAGTCTGGAAGTGCTAATTTAACTCCAGAAACTTTTTATGATATGATAAGCTTTATGGATCATGAGACCGATACCACTCGGATGAAACAATGGGCGATCATCGTTAGAAATCATACAGTAGGGTTTTTCTCGGAAAATGAAAAAAAATATTGATGTGTTTATGGTTTATCTTGCACTCACGAGTGATTTTGCGATGGGTGCAGATGAAGCTTGCCAAGCCGTGAGTATAAGTCCTCCGATGCACGCAATGGCGATTTCGGAGAATCGATACCAGCATTATTTCCTGTCACGGCTCAATGAAATTGATCGTCAGATCAGTCGGCCTCATCAAGTTTTGAGTCAGGATTGTGTACTGGCTCGACTCAGCGAACTAGGAAGTATCATCCAAGTCATTGACGGAAATCTTGGAAGTGAATTACTGGAAATCATTCGAAGAATTGAAATCATGCAAGTTTATCGAGCCGAAGAATCCAGTTGCGCATCGTTTCGGTTAGCATGTTCTCGGGTTCAAGAAGCTGAAGCAATGAGAATCAATCAGATCATTGAAGAGATTCGAGTTAGAGATGATCCTACATGGGAAAGAAATAAAATAGTGCGATTGATGCGCGCGGTTCTAGCCCATCTTCGTTAGTGGGGTGCTTTTTAATGCTTGGGGGGTTGGTCGGAATGTTCTGGATGGATCACGATGGGAGGAAGAGGTGCTCCTTTCACACCGCAACCTAAGACGCAGACTATTCCTAAAAAGAAAATAAGTTTCATAGCTATACTCCTAAAATTGAAGGACTAAACTGAATCCTATGGATTCTAGTCCTAAATCAGTACGTGCATACCAACTCGGGCCAAGTTTCAAAAAAAGTCCTACTCCCGAAGCGATGTAGAAAGAATTTAAACCGGCTAAGCCTGTATCAGTTGATTGAGTTGCGCTTAGCACGGCATTTCTCAGGAATCCAAGGTATGCAAAGATTCCTAGGTTTTCACTGAAAAAAACATTGTATCTGAGTGTGGGCATCATGCCGAGGATGGAGTAAGCGTCTGATTCGCTGATATAGCCTAGGACTTTGTATAAGTGAAGGCTGAGTTCTGCTGTGATAGAATCCTGAATACGCAAGGAATGTAAGTAGCCTCTTTTTTTGATGCGCATTGCGTAACGGATCGATCCTGCTGAGAAAAATTGCTTGCCTCCTGTTGGATTTCCTATCGGATTGGTATTGGTGGAGGTGATTGAAAGTGTGCTTAGGGTATTGGAAGAAGCGTTGTTGGCTACGAAGCTTAAACCTACACTCAAGGATTGGGAGTTGGGATCAAATTCTGAACGTTCGTCTGTTGCTTCTCCTAAATCAGATTGATCTTCTGAGTCGAATAGGGGAGTGGGTTGTGTTTTCTCTAGGTCATCGAAGGGGAAGGTATCCGGTATTTTTTTGGTTACTTGAGGGGCAGTTGCAGGTTCTTTTTGAGATTGAAGTTGGGGGTTTTCTTTTTTTTCCTCTAAGGGTTGAGGAATGGAAACTACTTGAGGTGATTCAGGAAGAGGCAGAGGGAGAGAGGTCGTTTTGAGAATCGGCAGATCAAGCGGGTCCACAGAGGGAATGGGGTTGTCCAAGGTATCCGTTGTGGGCAAGCGGGTATCGTTCAAATCTTCGATTTTTTGAGGAGAGAGGGGGTCATTTAAGGTCGTTAGGGTTGTTTTATGGGTAGGAAAAGGAATATCTAAGGAGTCGGGGATATCTAAGTCATCTAATTGGATTTTTTGAGGGGAGGGAAATTCCCATGCATCCAAGGCGTCTGAGGTGGGTATAGGTAGGGAAGTTTCTGTGGGTTGGATTTGAATGGCTTGGTACCAATTGCCTGTACCAAGGGTACGATGATTTTGGTACCTTCGAATGCGTTTTCCAAGAAACATGTTTTTTTGATCTTGAATTTTAAGGATTTGAAAAGCCATGATAGGTTTTGTTGTTTCCTGAAGGAGCATGACTTTTCCAGGATAAAGTGTCGCAGGTGGATCAGGTGTTTGAAAAAGATAGATTTTACCTGAGTTGCTTTTTCCCAAAACTTGAACTTGAAAACTTACCTTTTGTACAAACTCTGCATTTGCTAGAGTGAGAAGCTGGCAGGAGAGATAAATCCAAGTGGTCAGTATTTTTTTGCCAGATCCCTGCACGTTCAAAATGTAGCTTGCTTACGGATCAGTGTCGAGTTGTTGAGGTCGTAATTTGAAAAAAAATGCTTTATTTTTGATTTTTTATTTTTTCTCGGGGGTATCCTTTGCCTCTTCTTTGGAAGCATTTGAGAGCCAAGCGAGGCATTTTTTAATTCAAAAAAAACGAGGAGAATGGCTTAAGTCTTGGTCTAAGCGTGTTGCTTTAGAAAAAGGAAGGCGTCGAGCACTTAGCATTGAGCGCATGAGGGTAGTCGGGTGTACTTTTTTGACTCAAGTCTCTGCCCAGCTTTATCAAGAAGGCCTTGCCTTTTTTTTAAATCAAAACTACCGATCAGCCATTGAAAAATTCAAGAAAGTCTTAGCAGAAGAACCTGAGCATTTAGAGGTTTTGACACGCATGGGGCAAGCTTTTTTACTGGAAGGCAGGTTTTCTCTTGCGCGCGAAACGCTGATGGCTTCGTATCAGCTGAATCCTTATGAAGTTTCTATTCAGTTATGGCTGGGCAGGTGCTTGCACAAGCTAGGAGATTTAAGAGCTTTAGTTTTTTTGGAAGCAAGCTTGGTTTTGCAATCGGAGCAGGCTTTTGTTTGGTATGCTGAAGCTCTTTTTTCTTTTGGAAAATCACAACAAGCTCTTTTGTTGCTGATGCAGGACACTAAGCGTTATCCCTTTCACCTTTTGAGCTTGATGGCACTTGCCAAAATACAGATGCAATCTCCAGCGAGCCTCTGGCATGCACGTAAAACGTTACAGCTTACTTGGAGTCGGTTGGAAGAAGGGTTTGTCGCTGTTTTAAATCCCAGGGACCCCTTTGCTTACGATCCCCGTCCTTCTCGGGAGGTCTTTCAACGCCGGTTGCAGCTTTTTTTAGATCAGGTGCAGCTTCAGATTGTCGAATCCAGTACAAAAAGGTCTAGTTCTGATGTCAAGTCGCAGCCATTGATTCCTGAATCTTCTTACGAATAATAGAAAGTTTCTTTTTTTATCACGCAAGCGTAGCTTTGAAAATTTAATTATGATAGCTTGGAAGCATTCAAGTGGTTTGTTCATTGAGCGCGTGCTAGTTTTTTTTGACAAAAGGTGGTTTCGATCTTTTGTTTTTGACTCAAGTGTGCTGGTGGTAAGTTCAGAAGGAGGTCTGTGGTGAGTTCATAGAATCATGCTCTCGTTGTGTCGAAAATCTATCCAACTATCCACAAAATGTGGGATTCCTAGAGTAAAAATCATGTCGCAAATTCCTGAAACTGCCAATAAAGGTTTAGAAAATATCATTGCTTGCACGAGTGAAGTGAGTACCATCCATGATGTTACTTTGCTTTATCGTGGATATACCATTGAGGATTTAGTTGAGCACTGTTGCTTTGAAGAGGTTGTTTATTTACTTTGGAGTAAAAAGCTTCCTGATGCGGCTGAGCTCAAGTCTTTTCGAGAAGAGCTTGCCCGGGTGGCGAGATTGCCTGAACCTCTTGTACAAATATTGCCGTCTCTTGCTAAGTGTGATGCACATGCGATGGCTAAGCTACGAACGGCCGTTTCTTACACAGGATTATTAGATCCTCAGGCGGAGGACACGAGCCCTGAAGGTATTCGATCGAAAGCATTGCGGTTAACGGGGATGATCGGGCCTATGGTGGCGGCGTTATCGCGCTTGGAGCAGGGTAAGCCTTTGAATGCTGGTTCTGGTCATTCTTTAGCAGAGCGTTTTTTGACATCGATTTTGGATGAGAAGCCATCCCAGGAAGCCATTGATCTTTTTGATACTGCTTTAATCCTGCATGCGGATCATGAGTTAAATGCTTCTGCTTTTACAGCACGGGTGGTAGCTTCTACGATGAGTGATTATTACAGTGTGATTAGTGCTGCGATTGGATCTTTGAAGGGGCCTTTGCATGGGGGTGCCAATGAGCAGGTGATGCTCATGCTTGATGAAATTGGTTCTTATGATCAGGTAGAAGCTTTTATTGAGGATGCTGTTTCTGCTAAAAAGAAGGTGATGGGTATTGGGCATCGGGTTTATAAGAATGGAGATCCTCGAGCGAAGATTTTGAAGGAGCTTTCTTTGAAAACCTGTCAGAAGGCGGGACTTGAGGAGTACCACAGGATGCTTGTGCAAATTCAAAAGCAGATGGAATTGCGCAAGGGATTGATGCCTAATGTAGATTTTTATAGTGGTCTTGTTTATACAGCACTCGGTCTTCGTCCACGAGATTTCACTCCTATTTTTGCCGTAAGTCGTATTTCCGGATGGACAGCTCAGGTACTAGAGCAGTATGCTACTAATAGGATTTATCGACCTCGGGCTTTTTATACAGGTCCTCTTGGGTTGCAAGTAGAATCCTAGAGGGAGTTCATTTTAACAGCGTGTTTTTGGTTCCATGGTTATTTTTATTGAGTTTGGGTTGTTCTTCCTTGTTTACTCATGGCAAGCGCAAGGAGCCTGATACTTCCCCGAGTGTTTTAAGTCAGAAGGTCTTGTCGCGTTGGGAAGCTCAGGTTGAGTTGATCAGCTTGCCTGAGGTCAGCGTTTATTTGCAGAGGCTTGCTCAGGGGTTTTGCATTCCAGAGTTTCAGTTGGTGCGTGTTTTTCTTTTTAAGGATCGAAATACTTGCGAAGAAAGTTGTGCTTTTTTAGACCATCGTCTTTACATTTCCTTAAGGATGCTTAGTGCCTTAAAGTATGAGAACGAGCTTGCTTTTTTGATAGCTTTACAGCTCGCTCATTTGAAGAGGGGGGATGCTTGGAAGCGGGTTCAGGTGCGTAAGTCGTTGGATTTTTGGGGTTCTGAGGGGGTTTTTAGTTTTTCCTTAGAAGAGGAGAAAGAGGCGATCAAACTTGCTATTGAGTGGCTGTACACGACTGGATTTGATCCGAGGGGTGCCATTTCTTTCTTAGACTCATGGAAAGCTTCTGGTTTGTGTCGGCGTTGGAATGTTTCTGATTGGCAGGAGCTGAAGCAGGTGGCATATCAGGCGATTGCTGCTCAATCTCCCTTACGTCATCCGATGATTCGTTCTGAGGATTTTCTGTTCATGCGAAAACATTTGGAGTTGTATCAAAATGAATAATCTCTTGAATGCTCCTGGGATAGCATGGGTCAGTTCTTTTTTTAAGGTTCTCTGCGTTGAATCATTACCTGGAGATGCAAGCACGAGAAAGTATTATCGTATTCGTGCTCCTGATAGAACGTATATTCTGATGAAAATGGCTCCTTTTGAGGATGCTTGTGCTTTACCTTTTTTAGCGGTTCAAAAGTATTTACAGGATATCGGAGTGAGAGTACCTCGTGTTTTTGAGGTATGTGAAGGTGACGGACTTTTATTGTTGGAAGATTTGGGCGATGTTACTTTATTAAAAAAATTACAAACGGTCCTTCATCCTCAAGAAGAAAAAGAGATTTATGAAGAGATTCTCGGTGTTTTAGCAGAATTTCAAAAACGTGCTTCTTTGAGACCTGATAAAAAGCTTGAAGCTTTTTCACTTCGGTTTGATCGTGCTAAATTAATGTGGGAAGTTCAGTTTACTTGGGATCATTTTTATAAAAAATATCTTAAAAAGGAAATTGCTTTTCAAGATGAGCAATTATTTTTAAAAGTTTTTGACGGTATCTGCACTACATTAAGCCAAGAGCCTCTTGTATTCACCCATCGGGATTTTCATAGTCGTAATATCATGTTGTTTGAGGATGATTGGGCCATGATTGATTTTCAAGATGCGAGATTAGGTCCTTTGCAGTACGATTTGGTCTCTTTGCTTCGAGATAGCTATTATCAAATGTCTGATGATCAAGGGGAGCTTTTGATCCATGCTTATAGAACGAAGTGTCAAGATTTGGGTCAAAAAGTTTCCGATCCTATGCATTTTTTATATATTTTTGACTTAATGTCTATTCAAAGGAATTTTAAAGCTATTGGAAGTTTTTCTTCTTTTATGAATTTACGAGGAGATTCTCGTTATTTAAAGTATATTGGAAATACTTTTGAGATGATGCGTAAGACATTATTGAAGTATCAGGAGTTTTCAGCCTTAAGAGAAGTTCTTTTTCAGTACTACCATTTTTGACGAGGAAAGTATGCTGCATCAGGTGATGATCAAAGCGGCAGGCTTGGGAACGCGTATGCAGCCTTTTAGCCATCAGATTCCGAAGGTTTTTTTGCCTTTTTTTGGAGTTCCTGTCATCCAGTGGGTTTTAGAGGGTCTTTTGGATGCTTCCGTCAGTTCTTTTGTGATCAATGTGCATCACCATGCGTCCTGGATGCAATCAGAATTAAAAAAATTAACTTCGACTTTAAACTGTAATATTCGTATCAGCGATGAATCTTCTCAGCTTTTAGGAAGTGCAGGAGGGATTCGACAGGCGGCAATCCAGGGGCCTTTTTTTATTGCTAATGCGGATGTACTAACTCAGGTAGATTGGAAAAAGCTTGCTCATTGTCATGCAAGGCTTCGTAAGCTTCATGGGGTTTCATTGACATTAGCGATTCATCCTGGAAAAATTCGTTCTTTTTATACTGAGATTCTTTTTGATCCTAAAGAAGAGTTGATTTTAGGATTAGATGCTGTGAGAGAAGGGCGTCCTTTTTATACGGGAGTAGGAATTCTTGAGCCGGAAGCATGTGCTTATATTCCTGAACATGGAGTTTCTGATTTTGTTACCAGTATTTTAAAGCCTGCTATTTTACAAAAAAAAGCGGGATGTTATTTTTCTGAAGAAAATTGGTATGATTTTGGTTCTGTTCAAACGTGGCGCGATGCTCATTTTCAGTGGATGAAAAATTTTGAGCATGGTTTTTCTTGGGGAAAAAGGTGGGATTTAAGGATGCAGGCTCAGTTTCGTCATGCGCCTGGTATTTGGAGTGATCGGGAGGGAGATTTTTCGAAACAGTGGAAGGCTCCTTGTTATTGGGGTTTAGGAGTAAATCCTCCACAATTTTTAGGTCCTGAAGCCATTTTGTATGGAGAAGGAGAGATTCGAAATTATCTTTCAGGAATTGGTCATTGTGGGATATGGAAGGATCTTGGATGCGATTAGTTTCTACTCCTGGTTCTTTGAAGGTTCTTGCGTTGGGAATGCTTGGGATTCTTCCATTGATTTTTTTGGAGTTCCTCTTGCTTCAAAAAGCCCCTTGGTGGCGTTTATCTTGGAAAAATTTTTATGGAGTCGGAGGTGTTTTTGGCGGAATTTCTTTTTTTTTGGCGTTGGCAGTGCTACGGGGGAAGTCTTGGGTTTATGGGGTAAGTGCTTGTTTTTTTATCGTTTGGTGGGTTGTAAGTTTGGTTTTTGTATGTCAGATACGCATGCCGAGTTTAGCTTTTTTTACTTTTTCTTTAGGTTTGTTTGCTTTGTGGGAGCTTGGTTGGTTGCGTTGGCAGTTTAAGTGTTCTTTTATGGATCCTCACTGGAAGTGGTATCAAGGGCGACCCAGACGTATCCCTGAATTGAAATGTGAGCTTCGTGCTGGTAAGGATCAGGTTTGGGAGTGTTATGTTTGTCGTATTGATCGTGGGGGAATTTTTGTCTTTCAAGTTTCTGAGCAGCCTATTGCTCAGTGGATGCTGACTCAAAAAAGATTAGAATTACTCGTTCGGTTTAAAAAATTTTCTTTAGCTTTGGAGGGGGTTCCTACTCAAGTTTTGTCTCAAAACCAAGGATTAGGAATACGCTTTTTTGAGCTTTCTGTCGATCGCAAGAAGCATTTAGGGGATTTTTTAGCGATGCTTGAAGGTGTAGGCTATGTTTAGACTATTTTTTTTATTTTTGATGCTAGGTTGCACGAGGGATCAGGCAACACGCATTCCTCAGGCGCAGCTTGAAGCGTATATTGCGAAAAGTTTTGCGGTACGTTCTCTTGCTGATCGATCCGTGCTTGCAAGTCATTTAACTTCTCGAGTTAAAGAGCGATTAGAAGCTTGGAGTGATGCACAGTTTGAAGAAGTTTTTGTAGGATCCAAAAGAGAATTATTACGTTTGCTTATTAAAGAAGTGAAAAAGATTTCTCCTGAAGAATTAGAAATTACTTATGAGTTAAGTTTTTTAGAGCACAGGAAAAGAAATGAGGAACAGTTGCAAGAAGCACGTATTATTAATAAGAAGCTTTGCCGGATGCTTTTTCAGGATGGCAAATGGTTGATTGCTGATGTTAAAAGTTTGAAAGAGCTCATTGAGTATGACGGGGGTATGGCCTTACCCTAAGAGTTTGAAGTTGATTGTGGTTTGTCTGAAGCCCTGAGCTTCTTGGGATCAAGCGTCTTGTATTACAACACCCTCTCGTTCTCAGCGTTTTCACAAGACTACAGACATATTGAGTTTCTGAGATGTAAAAGGAGGCGGAACTTGAAAGCCTTCTGGTTTGTATCTGAAGAACAATGCTGCTATGGTGATGGCATTTTTTCATTAAGAGGAGGTCGAATCTTATTAGAGATAAAATTGCGTTTTTTTCTCCATGTTTTAAATCTTGAGGTCGCCACTTGCGACTCTGGTAAGCAATGATGCCGATTGGATCTAAAGAGGCCAAAAAATTTCAAGACACTGATAAAATGAAAAAACCAGATCATAAAATGGCAAGTATAAAAAAAGGATAGGGTCAACTTTGGATGCATCATTCATCGAGGGCTCTCTAAACCTCTGATGAGACTTTAAGCGCAATTCCCAGAAAGGACTTATGATACAGCATAGGGTATCTTTATGCAGTGTAGTGATATGTTATGCGGTAGGGTTTTGACATTTTATATATAAATTAAAAAAATTACAAATATGTGCTTTGAAAAAGCAGTTTTTTAGATTTTTATTAATATTGCTATTTCTATGATATTAAATTATACTTAAATTATTGAAAATCAATTAAACTATGGGAGGCATATTTTTTCTAGTTTTAGTCAAAAATTATCAGAAACTACACGACCCAAAGTAATATTGGATATTGGGGCAGGAAAAGGAATAGATTTAAGTAATTGTTAAAGTCATTTGCCATCTTCCTTATTTTACGCGTTTGATCATTATCAGCCTAATTTAAAAATACTACGAGAAAAAGGTTTTAATGCTTCACAATTAAATATTGAAGTTGATGATTTTCCATTTCAAAGCGAGTCAGTAGATTTAATAATAGCAAATCAGATTTTAGAGCATTGTAAAGAAATTTTTTGGATATTTCATGAAGTTAGTAGAACTTTAAAGGTTGTAGGTTATTTTTTTGTTGGATTGGCCAACTTAGCGTCTTTTCATTCAAGAATTTTGTTGCTATTAGGCCTACAGCCTACAAGTATTAGAACGGCAAGTGCACATGTTAGAGGTTTTACGAAAGCTGATTTTATAAATTTTTTAAATTCTTGCGCAAGAAATCTTTATTCTATTGAAATGTTTAAAGGATCTAATTTCTATCCATTTATTGCTAAAACCATAGCGAACGTTTTTCCTAATAGTGCTTTCAGTATATGTTTTGCTATTAAAAAAACAAAAGCATATGAATCAGAATTCACTAAGTATCCTTTGGCGAATCAGCTTGAAACGAATTTTTGGGTTGGAAAAAGTTCGTTTAATTAAATAATCTGAGAGTTTTTTAAATTATATTAATTATACTTGTTCGATTTTTTTGCTCCTTACTCTGTATCCGCTCATTAAGTTGTACAAATGAACAGAAGTAACATTAAAAATAATTAAAATTCTCTCTCACTTAATTTTGATGATCGCAGTTCAAATAGAGTAATGCTTGAGACAAAAGAACGCATCGG
>TBL_comb48_EPIDRAFT_1002330_pt1 | contig 13231 bp, 9 predicted proteins | sample TroBogEpilimnion_37_FD_10681 | JGI IMG/M metagenome (IMG submission 10681)
AGAGTAGAAGAGGGAATTAAAATTGCCACACTCTGATCGTTTGCAGGTTCTTTAAATTTCCAGCTTACAACATGTCCTGGAAACGTACCATTACGAACGAGAGCCACACCACCTAAGCGTTCACGCTGTAGGTTTGTATGAGGAACGCCTACGCGGTCTATCCAAAGACTTCCCTCGGTGTCTATGTACTCTCCTAGATTCATTTCTTTAAGTTCATTTAGATACATTTTTTCAAGGTATGATTTATCTCCGGTAAGTTGCCACGCGATATGTTCGGGTGCTGCAGCGCGACCAACATCACCATTACCAATCGACATTGAACGTGTACGAGAACCTCGTGCATCGACAAATCGCGTGGTAGCTTCCATGCTATTTTTTCCTGAAAATTCACCCTTTGCCCACCTTTTGCGAAGATCGAGTAGGTCGAGAACGTTTGCATTGATACTTCCTAAGTAACCAGCGCCGCCATCGTATATAGGAGTTAAGTATTTTTTATCTCCAGTCCATTTGTATGAACTCCAAAATAGGGGCCATGGAAAATAACTACGTGGAGATATGCCTTCCTTATCGTCACTAAAATGAATTGAGCCTGGTAATACATATTTACCTTCTTCGTTTTTATGTCGATGAGCTAAAAGTCCATCAGCCATTTCTAAGGCGACTTTTTTGGCACGTGAATTACCGTTGTATTCAATGAGTAATTGCTCGGGTTGTAAAATGAGGTATTCGTATGTTTTCGTGTAACCCCATACACTATCCGTAGCCATCTTAGTACCGTTGTAATAGCACGACTGAAAGAGGCGGTTTCCTGCTGGATTAATTGCCGTCAACCACTCGATACCTCTGGCTGTTGCCATAGCTCTTTCAAGCATTTTAGGACTTCCGTAATTGAGAATTAAGTTTTGTCCGAGACAATTAAGGCCTTCTTCATAGCCATGTAATTCATCGGCTTGAATCGTGCAAAGTCCGTTAGTAATCATGCCCTGCCTGTAGCATGCATCGACTTCTAGTTTTAATGCATCAGCTATTTTATCTGGTATACATCCCATGAGTGCTACACCAGGCCATGCATTAGTAAGATCTGTATCGTCTGATAGACCTCCACCATATTCACCATTTTCAACCTGACGGTTTTCGATCCACCACTTAACGAAGTATTTTACATGGCCTAGGGCTTCAACTTGTCTAAATGCCCAAAGCGGTACGCCGTCTGGTACTTTGGGTTCATTAAATTTTACTGCCGGAGCATTAGGGTTGGTAACAGCCCAGTAGTTTACACCAGGGTAATGGTTAGGATTTACACGCATTAAATCCTCTAGGTCTAACCTGAAACGTGTCCATAAGTGTAACTTGTCAGAACTAGGATGCTCCTCTACGAGCATTGCGTAAGCATCTTTTAATTGAGTGAATCGATCACTTTCATGTTCTTTTTTTGCTTCTATTTTTGGTTTAAAAATAAGACGTAGGTGGCTACCTACTAAATCATGTGAATTAAAATCAGGACTCGATGAAGCAATTGTTAAATAAATACTCTTATTAGGTGGTAAAATACGGTCACGTAAATCTAACCACAGAGTTTTAGCTTCGCCAGATTTTACGCTAAACGTGAAATCGAGCATGTTGCGTAATGGCCAAAGGGGATCTTTTACCTGAACGTTCAGTGCTATAAGTCCGTTCGGTAGTTGGGTCGAATTAAGGGCTGGTATCTCAAGAGCTATACCATCTAAACCATCGGTTATACTGGATAAATTATAGGTAGGATTATCACTAGCGTAGGGTAAAAGGATATGAACTAAAGGCAGCGTCTGAGCCGTTTTAGTTGATTGTAAACTTACTGCTTGGGACGTGTCAGGTTTTGCTAAAATTTTATTTTGTTCATCTTCTGTGTAACGACCATCGATAAAAGTATTTAATTCTTTTAGCGCTGGTGTGTTTACATTTTCTTCCGTTAGTACGTAGCTAAGTTTGAGAGAGCCCTGAGGTTCTTTGCCTTCGTGAACATAATAAGCACTAAATTCACCGATAGGCTGTTCCTGCATATCATTATCAAAGCGTACTTTGCCACCTCTATGGTTATCTAACGAATGGATCGTGCGTTCTTGGCCCTCTTTTCGGTCAAATAAAGTAATATCTTTTTCTTTGGTTGTAGTGTTGGCAAGTAGTGTTGCATGGCCATAAGCTGCTCCTGATATTTCTATATGATTCCATGGCTCATCTGGCATATAAAAAGTTATCGATTTGCCCGACAATGAATAGCAGTCCCAATCAGGAAGTTGAAAATAGTCATTACGACCTGGTAAGCGGGAACGATTATAAACACCTGGCCACGTTGTTTCACGAATTCCGTCGCAGGCTTTCCAATACCAGCGCTTTAAATCATAGGCGTCATGAATTTCTACTTTTCGAATAGTTACGTATTCTCCTGAAAGGTATTGAGGTAAGTCATTGAGTCTATTCCATCCATATCTAAGAGCCCACTCTTGTTGCCATGCTTCATCGGTGAGATTTCTTGTTGGTTGCTGACTAGCTACCGTCGATAAATTTTGTTTTGCTAGAGAGGCCACAGCGTCGTCGCTTAACATGTGATTATAAATGCGCACTTCATCGATATCTTCACCGCGGACAAAATTATAATCAGATTGCACATTCCAAGGAGCAATGATTCGTGAATTTGGACCGAATTGATCTAAGGCTGCATTTAAATTACCTTTATATTCTTTTGATGCAGCTAAGATTCCATTAATATAAAATTTTATACCTTTAGTTTCATCCCAACTCAACGTTAGCAGTGTCCATGTATCTGGTTTTGGAAATGGATTAACGGTTGTTGAAACGCGTATGCGTGATAAGCTTGCATCAGTAACAAAAGCGTCAAATCCATGACCATTGTAATCGATTCTTAAAAAGACCATGTCCCAGCTAGAATGATCTGCATATCCAACTCTAAATATGGGGAAAGCGGTTGGGCCTACTGGTGTATGTGATCTAAAATAAAAGGAGAGGGTGCCTCGTTGTGCATATATATTGCCTGGTGCCCAATAGGAAAGTCGTGCTAGGTCGCCACTACGTAATCCGCCCGCTTTTGCTCCATCGGGTATGAGTGAAACTTCATAGTCGAAATTAGGAGTTGGTGTTTTGCCAGCTGAATAGTCAGCTGTTGTTCCATGGTCACCGGATAAGTAAAAAAGTAGACCATCGTCGGTTTTGTTTATTGTAGCCTGACAGACAGAGCTAATCCAGATGATTGCAAAACACGTAAGAGTGCTTACTTTATGCATATATAAATAGGGTATTAATCCAGCTAGATTTGCCAGATAGGGTATAAGTTTAACTCTATCTTTGGGTAAACTTATATGACAAGTTTTAAGCTCGAAACTATGACTCCTAAGTGGTTTTAAGCCCACCCAAGTGTGCTCATGTGTCTCAGTTTTAGCGACACATAGCTTAAGTTGATTTTTGTAAAAAATATGGCACAATTAAAACCGCAAACGGTCTAACTAAACATCTGGTGGTATATCACCTAAAAGTCTTTAAAATTAACACTATGAACTCTAAAAAACTTATTTTAACAAGTGCTTTAGCGCTCACTATTTTAGGCGCTAGTTCTTTTGCTCAGTCTAGTGAGACGGCTTCGACAAACTTGGTACCAAACCAAACCATTTACGTACCACGCATACCAACGCCATCTGAGTTACCAAAGTGGCATCTGCACAAGGTTCTTCAATTGGTCAAATTGTACAAACAGCAGATAGTATCACCATTCAGTATAAAATGGCTAATGGTCAGTCGAATGTAGTCGCGTATCGTAGTATTGCTTCGATTGAGGGCGGAACTGAAACTCAAGCTACTGTTGCTACACCATCAACGCCTGCTCCAGCCTATGTGCAAGCACCAGTTGAGAGAACAGTTATCTATACTGAAGCGCCAGATTACTACGCTAGGCCATACTATTACGGTGATCCATATTACTATGGACCTTGGTTTGCACCGATACGGTTAAGTTTTGGATTTGGCTGGCATGGTGGAAGGCGTTAATAACGCCTCATGAGTAAGCGCTACCACGTACAAGAACTTATCACATTTGCATACAAGCTTCTAACCTCAGCTGGGTTAGAAGCCGATAAAGCTCAGGTAGCATCATCAATTCTCGTAGAAGGTGATTTACTTGGTCATACGACCCATGGGTTATCATTACTCCCTGCTTACCTAAATGATCTTAAATCAGGCAGCTTGGCAAAATCAGGTAAGTATTCTGTTATAGCTGATTTTCCTGCGGCATTAACCTGGGATGGAATGCGCCAGTCAGGGCCATGGTTAACACAGTTAGGCATTAATGAGGCGGTAAAGCGCGCAAAGGCACTTGGAACCGGCACTGTTGTTATTAAGCGTAGTCATCATATTGCTTGTTTAGCAGCTTATTTGCGCCAAGTTGCTGAGCAGGGTTATTTTGTGACTTTAGCATGTTCTGACCCAACAGCAGCGCTTGTTGCTCCTCACGGCGGTAAGGTTGGTGTATATACACCTAATCCAATCGCATCTGCGTGGCCTACAAAGGACGGAGTAATTATTTTTGACGTATCTCTATCTATTTTGGCATTTAATGTTCTTAGACGGGCAAGTGCTGCAAAAAAGAAAATACCAGGTAAATGGGTTTTGGATAGTGAGGGCAATCCTACAGATGAACCTGATTTAGTGCTCAGTACACCAGCTGGCTCTTTGTTGCCCTTAGGTGGATTAGATCATGGACATAAAGGCTATGCCTTAGGACTTTGGGTAGAAACTCTTACCAGTGCTCTCTCCGGTCATGGGAGGCTAGATCCTGTTGAAGGCTGGACAGCGAATATCTTTATTCAGGTATGTGATCCCAAACTTTTTGGTGGCGACGAGGCGTTTATAAAACAAACAACGTATTTAGCTCAGAAGTGCCGTGCAACACCACCGAGATCTGGCTTTGATCAAGTAAGAATGCCAGGTGATATGGCGCTAAAAAAACGTGATAATTATCTCAAATATGGCGTAGAGCTATATGAAACTATTATACCAAACTTGATTACCTATGCTGAGCAGTTTCAAATTAGCATGCCTAAGGAGTGCTAGGTTTACTTCGCTTATTGGAGACTTCACGAATCGCATTTTGCAATACTTCAATGCGATTTTTTAGAGCCTCCTGAGGATCTAGGCGTAGAGCACGCTCGAGTAAATCATTCGCTAGCGACGTATTTCCATGAAGAGAATATATTCCAGCGGTTAAATAGAGTAACTGTGGGTTACGTGGAAACAGTTCTACTCCTTGTTTTAAATAGCTAAGAACTTCAGGATATAAACGAGCATTAGATTGAATTACGACTCGGCACGTGAACAAATGGGCGTCGATCGGTCGAGGGCTTTGATCTTCCGATATAATTAACGGGTCTAATATATATTTAATTTGTTTATCGCTTAATTTATTTTTTTCACCCTCTGGATATTTAATTGCGTCATTGTAACGCAGCTTAGCTAATTCGTAGTAGGCATGTGGTCGTATTACATGTGACTTGCATGCATCTTCTAAAAATCCGCGAGCGTCACTGATATTTCCAGCATTGAGTTCAAGCAATCCACGAATTGAAAATAATGTAGCGCTATCTCCACCACGGTCATGAGCATGTTGCAGGCTTAGACGTGCTTCTTGTAAGTATCTAGGAGCATACTCCGGGTAATTCTTTTTTACATAGTCTGCTTCGAAACGTAGCCAGTCGCCCTTAATACGACCAATTTGTGTTTCAGTGGCTAAAGTAAGTTTAATTTTCGGTATCGTTATATCGTCCTTGTAAGGAATATAGATTGAATGCGAAATCGCTTGAGGAATGTAGTCATTTAGGCGTTCCCAAAGTTCAGTGTAGTTAATACCAAAATAGTTAATAAATATATTTTCTGATGCAGGCTCTGTTATCGTTTGATCTATGAAGTGATACAGTGCTTCACGACGTTTGCCTGTTGTATCGGAATAAACCCAGCGTAAAAATAGTTCAGCTTCGTTCAGTAGAGCTATTTTCCTTATTTCGAAGTCAGGTAGTTCGGAGGTAACGCCATATTCGGAAAAAAGTTCTTTAATCGGTGGTAATAGACGCGGGTAATCTTGGTTTTTAGCAATCAGTTCAGTTTTCTTGGTATCGACGAAGACCATTGGTTTAAATCCAATTTGATCATATTGATTGAATAAGGATCGATACATGTGAGAAAACCCTAGGGTAAACCACCAGGGTAGAGCCGGAAGTCGCTCCAACATTGCCTCCTGAAGCGATTGCGGAGTAATAACGGCATCACCAATCTCAGCTTGATCGCTAGGTGCTATAAAAAAGGTAATACGTGCATCTGGATCTCGTAGATCTAAATTAGGAAAGAATTCTACAGTAGGGCGGTTAAAAAAACGTGGATCGCGTCTAAAATCAGTATTAATTCCCGTGTTTTTGTCTTCGTCATTTTTACTCAGTATACCTTGAGGTATACTTGGTTTCATTTCATGAGGATAGAGTAGTAAGACTCTGGGTAGAGATTTATTTACCTGATATTTTTTGGGGAGTAACGTATCCACATAACTTTGGGCTTTATATACTTGTTTTACAATACCCTGGGTCATGTCTTCATCGCACCGAGTAAGGACTTCTAAGCCATCTGCACTTGCGTAGTTCCAGTGGGGGCCTTTTTCTTCAACAAAAAACGGAGGAAGTGTAACTTTAACAGGCTGAGGTGCTTGATCTTGAGCTTTGCATACAATCCATACGTTTACACTTAAAAGAGTTAGTGTAAGTAGCTTTAAAAGTGAGGAACGTATAGAGAAATATTTTCTCATGAATAGATTAATTTTTTTCCTTAATCTCTCCTACATTTACAGAATAATTATAAAGCGTTATATTTAAAAACTGCTCTATCGCTCGGTATGCATTGAGCCGTGCCTCTGGTTCAATTGCGTATAAGTTTCCTTCCATTTCATAACTATAGGCTTGGTTGTTTTCTGGCTTAAGTTGTTCAATAAAATTTTGTTCTTGGTCTGCTGTAACGGGTCTACCGCCTAAATCTTGGATCATTAGCACAGGATCTTTTACATCGGAAACATGTGCGATGGGGGACAGTGCTTTAAATTCAGAAGTGGTAAAATTAAAATAATATTTTTTAAGAAGTTGCTCAAAGTCCTGACTTTGTGGCTGACGTGAACTGCTACGTGACATCTCTTGCATCGATTGTTTCATATTCATTTTTCCGCCTTTACCGCCCTTTTTGCTAAATGAATCTCTATTTGGGTTAGATTTTCTATTTTGCACTTCTTTAGTTGGAGTATTAATCCACTCTGCTATGTCAGTTGGCGCATTGATTGTTATGGCGCCTTTGAATCGTCCTGGATTTAATTGTAGTGTACGCAGCGCAAGGGTGCCACCAAAACCGTTACCTAAAAGAATGATACGTTTAGTATCTATTTTTTTATGATTAGATAAGTATGAGATTGAGCTAAAGATATCTTCTGAAATCGACTGACTTAGTGTGTGTATCGAATCATTCTGATAAGAAAGCCCTTTTCCAGATGAGCCTCTATAATTAATACGGGCCACCGATATGCCTAAATGAGCAAAGAGTTGCGCTTCGCGGTCATAATCTGATCTATCACGGAGTGCTGGTCCATCGTGAAGGATGATGATCAGAGGAGGAGGCGTAACTTTAGGGTTAACTGCCTCGGTATAAATTCCATTAAGGACTGTATTATTTTTAAGCGTAACAGTGAAGTCTTCTGCTGGACAAAGTGTTTCTGTGTCTATCCAAGGAGCTCGCCTAAAGTATTGAATAATTTCGTTTGTGCTTTTCGTATATAAAAAATACCTCCCTGGTTCATGGGTGCTCGAGCTAGTGAATAAGAAATGTTCATGTGTTTTATCCCATTCAAGTATCGTGATTGTTCGATGAGGTATTTCGTGTTCTATTTTACTTTGAATGATAGCGATTTCTGGGTTTATCCACTCAGTAGTATTATCAGGGTATCTTATGCCTGCTAAGTTATCGTCACTCGAATTAAAAACTAATCGTTGGGTATCAAACGCTTTGAGTGGATCTATAATATCTTCAGTGGATTTTTTAGTCGATAGGCATGTTTTAGTACCTGTATTTAAATCCATTTTATAGAGGGCATATGATTTTGAGTCAGCGTTGGAGGCATAGTAAACGATATCAGGGTTAATATCGAGCGCTGTAGGAATAGAACGTATACTTAAAGCATTTTTTGGCGTAACCGGTGTTGCTATCGACTCGAATCGTTTAATTTTTTCCTTATCCTTAATATTAATAAGACGATAATTTCTTACAGCTTCAGTAGAGTTGTCTATTAATTCTAGACGTGGTGATCCTGTATGATCGGCTAAGAGAGTGCTCTTAGTTCCTGCTTCGCTAAAGATAACTTCTTTAGCGCCGGTTTGAATATTGATACGATAAACATCGGTCTCTTTGCCTGAAGCACTTACAGTAATCCAAGGGGTTTCTGTCTTAGGTACCCAAAGTACATTTAACTTACGTGGTACTAAGCGGGGTTCTGGTTCATCATTCCTAAATTCTGATGTTGAGCCTTTTGAGTTTTCTTTACCTGATTTATTTATATTACTTATGCGCGCTTTAGGGTATTCGGTGTAGCCCAGTGATACAGAGTCACCAAGTTTAATAGGATTAGTGCCGTCAGAATTTACAACAAAAAGGCCATCGAGATTTGATAGCACGATGAGATGCTGATTCCGGACCAGCTAATAAAACTCACACGTCTGGCACTTGCCTGCATACTCCACCAGTGAGATCCCAATCGGTTTTCTTCTACTTTAAGTAATACGGGCTTTTCTGGATGATTGATATCCAGTATTTCAATAGACGTTGAGTCTTCGTCGTTGATAGAACAGGCGAGGTGGGTTCCATCTGGTGAGAGAGTCACATGTTCGACTCTCCATGGTCTAAAAGTAGAAACTAAGTCGCTTTGTGTTAATGACTGAGCACGACTCGTTAATGATATAATGATTAACCCTACAAATATAATAATAAAGCGTCGATAGGGTGTCTTGGGCATCGAAAAGCAGGATTAATTTATCCAGTTATTCTGCCATTCGTCACCATTAAAAAATACTATTTATGTTTCTGTAGATTGACCCATACGGATCCTTACTACAGATATGAGTAATTATAGTGCTTATTCAAACATGAAGCTTTTTAAGAAAAATAATACAGTTACCGGAATGATTCATGTAGGCGCTTTACCTAGTACGCCATTAAGTAAGCTTTCACTTGGAGAAATTGAAAAGCAGGTGCTTAAAGAAGCTAAAATCTACGCATCTAGTGGTGTGGATGCGATCATGTTAGAAAATATGCATGATATTCCCTATCTGAAGGGACATGTTGGCCCAGAAATTGTAGCCTCCATGGCGATTATTGCATCAGGGGTAAGACAGTTAGTTAAAATTCCAGTCGGTATACAAATACTCGCAGCAGCAAACAAGGAAGCATTAGCAGTTGCTGCAACTGCAGGGTTAAACTTTATCCGTGTTGAAGGCTTCGCTTTTGCGCATGTTGCAGATGAAGGAATCATTGAATCCTGTGCAGCTGAACTTTTAAGGTATCGTAAGCAGTTACATGCTGAGCATATTGAAGTATGGGCAGATATTAAGAAAAAGCATAGTTCCCATGCGATAACAGCTGATGTTTCAATTTCAGAGACTGCGCATGCGGCTGAGTTTATGCACGCAGACGCTGTGATTGTTACAGGTAGTGCCACAGGTGTAGAGCCAAAGCGTGAAGAGGTAACGCATGTAAAGGCAGCGGTAACAATACCACTTTATTTAGGTTCTGGAATTACACACAAAAACATCGGCTCCTTTAAAGGGAAAGCCGATGGTTATATTGTAGGATCTGAATTTAAAAAAGATGGTGACTGGAGAAATACGGTTGATCCTAAGCGTATCGAACGGTTTTTAAAGGCGCTTACCAAAGCTTAATTTAAGCAGCGTACTCATCGTTAAAGTCGATGATTTGAGAATGGGTAATTGCATCCTTATCTTGTAAATTAAAGATAACTTTTGGCTCCCAGAGGTGTGCTCTTAAAGGCTCAAGTACACGGCGTGGAATATCAGGGCTAGCTAGGTGACTTAAGATGGTAAGTGTTTGTTTTGAAGCAGGTAGGCCAAGCCATTCTAAAATTCCAAATACGCCACTGCGTGCATAGATAGCAATTATTTCTCTCCACGCTGGTTCTGATTCACCACGGAGTAATTCATGGGCTGCCAAAAAGGATATTAATGCAGGCGTTTCTTCGAGTGCGTCAAAGAGTGTGTGGCAGATGTTTAAAACAAAGAGTGCTTCTAAACGGCCGTAGTTGAATTTATCTATAATATTTCGTACTCTGTATGGTACATAGTCCATATATTCCCACCATTCATCATTACTTAATGTGGCTGCTGCAGAAGCGAATATATCAACGGTAGGATTAACCGGTACCCAACCTTTACTGGTCTCGCATTCAATGCAAACGGATGGCCATGGGGTAGCGCGGAAAGCGGTTCCGTAGTGAAACCACGAGAGATCAGCTGGGGGAGTAACTTCGAATAATGATTTATAGTTCATGATGCAGAAGATAATACTACCTAGGGTGAGACATTGCTTGTCCCAGCCTAAATAATCTGAAATACTCTTCTCTATGGCTGAACGTGCTCAACTCTCTCGTCCTCCTCTCGAGCGCATGCTTAAAATCCATGATATCTTGCGTCGTGGAACGCTCGTAAATTGTACACGTTTATGTGCTGAGCTTGAGGTATGTCGTAAAACGATTGTTAGAGATATTGGTTTTATGCGTGATAGACTCGATCTTCCAATCGAGTTTGATCCGCAGATTCAGTCCTACCGTTATACGCAGCCAGTTACTGCATTTCCTACGGTTCAAGTGTCAGAGGGTGAATTAGTCGCCTTGCTTGTTGCACGAAGAGCACTCGAGCAGTACCGAGGTACGCCCTTTCATAGACAATTAGAAGTCGCCTTTGATAAGTTAGCAGCAGGACTTAAAGATCGCATATCTTTTTCTCCAGCGGATGAATTAGGAAGTGTATCTTTTAAAAATATTGGCCTCGGTAAAACAGACCTAACAGTTTTTAACGCGCTTAGTTTAGCTGTATTAAAACAACTAGAGGTCAGCTTTGAGTATAAAAAACCAGGGGGTAAGAAAAAAGATAAGCGCCTAATTCAGCCGTATCACTTAACCCACCGTGAAAATTTATGGTACTTAATTGGCTATGACCTAGAGCGTAACGCGCTTAGAACCTTTGCATTGCCGCGTATCGATAGTGTTCAGGTAAGTACTACAGAATTTAGTCGTCCTAAAGACTTCTCACCTGAAAAATTCTTCTCAGGAGCTATGGGTGTATTACAAGGTAGTGGTAGCCATGATGTGGTGCTACGTTTTACAGCTCAGGCTGCGGACCGAGTAAAGGAAAGAGAGTGGCATGAATCTCAGTCCATGAAGGAATTACCTGATGGACGATTAGAACTGCACTTAAAGCTAGGTGCCTTAGAAGAAGTTGAGACCTGGATATTAAGGTGGGGTACGGCTGTTGAAGTACTAGGACCTAGTGCGCTTCGTGAAAGAATGAGAAAGACGGCCTATGCCTTACAAAAAATGTATCAGTAATACAGAGGATTGCATAAGAATATTTATATACTATTGATTAACCTATGAGTGCTTTAGGTATTATTGAGTTAAACCATGTTGCGATTGCTGTATCAGATGTAGACGTGAGTAATCGCTTCTACCGTGATGTGCTTAAGTTAGAAATGCTCCCACGTCCTGCGTTCGATTTTCCGGGATCGTGGTTTAGATTAGGAACGGTACAGGAGCTTCATTTAATCGGAGAAAGAGAAGATCCTAAAGTAACCCGAGATCAACAATCAGGCCATTTTGCACTCAAGGTGCAGGATATTAAGACTGTTGATAAACACTTAAAATCGGTGGGAGCAGTCTACAAAGGACCTGTTACTCGACCAGACGGAGCCAAGCAGATTTTTATTCAAGATCCGGATGGTAACTGGATTGAACTGTTTAGTAAGCAAGGCGCTTAGCCTTTTCTTAACGCTTCAAGTTCTTCCCAGCGGCTAAAGGCACGTGCGTGATCTTGCTCGATTTGTTCTAGCTTCTCACGTGCTTTATTAAATAAAGCGGGCTCTTTTTGATAAAAGGCAGGATCGGCAAGTTGTGCTGCAATACTGGCTTGTTCTTTTTCTAAAGCCTCAATGCTGGCTGGTAGCGATTCTAATTCTTTTTGCTCTTTATTGGTGAGTTTACGTGAAGTGCCTGGCTTTTTTTCAGCTTTTACTTCTTTAGTGGTAGAGACTGCAGGTTTTGGCAGTGACTTTTGTCTTAACCAATCTTGGTACCCGCCTACATAATCTCCAATCACACCGTTACCTTCGAATACGAATGTCGATGTAACGACATTATCAAGGAATTCACGGTCATGGCTTACAAGAAGAAGTGTGCCATTGTATTCAACTAAGAGATCTTCGAGTAAATCGAGTGTTTCAGCATCGAGATCGTTTGTTGGCTCGTCCATGACGAGTACATTACACGGTTTTGTAAACAGGCGAGCGAGTAAGAGTCTATTACGTTCTCCACCCGATAAGACGCCTGCAGGCGTACGTGCACGACTTGGTTCAAATAAAAAGTCCTGTAAGTAAGAGATAACATTTTTAGAAAAACCATTAACAAATACAGTCGAATTTCCGTTAGCGATATTATCAGCGACTGTTTTCTTGTCATCAATTTGCTCACGCAGTTGATCAAAGTATACTACTTCTAGGCGGGTACCGTGTTTGATTTCACCTTCTGTAGGAGCCAACTGGCCTAATAAAATCTTAATAAGGGTCGTTTTGCCTGCGCCGTTAGGGCCGATTAAACCAATCTTATCCCCACGAATAATCGTGGTCGTTAGATCTTTAACTAAATAATCTCCATTAGGCCATTTGAAGGAAAGATCTGTAGTTTCGATAACTTTCACTCCTGATCTTTCTGCTTCGACTAGTTTTAAATTAGCATTTCCAACACGGTCTCGGCGTGCTCTTCGTTCTTCACGCATTTGCATAAGCTGATTAATTCGGCTTTGTGCACGGGAGCGCTGAGCTTTTACACCACGGCGAATCCACGCTTCTTCTTGAGCTAATTTTTTATCAAAGAGTGCTTGTTGGCGCT
>TBL_comb48_EPIDRAFT_1002331_pt1 | contig 13225 bp, 7 predicted proteins | sample TroBogEpilimnion_37_FD_10681 | JGI IMG/M metagenome (IMG submission 10681)
GTTATAGACGAATAGAATATCGATCTTGCCGACTTTAAAATCTTCAATCCAATCATTACGCTCTTTTTTAGTGCCTACATCATGCAAGATCAACTGAGCGCTTTTAACTTTATTGCCTTGTTGCTGTTTTGCTTTATAACGTTGCGTAGGCTCACTCACCTTGGCATCTTCTACCTTATGAGTCGCATAAACCTCGTTAAAAATAGTGTACAGCTGTTTAGCTTGTTCGGAGCTATCGCAAATAACCATAGCGCCAATACTTGCATCATTCATGGCGCCCCGACTCTTTTCAAAGTCGGTGATAATGTAGGCTAACATAGGTTCAACAAAGCGAGCATGGGCATAAAGCTGTTTTTTGTCGATGTCGCCTTGTGCCACTTCGACTTCTTTTAAGGCTTGTTGTAGCGCAATTTTATATTGAGTGGCAATTTCCTCACGAATTAAACGCAAGGTGTAACCATCAGCTATGGAGGCGTTGTAATAATATTTGTGAATATAATCGCCAAATAACAAGCGTGAATTGTAATCTTCACCCAATAAGGGTGTACCGGTTAAACCGATCTTGATGGCATTCCTATCTGATTGATCTAAATTGGCTAAAAAACTGCCTTTTGGATTATAACTACGATGCACTTCATCAAGAAAATATACGCGTTGAATGGCGACCTCATAATCCAAGGTTTGCAAGACATCGGGATTATCTTTAAATTTTTAGATATTAACTACGGTGATTTCAGGCTTGCCGGTGTTGTTATGTAGGACTTTAGTGGCTTTAATCGCGGTAGAAAAGGCTTCGCGTGAGCTAATGCTATGCACAATTAAGCCACGACTGGTAAATTCTCGTTGGGCCTGGGTTAATAAATCTATGCGATCAACGATGAAATAGAACTTTGGAATGATGTTTTTGCGTTGATAATAATCTTGTAAAAAGCGGACGTTATAGTAAGCCAGCGCCGTTTTTCCGCTGCCTTGGGTATGCCAAATAATGCCCTTTTTAATACCTGCCTCTAATTTCTTTTCTATCGCCTTAGTTGCAAATAGCTGAGGATAACGCATGACATGCTTTTGCACGCCGTCGGCTTCTTGCACATAGGCTAAGGCATAACGTAAAACGAAAGCTAAACGATCATGGCTAAGTAAAGAGGTGCACAGTCTATTAGTGGGTCTTTCGGGTGACTTATTGCTTATAAATTCTGGGTTATTTTTGATGACTTCAAGGTTATTATCTTTAAGTATGACGTTCTCTACTGCGTCAGCGGGTGCTTTTAATAAGTTGCTAAGATTAAATATCTCTTCTTCTCGAAAGTAATTAAACACGGGCTGGTAATAGGAACTACTGGCATAAAAAGCACCTTGTATGGGTTCTGGTGAGCCATCTTCATAGTCCATATTATTGGAGAACAACATTAATTGGGTGATATTTACAAAGCGCCGAAATTTTGGGTTTTGAAAACGTTTATTAATGCGCTCACGCTCTGCCAAGACGCCATCTTGATTGTTGGGTTTTTTGACTTCGATAAAAACTAGGGGCAGACCATTAATCAGCAGAGTGATGTCAGGTCTAAATTCTTCTTCGCCATTTTTATAGGTTAATTCGGTAACGACATGACAGCGGTTGTTTTTGAAGTGGCTAAAATCAATGAGTTTAATGCCGGACTGGTCTAAGAGCTTTTCATAGAAGGCTTTGCCTAAATCCTCGTTATCTAAACTTAGTTTGATGTCTTCAAACCGTCGGCTGATATCGCTAGCCTCAGTATCAGGGTTAATGGCTGCGATGGCCTCTTTAAATAGTTCTGGGAAAATATTAGTGTCTTCATCCCACAAAGCGTTTTTTAGTGATAAATAGTCATAACCTAAGTTGACTAGGTGCAATAGACAGGGGATTTTTACACGCGAGTCTTCGTTAAATTTCATTTTTTAGCTGCAAACTACCAAGTAGGTTAAGGGAGCATTCTAGTCATTACCCTATACCATACTACTTATACTTGTTTAGGTGTGATTATATCTTTGATTACGCTTAAATTTTTTCAAGACTTAAGAAATTTTTGCTAGGCCGATTAACGATTTTTTTAGACTTAAGAAATTTTTGTTAGACCGATTAAAAATTTTTCAAGTCTAGAAAGTTTTTGTTAGACCGATTAAAAATTTTTCAAGTCTAGAAAGTTTTTGCTAGACCGATTAACAATTTTTCAAGTCTAGAAAGTTTTTGCTAGACCGATTAACAATTTTTTTAGACTTCAGAAATTTTTGCTAAACCGATTAAAAATTTTTTAAGCCTAGAAAGTTTTTGTTAGGCCGATTAAAAACTTTTCAAGCCTAGAAAATCTTTTCTACGCCGATTAAAAACTTTTCAAGCTAAGAAAAATTTTGCTAAGTTGAATAAAATTTTTTTAAGTCTAGGAAATTTTTTCTGAGCTGAATATATTTTTTTTAAACCTAGGAAATTTTTGCTAGGCTGATTAACGATTTGCTAGGGCTAATAAATTTTTTTCAAACAAAATAAAAATATTCACGAGTTTAAACAATTTTAGGCAACTTAACTTTTATGTTACCAATCTCTGCATCACTTTTAGCCGTAAAACTTTAGTTTATACGAGTGATTCTATTTTTTATAAAAAATAAATACTACAATAAATCAACAAGATAACACCCGCGCTAGGCAAATAATTAAAATGCGGCGGACTTTAATTAAAAATAAACTAGATATTTTCTTAAAAGTTTTTTATTATGTATCTGCACCATAACCTAATCGTTATTTAATCAGAGGGCTATCATGAAAAAACCTAGAGTTAAGATCGACTTCATTCAATTGTCTATTCCCGCTAAAATTATCTTTTATCGAAATATAATTGCTAAATTAACGGCTAATCTTTTCTTTACAACGCCTTATATTTCTTTGGCAGATGCGATCTTAGCCGTCAATAATCTTGAAGCCTCGGCTTTAGCGGCTGCTGATGGTGGACATACATTAAAATCAATCATGCGAGATAGCGAGGAGGTCGCTGATAATACCTTTCGTGTTTTGGCACATTATGTTAACCAATTAGCTGATGGGGATGTCACAAAAATGGCCAGTAGTGGCTTTAATCAAACTCAAGACAGCCCAGCGCAACCTAAAGAGATTTTAACGGCTAATAATGGCACACATCCTGGTGATGTGCGCTTGGTGACTAAAGCGATTAAAAAAACCGGTGTTTATATATGGCAATCATCTAAAGGCCCTATACCCACTGATGAACAGGGTTGGAAAGACGAAGGCATGAGTACTCAAGCGCATTATGAAATTTCTGGCTTTACGCCAGGCGAGCTTGTTAACTTTCGTGTTTGTGCCGTCACAGCCGATGGCATCACAGAGTTTTGTGTGCCGGTATCAAAGATCATTATTTAACAAATTATTTGTAAATCCTTTTCCTTTGGGTCATAGATATCTACACAAGTAAATGTGGCGTCATTTAGGAAAGTAGAGGACTGGAGTTAATTTATATTTCATCGCTCTAGTGTGGGAGTGGCTTTAGCTACGATTGTCGTGGCTAAAGCCACTCCCACTGCATACTGAATTCCACTAACTTAATGGTAGTGAGGGGTATATTGCATACGCCCCTACCTGCCATCATCATAATGTTGTCGTTCCTGTTTGGGAACGATAAATAAAATTTGTGTAGATACCTATGCCTTTAGGTCGGGGTAATTCACAGACTATTCTATTGTAAGGCGTTAAATCGGTTACCTAACTAATGCCTCTTTTACTCGCCATTGTAACAACTCTAATCGGCCATCAAAGTGCTCAACAATGGCTGTGCAGTTTTCAACAAAATCACCGGTATTGATATACCAAAAACCGTCGATTTGTTTAATTTCAGGGTGATGAATATGCCCGCAAATCACACCATCTACTTTTTCATTTTTAAGAATATGTACAATGCTTTCTTCATAATGGTAGATAAACTGCGCAAGATTTTTAACTTTAAACTTAACATAGGTAGCCAGAGAAAAATGTGATTGCACGCCCAATAGTTGTCTAAAATAACGAATAGCTCGATTCATTTCAATCAGCCAGTCGTAACCCACATTACCAACGTATGACAACCAGCGATTATGTCGGGCAATGGTGTCATATTCATCGCCGTGGACTATAAGTAAACGTTGCCCAGAGGCCGTTATATGAATATCAGAGTTTTTAATCGTAATATCACCAAAAATATATTCATCGTATTCACGTAAATTTTCATCATGATTGCCCGGAATGTAGATGATTTGCGTACCATGTCGTGCTTTACGCAATAACTTTTGGATGATGATGTTGTGACTAGATGGCCAATACATTTTCTTGGATAACGCCCAAAAATCGACAATATCCCCAACTAAATATAATTTTTCACTGTCATTATATTTAAGAAAATCTAGCAAAATTTCAGCTTGGCATTGCGTAGAACCGATGTGTAAATCGGAAATCCAAATAGTGCGGTACTGTGGTGTCGTCATAAGTCTCAACAATAGGTTGTAGTTTCATATAACTGCATTTTCTTCTTTGAACATGACACGCTTGTGACAATTTAAATCGGACAAACAATGATCACCTGTCACAAGCGTGACATATTGATCGCCTAAAATTGCTTAAGTTGAAAAACACTAGGGTTCATTCACTACCCCGTCCTGGTTAATAAGGAGCCATCATGATCAATGCAGAACGCATATTGCACGATACTTACCCAGACTTTAAGCTAGGTAAAGACAATGCTCTAGCCATCAAAGCGCTAAAAAAGCTCCTACATGAAGATGACTTTAATGATGTTATCCGCAAGAACCAGCATCTACGTGGCTTTGCTTTTCTTGATAAATTACTGAGTTATTTCAAATTCAACTATCAGGTAGACAATAATTCGTTTAATAACATTCCTGCCGAAGGTCGCTTATTGATTGTTGCTAATCATCCGATTGGTACACTCGATGGTTTGGCCTTAATCAAACTGATCCGCTCAGTACGTCCTGATGTGCGAATTATGGCTAATCGTGTCTTGACGCACATGGAGCCTTTAAAATCAGTTTTTTTTCCTATTGATGTTTTAACTAATAAAAAACAACTTAAAGAAACTTATAAATTAATGCTAAATTCCCTAGAGCGGGAAGAAGCCATTATTATTTTCCCTGCCGGTGAAGTATCAAGAATCACCCCTAAAGGCGTACGTGATGGCGAATGGCAACATAGCTTTCTTAAATTAGCTCGCAAAACACATAGCCCCATTTTACCCATCCATATCAAGGCTAAAAACTCGGCCTTGTTTTATAGTTTATCCATGATCTATAAACCGTTAGCTACGCTATGGTTAGTTCAGGAGATGTTCAATAAACAGAATCAAACGATTCTATTCAACGTGGGCGCCCCCATTCCTTATAGCGCTATCGAACATTCTGAGGAAACCCATAAGCAGTTATGTAAGCGTTTTCGTAAACATGTCTTAAATTTGGGTAGCAAACAAAAAACATCGTTATTTGATACCGTCGCCACCGTTATTCATCCTACCGATACCAAAGCTGTTAAAAAAGCACTGTATCAATCGCCCTTGTTGAGTGAAACTCGTGATGGTATGAAAATATTTTTATATCAGTTTGCCGATGACTGCCCTGTGATGCAGGAAATCGCACGACTTCGTGAACTCACTTTTCGTACCGTAGAAGAAGGTACGGGCTTAGCCTTAGATTTAGATCGCTTTGACGTGTATTACAGCCATATTGTCTTGTGGGACGATAATGATTTAGAAATAGTGGGCGCTTATAGAGTCGGCGAAGGTTCTAAAATTATGGAAACCTATGGTATTGAGGGCTTTTATACGCATAGTTTATTCGATTTACGTGGAGACTTTAGTCAGTTTTTACCTAATAGTATCGAACTAGGACGTAGTTTTGTGCAGCCTCGCTATTGGGGAAAATATAGCTTAGATTATTTATGGCAAGGCATAGGCGCTTATTTGCGTGAGCGCCCAGAGATTAACTATATGTTTGGCCCCGTTAGTCTAAGTAATGCTTATTCTCAAGAAGCTAAAGAACTCATAGTCAGCTTTTACGAGCATCAGTTTGGATCGCCCTTGATGCAAGCAAAAGCCAGAACGCCGTTTGTTATTTCTGATCAAAGTCAGCAGTTTGCCAAACTAGCCTTTGACGATGACTATGCCATCAGCTTTAAAGTCTTAAACAGCGAACTAAAAAAGTTAGGTGTTAAAGTTCCTACCCTTTACAAACAGTATGTCGAGCTTTGTGTTGATAAGGGCTGTCATTTCATTGCTTTCAATATTGATCCTGATTTTAACGACTGCATCGATAGCTTAGTGATGATGGAAATCGACAAAATTGCACCTAAGAAACGACAACGTTATATCGAAAAATCTTTAAAGCTGGATACCTAATTTTTCCTGATTAGTAAAATGCTTCTGCTAGTACCGTCATAGTTATAAGGTAAAATGCATACCCATCACGTCCTATAGGGGTATTTTATTTTTTGCGAGTTATCTAAGTTTCGGCTACCAATTTAAGATGGGACGGGAGGGACGGTTTAGCTTAATCTTTCGCCCTGAGCCTTTCGTCTGTGCTGAAACTGTGCCGCTTTAAGTTGATAGCCCTTTACTCAGGGCGAACGGCCAAGCCTAGCCTCTGTCCCACCGACTTTTTTATATCTGAATTGATTGCACTTCGGAGTTGAATCCACCCCTATGAAATTTGAAGCCAAAAAGAATGACTATAACAATTAATTCTACAACGCTGTCATTAACCAAGCGCCCTGCATGGAAAGCATTGCAGGCGCATTATCAACAGATACACTCTTTACACCTGCGCCAACTGTTCGCGGATGATCCGCTACGTGGTGAACGATTCGTGGTTGATGCCTTAGGCATTTACCTAGATTATTCGAAGAACCGTATTACCGATGAGACCCTACCGTTACTTATAAAACTTGCTGATGAATGTGGCTTGCAGCAGCGAATTAATGCTATGTTCAATGGTGACATTGTCAACGTCACCGAACACAGGGCGGCTCTGCACACCGCCTTGCGTGCGCCAGAAGGTGATAGGATCATGCTTGACGGTGTTGATGTTGTTGCTGAGGTCCATGTGGTTCTAGGCAGAATGGCGGTCTTTTCTGAACAAATTCGCAGTGGCCAATGGCTGGGGTACACTGGAAAACGTATCCGTAATATTATTAATATTGGTATTGGCGGTTCCGACCTAGGGCCCGTGATGGCATACGAAGCATTACGACATTATAGTCAGCGCGACCTGATTTTCCGTTTTGTCTCGAATGTAGATGGCACGGATTTTGAAGAAGCTACGCGCGACCTTGATCCCGAAGAAACGCTGTTTATCATCTGCTCGAAGACTTTTACTACCCTAGAAACGTTGACCAATGCCCGCGCAGCACGTAACTGGTGTTTGCATAGGCTGGGTAACGATCATGCCGTGCGTCGACACTTCGTTGCCGTATCGACTAATGCCGAACAGGTGAAAAAATTCGGCATCAACACCGATAATATGTTCGGTTTTTGGGATTGGGATGGTGGACGTTATTCGATGGATTCGGCAATTGGTCTATCGACTATGATCGCCGTGGGACCGGACAATTTCCGTGCGATGCTTGCCGGCTTCCATGCAATGGATGAGCATTTTCGTACGACACCCTTCGAGCGGAACATTCCTGTCATCATGGGCTTGCTTAAACTCTGGTATAACAATTTTTTCGATACGCATTCTATTGCCGTACTTCCATACAATCAATATCTCAAGCGCTTTCCTGCTTATCTGCAACAATTGGCTATGGAGAGCAACGGCAAGCATATTACGCTAGACGGTAACTGTGTTGATTATCAAACAGGGCCCATCTATTGGGGTGAGCCTTGTACCAACGGACAGCACTCATTTTTCCAGTTGCTTCACCAGGGAACCCGCCTGATTCCATGCGATTTTATTGGTTTCTTTCAAACCTTGAATCCGCTAGGAGATCAACATGATTTGCTAATGGCAAATCTGTTCGCGCAAACCGAGGCGCTAGCTTTCGGCAAGACGGACGCTGAAGTCAGGGCAGAGGGAACTGCTGATCGATTGGTGCCACATCGCACATTTGAAGGTAATCGTCCGACTAATACACTGCTTATTGAACAGTTAACACCTAAATCGCTAGGTATGCTAGTCGCACTTTACGAACACAGCGTGTTTATAGAAGGGGAAATCTGGAACATCGACTCATTTGATCAATGGGGAGTAGAGTTAGGCAAAGTATTGGCACAGAAAACGGCTGCCGAAATTAAAAGTACAGATGAGCCACAGCTCAATCATGACAGTTCCAGTAACGCCCTGATCAGGCGCTATCGACAGTTCAAAAAAGAACATCATGACTAGGTATCTTTCCTAAATATAGTCATCGCATTTATGCGCGGGTTTCCAAGTTTCGCTTTAGTTGTTTACATATACCCTGAAGAGAGACGGGGTTTATAACCCATACGCATCAAGCTAAACCAAAACACTCGCGAGACGGGGTTTATAACCCCGTCTCAAACGTTTGATATTGCCATTATCTTTGAAAGATCACAAAAGAAACACGCCTACTTTGGGTTATATAACGCCATTTGGGTGCATCTAAACGTTTCGATCGGGGTTGCAAACCCCGACCGGCATTGGAAGACTGCTTAGAATCTAGGCTACAAGAACGTATAAAGAACTCGCGAGACGGGGTTTATAACCCCGTCTCAAACGTTTGATATTGCCATTATCTTTGAAAGATCACAAAAGAAACACGCCTACTTTGGGTTATATAACGCCATTTGGGCGCATCTAAACGTTTCGATCGGGGTTGCAAACCCCGACCGGCATTGTAAGCCAAAACACTCGCGAAACGGGGCTTATAACCCCGTCTCAAACGTTTGATATTGCCATTATCTTTGAAAGATCACAAAAGAAACACGCCTATTTTTGGTTATATAACGCCATTTGGGTGCATCTAAACGTTTCGGTCGGGGTTGCAAACCCGGACCGGCATTGGAAAACTGCTTAGAATCTAGGCTACAAGAACGTATAAAAAACACCTTCTGTCGTGCCTTAAGTGGGTAGCGCATAAGTTGCATTTTAATTTCTATCCACAATAATTTAAATCTTGAGCCTTTAAAAGTGAGACATCTATGACAACCACTACAATTCCAGATTCATTACCGCTTAGCGCGGATGAGCTGCATAAAATTAACGCTTATTGGCGTGCCTGTACTTATCTGGCTGCAGGTATGATTTATTTGCGGGATAACCCTCTATTGAAAGAGCCGTTAAAACCAGAGCACATCAAGAATCGACTATTAGGGCACTGGGGTTCGAGTCCCGGCCTGAGCTTTGCTTATATTCATATCAATCGACTCATTAACAAATACGATCTTAACGCTATTTTTCTGGCAGGCCCAGGCCATGGCGCGCCCGGCGTGTTGGCGCCGGTTTATCTCGAAGGGACTTATGCGGAAATTTACCCCAACAAGGGAGAAGACGAGCAAGGTTTGTTGCAGTTCTTTAAGGAGTTTTCTTTCCCCGGCGGTATCGGTAGCCACTGTACGCCAGAAACTCCCGGCTCCATTCATGAAGGCGGAGAACTGGGCTACAGTATTTCTCATGCTTATGGCGCCGCTTACGATAACCCCGATTTGTTGGTGACGGTCATGGTGGGCGACGGTGAGTCTGAAACCGGCCCATTGGCAACGTCTTGGCATTCCAATAAATTCCTCAATCCCATACGCGACGGTGCGGTATTGCCGATACTGCATCTCAATGGATACAAGATCAATAATCCGACACTATTGTCACGTATTTCTCACGAGGAACTGGAGCGTCTGTTTCAGGGATATGGTTATACACCTTACTTTGTGGAAGGCTGCGATCCAGAAACCATGCACCAATGTATGGCAAACATACTCGAAACCTGCGTGTTGGAAATTCGTCGGATTCAGGAGCAAGCTCGACATACTGGCATCCCAACTCGACCTAGATGGCCGATGATCGTATTGCGTAGTCCTAAAGGTTGGACAGGTCCTAAGACAGTGGATGGGCAAAAAGTGGAAGGCTTTTGGCGTTCGCATCAAGTACCGCTTTCTGGGGTCAAAGAAAATTCAGATCATCTAAAGCAGTTGGAAGATTGGCTACGCAGTTATAAACCTGAAGAATTATTTGATAATACCGGTAAATTGATTTCTGAGCTTAAAGCTTTAGCTCCAGCAGGCATTAGGCGCATGAGCGCGAACCCGCATGCTAATGGCGGCTTGTTACGTAAGGCATTGCGTATGCCCGATTTTAGGGATTACGCTCTGCCCCTAGCAAGCCCGGGCAAGGTCAATGCTGAAAATACCCGTCCTTTAGGAAAATTTTTGCGCGACATCATGAGCAACAACATGACAAATTTTCGCGTGTTTGGCCCAGATGAAAACAGCTCTAACAAGCTGGACGATATTTATGAGGTCAGTAAGAAAACCTGGCTTGCAGATTATTTGCCTGAAGATGCTGATGGCAGTGAATTGTCGCCAGATGGCCGAGTAATGGAAATGCTGTCCGAGCACACCTTGGAAGGTTGGCTGGAAGGTTATTTGCTGACTGGCCGCCATGGTTTTTTTTCCACCTACGAAGCGTTTGTACATGTGATTGATTCCATGTTCAACCAGCACGCAAAATGGCTCGCGATGTCCAATGCTGTGCCCTGGCGTGCATCGGTATCATCATTAAACCTGTTGATTACTTCTACCGTATGGCGACAGGATCATAATGGTTTTACTCATCAGGATCCCGGCTTCCTTGACTTGGTGGTGAACAAAAGTCCATCAGTAACCCGTATTTATCTGCCACCAGACGTCAACTGCCTGCTATCTGTTGCCAATCATTGCTTAAAGAGCACTGACCACATTAACGTCATTGTGTGCGATAAGCAAAAGCACCTGCAATACTTAGATATGGATGCCGCGATTAAACATTGCACGCAAGGCATAAGTATCTGGGAATGGGCCAGCAACGACGATGGTTGCGAACCCGATCTAGTGATGGCCAGTGCGGGTGATATTCCGACCAAGGAAGCTTTGGCAGCAACCGTGCTACTTCGCGAACACTTTCCTCAACTCAAAATTCGCTTTATCAATGTCATTGATCTCTATAAATTAGTACCCAATAGTGAGCATCCGCATGGGCTCTCTGATCTTGATTTCGATAGCTTGTTCACCTTAAATAAACCTATTATTTTCAACTTCCATGGCTACCCATGGCTAATTCATCGTCTGGCATATCGAAGGAACAACCACCAAAATATGCATGTGCGCGGTTACAAGGAAAAAGGCAGCATTAATACGCCACTGGAATTGGCGATACAAAACGAAACTGATCGATTTAGTCTGGCGATTGACGCCATTAATCGGATTCCTGCCTTGCAGGTTTCCGGTGCCCACGTAAAACAACAATTACTCAATATGCAACTTGATTGCCGCAATTACGCTTATGAGCATGGTATCGATAGACCTGAAGATGATCAGTGGCAATGGCCTTACTAAAAAATAGACTACCCACTTAAGATGGGACAGCGGGCAGGATGGGCAAAGGCAGCGCCGTGCCCATTGTGTTTTAGTGTTGTGTTGATGGGCACGCTACGCTTTGCCCATCCTACTACTATGCGTGTCAGAGAAGGGGGCTAATGTAAATCGCAGTTCTAAATACTGGGATTCGTACCTCATCCCAGCCCAGCAGTCCTACAGGGTCTCTCGAACCCAGATACACTGAAGGAATAATAACTTGTGTGGATATTCATGCCTCTAAAGTGGGTAGCCGAATTTATACTGCGCCACGGTGAGACAGCGTATAGTCAGCGTGGCGCTTATTGTGTAGCACTTGATCCTGAATTGATGCAGGAAGGAAATCAAATGGCGGAAGCTTTCGCTGAAAATGATCGTTCGATAGTTTGGATTGCTGTCTACGTTTTGTACGAACGAGGACTTAATGTCTATTCATTTTACATGACAGCATGAATAACTATCTGCTTGTTATTAACGCTGGCTCATCAAGCATCAAATTTTCCATTTACCAAAAAGCGATCTTATCTTCGCTTAGGCTTGACGCGACTGGACAAATTGATGGTATTGGAAGTCACGCCCACTTCGTGGTAAAAGATGCGCAAGGTCAGGTATTGTCTGATTGCCCACTCTCTGCTGAGCAGGCGAACAACCATGCGGACGCCATTATCATTATTCGCTCTTGGCTATTGGAATATATTAAGGGTGGAATTTTGCTTGCCGTCGGTCATCGCGTTGTTCATGGCGGACAACATTACTTTACGCCCATTCTGATCGACGAAAACATTCTAATTGACCTAGAAAACCTTATTCCATTGGCGCCTCTCCATCAACCACATAATCTTGCCGCTATGCGTGCGCTGTTGGAAATCATGCCGACCTTACCGCAAGTGGCGTGTTTTGATACGGCGTTTCACCGCACACAACCCGATATCGCACAGCATTTCGCCCTACCACGACACATTACTGATGCTGGTGTGCGTCGTTACGGATTCCACGGCTTATCCTATGAATATATCGTTTCCATATTGCCTGATCTTGATACCTCGCTGGTAAAAGCCCGTATTATCGTTGCTCACTTAGGCAACGGCGCCAGTCTGTGCGCCATACAAAGCGGACGTAGTATCGCTACTACGATGGGATTCTCTCCGCTAGACGGCTTGATCATGGGAACTCGTTGTGGGAGCCTTGACCCCGGCGTGTTGCTTTATCTCACGAATCACTACAATATGGATGCGCATGCTCTGGAACAACTGCTTTACTATCAATCCGGCTTGTTAGGTGTTTCTGGCATTTCCAACGACATGCATACGCTACTAGACAGCGATGACCCACAGGCGAAGGAGGCGGTCGACTTGTTCGTGTACAGAGCTGGGCGTGAGATAGGTTCTTTGGTCGCAGCCTTAGGCGGCTTGGATGCTTTGATATTCACGGGCGGTATGGGCGAAAATTCCGCTAAAATTCGTGCAAAAATTTGCCATCAGGCTGAGTGGTTGGGACTTAAACTTGACGCTTCTGCCAATGAAGCTGGGGCTCTTTGTATTTCAATGTCTAGCTCTAATCTCTCGGCATGGGTTGTTAATACCGACGAAAATATGATGATCGCACTGCATACCTTACAACAAATTTCTGATGACTTTGACATCCTCCCTCACCTGAAGGAA
>TBL_comb48_EPIDRAFT_1002333_pt1 | contig 13215 bp, 12 predicted proteins | sample TroBogEpilimnion_37_FD_10681 | JGI IMG/M metagenome (IMG submission 10681)
AAGATAATTCTCAACTAAAACTCAGGATTTCGCGAGGCGAAATTCGGGAAAATTTCAAAAAAATCCTTTTTTTTTTCGCCTATTATCGGCGATTTTATGCGGTTTTACCCTATTTTCTTCTCACCCCCCGCAAGGATTTCTTGAGCGCTTTTCTCCGGGCTTGGCCCGTTTTATCCTTTTTAGTGGGGAATGCCCATCGCAAAATAAAGATGAAAATAGGAAATACTAAAAATCCAGCAAATCCCTTTAAGAACAAGAGATTATTTATCCCGCCTAGCATTGGCTAGCGATAAAGGTAGATCCAAAGTACAACAAGATTGAAGAGTGGTAGCACTATGTAAGCAATGTTTGCAGCAAAAATGCTTGAACCTGATTTCTTCAAATTTTCGCCGAGAATAGAAAGTCCTTTTAACTCTTTGAGCGCATCTATTACCCATTGGGCGTCACGATTCGCTCCCAAGATGGAAATTGCAGAAAAAATTCCACTTGTGAGAACAAGCCCCATTGCGAATAAGCGCAGCCCTGTTGGCGTTGACTTATCTAAATGTCCGGTAGCACCAAGAGCAAGAATTACTGCCAAGAAAAGTGTCGGGGCGAGTTGTGCTTTAACCCTGACCGCGCGTAGCTCGTTCCAATTGCGGATTAATTCTTTTTCTGTCATAACGAAAATGGTATCACTGGGTAATAGGAGATATAAAGAATCGCCTCGCCGACATCCATTTTAAGATTGGATCGAAGTCACTCATGTAACTTTCACGTTAGTCGTTGATATTTTTTCATACTGCCGAGTAGCGGTCAGATCACGCAATCTGGCAAAACCATTCCAGATCTCGACATAGCTCGTTGGGAGTGGAGAAATAGCTACCCGAATCGAATTGGGCTCACGGTAATCCGGGATTACGTTAGCAAATAGGCGTAAAGCAATAGAAATTCGCTTAGCTTCTGGGTGTATCAGGGATATGTGCCCACCGCGCTCCTCGGGATTCCTAGAAGTGTTAAGAACAAATCCAAGGTCTTTTAGCCAGGCGTCGTATAAACCAATCATCATCTCGGTCCCGATTACACATTTTCTTTCGATTTCGTCAATGCTGGCCTTTTCGATCATTTCAAAGGCAGTGTTTATACACCGCAAGCCAAGTATGGATGGGCTAGCGATTTGAAATCCACGCATCCCGTCGTTCTTCTCAAACACTTCGCCCATAGCAAATTGATCTCGTTGAGCGAACCAGCCTTGGATCGGTACTCGCAACTCCTTTTGAATCCGATGGGAAACATAAAGCCATGCTGGCGCACCTGGGCCAGAATTCCCGTACTTATAAGTGCAACCCACTACCAAGTCTGCACCATATTTATCAAGATTGAGATTAATTGCACCGACTGCATGACTGGCATCCCAAATCGTCAGTGCGCCATAGCCCCGAGCAAAGTCAGTAATTCCCTTGATGTCATTGCGAGCGCCAGAACGATATTGAATGACTTCAAAGGTCACAAATGCAACATCTTCAGACATGTACCGCTCAAGAAGTTCCGGCGTAATGCGTTCGTGATTGGCGGTGTTAGGTGACTCGTTATCAATTTCGATCAACTTTAAATTATGCCTCTTTGCAAAGCCTTGCAATATGTACCGATCTGTCGGGAAGTTAGCCTTGTCGGTAATAATTGTTTTTCGCCCAGGTCTTGCAGCAAGCGCGGCGCCAGCTAATTGATAGAAATTAACGGATGTAGTGTCACAAGCTAAGACTTGCCCCGCCGCTGCCCCCAATGCGGCTCGACCAATTAAATCACCCGTTGTTTCGGCCTCATCAATCCAGTCGGCCCAACCATTAACGACCTTTGAACCCCACTCCTGCAAGAAATCATTGACAACTTCCACAGTGCGGATAGGAAGTCGACCCAATGAATTCCCATCTAAATAGCACAAATCTGGATCTTCATTAATGAAAAGCTCTCGAAATTTAGCTAGTGGATCCTTACCATCCAGATCTTGGGCAAACTGGAGATCGGTAACATTCATCCGAGCACTCTAATACTGACTGTCCAGGCTCGGCACTCCCATGGGTTTGCCCATCTGATGGCGGAGGTGGGCTTACAAATGAGAAGCACGCGAGTAAGATGCAGTCCGTACCTTTCAGGATGGTGCGCAAGTAAACCTATAGATCGTCCTCGTCACGTTAGGCCTAGGAGATAAATATATGAAGTCCACCAAGAAAATTGCTTTAGCGGCAAGCGTTATGGCCGTTGCACTCACCTTCGCTCAGACTCCATCGTTTGCAGTTGGATCAGCTGCTGCTGCGCAGCTCCCTGCAAGTGTTAAAAAGTCCGGAGTTCTCACGGTGGGTGTCGATACAACTTATGCTCCGAATGAATCATTAGATAAGAATGGCAAGGCAATCGGATGGGAGATCAATCTTTTCAATGCGATCGCTGCCGATCTTGGAGTTAAGGCAAACTATGTCAGCGCTAACTTTGACACAATCATCCCTGCGATCAAGGGTGGAAAGTATGACGTCGGCGTCTCTTCCTTCACTGATACCAAGGTGCGCGAAGCACAAGTAGATTTTGCTAATTACTTTGTCGCTGGAATCCAATGGGCATCGGCGGCAGGCAAGAAGGNCGTTGACCCAAATAATGCTTGTGGTCTTACTGTCGGAGTTCAGACCGGCACCACAGAAGTTGATGATGTAAAGGCTAAATCTGCTGACTGTGTAAAAGCAGGGAAGAAGCCAATCACCGTTCTCTCCTTCGATGACCAACACCTAGTAAATAACTCAGTTTCACTTGGTCGCGCACAAGCTCTTACCGCTGATTCACCAATCACTGAGGATGCCGTTGCACATAGCGGCGGAAAGCTTCAGCTTGCTGGTGCTATCTACGGAAATGCGCCATATGGAATTGCAACAGCCAAGGGTTCGACTTTGGTCAAGGCAATCTCACTGGCACTTCAAGACATTTACAAAAATGGAATTTACGGAAAGGTCCTTGCTAAAGCAGGCGTAACTCCAGGTGCTATTAAGTCCTTCACGATTAATGGCGCAACCAGCTAAAACCTCAATTAAGGCAGTGCCGCTGCGCCATCCATTCCGGTGGGCAGCGGCACTGTATTTTGTGGTGCTTGCAGCGGCTTTCCTGCTGGATGCATTCCATCGCAGCGCTTATGACTGGAAATCCTTTCGAAAATACATCTTTGAAGCCCGCGTATTTAAAGCTGCAGGAGTCACGCTCTCGCTCACTATTATTTCGATGTTCCTTGCCATTCTTTTAGGAATCGTGCTGGCTGTTATGCGCCGCTCCCCTAACCCCGTATTTCGCAACGTCTCTTGGGTCTTTATCTGGATCTTCCGGGGTACCCCGGTTTATGTGCAACTGGTGTTCTGGGGACTTCTCTCCACTATCTACCATTCTTTCTTTATTGGAATTCCAGACATCCATTTCGGCCATTTTTATCTTGGCGTCCACTTTCCCATTAGCCAGACCGCATCCCTTTACTGGCTCGCGATTATTGGACTTTCTCTCAACGAAGCTGCTTATATGGCCGAGATCGTGCGTGCCGGCCTTCTATCGGTCGACACCGGCCAAGAAGAGGCTGCAGAGTCGCTCGGCATGAGTTGGTGGACGACGATGAGATTTATAGTCATCCCCCAAGCGATGCGAATCATTATCCCCCCTACGGGTAATGAAATTATTTCAATGTTGAAGACTACCTCGCTGGTGACGGCGGTTCCGCTAGTAACAGACCTTTATGCACGCACCCGTAATATTTCAGACGAAATCTATAATCCGATTCCATTACTGATGGTTGCTTGCACGTGGTATTTATTCTTCACAACCATCTTGATGTTCGTTCAATATTTTGTTGAAAAACGCTTTGCCCGTGGACATAGTCCACTATCTGGGGTTCAATCATGACTAACAGCCCAATGGTCAGCGCAGTCGAAATCCATAAATCTTTTGGTTCAAATGAGGTCCTAAAAGGAATCAACCTGGAAGTTAATAAGGGTGAAGTACTGTGTCTGATTGGTCCATCGGGTTCTGGAAAATCTACATTCTTGCGATGTATCAACCACTTAGAGAAAATCGACTCGGGTCGCTTGAGTGTGGACGGTGCGATCATTGGCTACCGCGAGCACAACGGCAAGTTATACGAACTTAAGCCTTCGGAAGCAGCAAAGCAACGAAGTGGAATCGGAATGGTCTTCCAGAGATTCAATTTATTCCCACATATGACAGCTCTGGATAACGTGACCTCGGGAATGATTCGAGTTCAATCTATTGATAAAGACACTGCAACCAAAGAGGGCATGGCCCTTCTGGACCGAGTTGGCCTTTCAGAGAAGGCAAATCATTACCCTGCCCATCTTTCTGGCGGGCAACAGCAGCGCGTAGCCATCGCTCGCGCATTGGCAATGAAGCCAAAATTGATGCTCTTTGACGAACCAACTTCTGCATTAGACCCCGAACTGGTTGGCGAAGTTTTGGATGTAATGAAGGGTCTGGCGCAATCAGGAATGACGATGCTTGTGGTTACCCACGAAATGGGATTTGCTAAAGAAGTTGCGGACTCGGTTATTTTTATGGATAACGGAGTGGTCGTTGAGTCCGGAAAACCATCAGATGTTTTAAACAACCCTCAGCACGAGCGAACAAAGAGTTTTCTCTCCAAAGTTATTTAGTAATTTTTGCTTACAAAACTCTGTGTACTTTGTGGTTGGCAGCTTGAGCAACTGGACGAATCACAAGTGAATCAATGTTTACATGGCCGGGCAACATGACAGTCCAACGAACTGCTTCTGCAACGTCCTCTGCAACCAATGGCTCGGCTACACCCTTATAAACTGCTTCTGCTTTTTCTATGTCACCGCCAAATCGAACCTTCGCAAATTCATCAGTCTTAACCATGCCAGGAGCAATTTCAATAATCCTGATTGGTAAACCATTAAGCTCTAGGCGCATGGTCCGTGCCAGCGATACTTCCGCGCTCTTTGCCGCAACGTAGCTGCCACCATATTCATACGCCGCGTAGCCGGCTGTAGATGAAATTAATACAACGGTGCCATTGCCGCTCACTTTAAGCGCTGGCAAAAGTGCGCGAACCATTCTGACGGTTCCAAGTACGTTGACGTCATAACTCTTTCGCCATACTTCGACATCAGCATTTTCTACTGATTGTGAGTCAAAGGCCCCACCTGCATTATTAATGAGAACACTTATATTCTTACCTGCCACTTGAGAAACAAAATCACTGACTGATTTTTCATCGGTGACATCCAGAAAATACGGCTCAATATTTGCGTGATTCTTTGCCAACTCTTCAAGTCGATCCAATCGACGTGCGGCGGCAATCACGGTGAAGCCATTATTAGCCAATGCCACAGCCGTAGCTGCGCCGATTCCACTGCTAGCCCCTGTTACAACGGCATACGACTTAGTCACGTTATATATTCCTTATCTACCTGATAATAAGTACTTAAATGCCGAACGGCACCGAGGCGCGTCCGGTGACGCCAGGTTGTAGAGCATAAGTCATTCCAGCCTGTGGGTGATCATCCTTTAGGCCATTATCCCCTTGAGAAGTGGTGATAATCAAAGTCTTGAGATCTGCACCAGCAAAGGCACAGCTTGTAATAAATTTATTTGGAAATGTAATTACTTCAGTCACATTGAAATTTGAGTCAATCCTGCGAACGCAAGCGCCATTCCACATCGCAACCCAGAATCCGCCTTCGCTATCCATGGTCATCCCATCTGGATATTCTTCCTTATCCGCTTCGATAGCCCACACCGTCCGGCGATTGGAAATTGATCCACCTGCATAATCAAAGGCATCAATCCCAAGCGTTGGAGTGTCGATAAAGTAGAAACTCTTAGCATCCGTGCTCCAGTCCAATCCATTACTTATCTGGACATCTGAGAGAACTCGGGTCAAACTCTTTGAATCATTTGTTAGTCGATATAGGCCGCCTACTTTGTCGGCGCCACCATAAGCCATAGTTCCCAGCCAAAGGTCTCCATTGGGAGCTACCTTCGCATCGTTCCACCTAATTGGCATTGGGTCCTTAAATCCATCTGCATCAAACCGTGTCGGCAAGGCTTCGCGTTCGCCATTTTCGTGCAGTACTACCGGCCCTGTTGCATTACCAATAATCATCCCGCCGGATTTTCGAGGTACAACGAAAGAGACATCTTCGCCGATATCCCATGAGCCAAATTCTCCTGTAACAAAATCGCGCCAGAGAATTGCTTGCCCCATGATGTCTACCCAAAGGACCTTGTTATTCCCAGGACCCGTCGCGACCGGACCTTCACCGTGTAATGCGCGCCTTGAATCCCATATTTCTGGTTGCATGAGATCACTATAAGAGACCTGTCAAGAACCTGCCGAGTGGGTTATTATCAATTATTCACATTGGGAATCGTGCTTAAATGATGGGTTAGAAGAGGTACTTATAAGTGAAAGCATTTGTGATCACTGCACCTGGTAAATCTGTCGTTGCCGAAGTCGAAGAACCACAACCACTAGCTGGAGAAGTTGTCGTCAAGGTCACTCGTGCAGGCATATGCGGAACCGATGTAGAGCTCTTTGATGGAACGATGTCCTACCTTCATAACGGGCAGGCGCAATATCCGCTGCGTATTGGCCACGAATGGTGTGGTGTGGTGACCAAAGTCGGCGATGGTGTCGATAAGAAATGGTTAGGTAAGCGAGTAACTGGTGACACCATGTTGGGATGCCAGAAATGTTGGGTCTGCCTTAATCGTGCGCAACACTTGTGTCCAGATCGCTACGAAATTGGAATTCGCAACGGGTGGCACGGTGCACTAGCTGAACAGCTTTCAGTACCAGAATGGGCGCTCTTTGAAATTCCTGATTCAATTGATGATGTGATTGGCGCGCTGATTGAACCTGGTGGAAACGCAGATCGTGTGGCCAGAGCAGCCGAGGCGGCGCCAGGAAAGAAGATTTTGATTTATGGAACTGGAACCATTGGTTTATTAAGTGCGCAATTTTCGATGGCGATGGGCGCCGAAGTACACATGGTAGGGCAGGATCCAACCACGATGGAACTCGCAAGAAAAATTGGAGTGACTCATGCTGGCACCGAACCCATAGAAGTAGAAAATGGATTCGATGCAGTAGTGGATGCAAGCAATGGTGACGTCGTCCCGTCACTAGCAATGAACGCAGCTGCTTATGGGGGCAAGATTGTTTATATTGGAATATCTAGTACGCCTAGCTATATCGACAGTCGCACCCTTGTTTTCCGCGATCTAACTGCTATTGGCATCTTATCCGCTTCACCAGGGCTTCCAGGTGCAATACGTATGTTTAGTTCTGGCGTAATTGACCCGCATATTCTTGTCGCGGGCACCGTCTCTCTTCATGAGGCGGAATCAGTTTTATCCGGCCACACACCTGCCGGGGCAGGTGTGGGCACAAAAATTCTGGTTGATCCCTCCATCTAGAACTACTTCATTAGTGGTGGTTGCGTCACTAACTCATCATGCAATGGTGCATTTGCTGGTAATGATGCATTTAACTCTTCGAACTCTGTATCCGTGAGTTCTAGCGCGACACCTGTAGCGGTATCCGTTATCGACTCTGGGCGACTAGCACCAGGGATAGGGATTGCAGCAGACGATCGCTTAAGGTGCCAAGCAATCGTAACTGCATAAGGCGACGCGCCCTTACGTGCACCAATCTCGTTGAATTTACCAAAGGAACCATTCTCTAGATTTGCGCCAGAACCAACACCGCCTAGGTTTGACCAAGGGAAGAATGCGAGGCCATTTGCTTCGCACAGATCGACTACATCTTGGCCATGGCGATATCGTGGACTAAATTCATTTTGGACAGAGATGATTCCGCCCTCTTTGACAGAGCCACCTACTTTGAGCGCAACCTTGAGCTGATCAGAATTAAGATTACTGACACCGATGTGCTCGACATATCCGTGCTGGCGAAGCATCATTACATTCTCAATCTGTTGTTCGTAAGGCATGTCGTGATTCAAGCGGTGGTGTTGCCACAGCTGTATTTTTTGGACTCCCAAGCGTCCAGCTGATGCTTCAACGGCACGCATTAAATAATTCACATCGGCGTTACGCCCACCTTTGCCAAACCAATCATCACCAGGTTCACGAGTAATTCCACCCTTAGTCGCAATCACTACCCTTGCTTTTTGCTCCGGTGTTCCTTTCCAACTCCGCAATCCTTCCGCTACCAGTACTTCATTGTGACCCATGGTGTTCCAGGATGGGGCATAAATATCAGCGGTATCTAGAAGTGTGATTCCAAGATCAAGGGCAGCATGGATCGTCGCTATCGCACGATCACGATTTTTAACGATGTCAAAGGCTGTTGGCGGGAATCCAGACATTGGCATACAACCCAAGCCAATTGAAGAGACTTCCCATGGACCGAGTCTGCGAGTTTTCATCATTAGATCAACCTATTCCTTTTCTGTGTTTGGTGAAAGTTAAAGAGCTCCAATAAACCAGCTCAACTGGTGTTTTTGACCGGGTTTGAGAACGATCAAATCAATACCGGAATTAAATGCATCTGGTGGACAAGTCATTGGTTCAACGGCTAAACATTTTCGACTTGTCGCTCCCCCATCTCGGTCGGCGGTATGAATCTGGATCCAGTGTGATTCGGAGTCAAAACCCATCCAGACACCTTCTCTATTTGCAGCCCGTACTTCGATCTTATGTACTGGATTTTTAATATCTACTTTAAAAGCGTGATCGATAAAAATATCATCGATCAGACGCTCTTTATCAAATTCAAAATTTTCTACCGAGCAGGCCTTGACGGCGATGGGCAGTAAGCGATCCGCATCAACCTGCATGTATTCACGTGCGGGCATCTTTAAGGACCAATCATTAACCGAACCGCCAGGTGAGGCGATCAAATAAGGGTGTACCGATGCTCCGTACGGAGCTGGCGTAGAACCAATATTTTCAACAGCTAACGTCCAAGTCAGCCCAGATTCCGAAAGGCTATAAGTAACCGCATATGCCTGCTCGAATGGGTAATACGTAGCAGCGTGCAGAATCGTAGATAGAGTCAATGATGATTCTGATTTGGACGTGACTGTCCAAGAGAGGCTGGAAATCAATCCATGAAGCGAATTGTTACGCGCGATCTCGTTGATAGGCAACTGGTAATTCGTGCCTTCAAAGGAATACTGACCCCCGGCTATTCGATTTGGCCACGGCGCTAACAAGTCTCCCGCATATACCGGTGGTAGGTCAGGGTTAAATGGCTCGACCAAATCACGGCCCTGAAAGAGCAGCTTGTGAAGTGCGCCGCCTATTTCCGAGATTTCGGCAGCATAGCCTGAATCAGAAATACTGATCATCTGAACGAATTAGCGTGAGTACGTTGAAAAAGAGGCGTTATTCCAGCGGATTTCGCGCTGAAAATTAGAGACTGTCGTCTCCTTGTCAATGACCAAGAGTTCTACACCAGATATTTTCGCAAAGTCCGAGAGCGTCTCGGGCGATACTGCAGTGGTCAAAACTGAATGGTGAGAGCCACCGGCATAAATCCATGACTCTGCAGATGTTGCCAAAGAAGGTTGTGGCTTCCAGACCGCACAGGCCACCGGCAAATTTGGAAGTGGCGCATCAGGTTCGACGATTTCAATTTCATTTGAAACCATTCGGAATCGATCTCCCATATCCATCAACGCAACCACCCGGCCTGCCGCTGGAGAAGCAGTGAATACTAAACGAACTGGATCTTCCTTCCCGCCAATTCCTAATGGGTGGATCTCCACCTTTGCTTTTTTAGAGGTAATGGTGGGACATACTTCCAACATATGCGCTCCAAGAATCTTTGGATCACCTGGTCCAAAATGATACGTGTAATCTTCCATGAAAGATGTGCCGCCTTGGCGACCAACTGCCATGCTCTTAATAATACGAAGCAGTGCGGAAGTCTTCCAGTCGCCTTCGCCACCAAAACCATATCCCTTGGACATCAAACGCTGAACCGCTAATCCAGGTAGTTGGCGAAGAGTTCCCAAGTCTTCAAAGTTGGTCGTGAAAGCAGAGAACCCACCAGCAGTCAGGAAATTGTTCAATCCAACTTCGATCGAAGCGGCGTAGCGAAGTGATTCATGGCGTTCTGCGCCTTTACGAAGTTCTGGCGCGATATCGAATTCAGATTCGTATTCGGCGATTAGCGCATCGATTTCTGTCGTTGTTGCAGCTTCGACAGCTGCGATCAGCGCATTGACACCAAATGACTCTATTGACATACCAAAGCGCATCTGGGCACTAGTTTTATCGCCATCAGTTACTGCTACATATCGCATATTGTCACCAAAGCGAGCCATCTTTAAATTCTGGGCTGTGTACCAGCCAATGGTTGCATGGATCCAATCGGCAATGCGACCGACTGCATGAGCATCAGATGCATGCCCGACAACGACCTTACGTGGAACATTAATGCGAGTGACAATGTGACCATATTCGCGGTCGCCGTGTGCGGCTTGATTGAGATTCATAAAATCCATATCCAAGGATTCCCAAGGCAATGCAGAATTGGCCTGGGTGTGGAAGTGAAGCAGAGGCTTCTGCAGTGCGGTTAAACCAGCAATCCACATCTTGGCAGGAGAAAAAGTATGCATCCAGGTAATGACTCCAAGACAATTGTCAGCACTTGATGCATCTAAACACGCTTTGCGAATCGCTTCGGCAGTCAATAGAACTGGCTTCCAAACAATCTTGATCGGAATCAATGGATTAGCTGCTAATAAGTCAGCCACTTCTTTGGACTGTACAGCAACTTGTTTTAAAGTCTCCTCGCCATAGAGGTTCTGACTTCCGGTGAGAAACCAAATTTCTGCATCTTTGCGTAGTTCGAGTGCCATCTTATTTATCCTTTGGTTGTCCATACACGTTTTGATAACGTGCAAATAGTTGATTGATATCAGAATCTTCCAAGCGCTTAATAGGTCCAAGTGCTGCCGCGATATACATCGTCTTTGCAACATCTTCGCACATGACTGCGGTCTTTACTGCAGCCATCCCGCTCTCGCCAATTGTGAACACACCGTGATTTATCATCAAAACTGCCCGAGAATTACTGGACTTTAGAGTCTCTACGACTCCCTTGCCAATGTCGTCATTGCCAATCAGCGCAAATGGGCCTAGTGGAATATCTCCTCCAAATTCATCCCCCATAGCGGTTAGGGCACACGGAATAGGCTTTTGGGCCGCTGCCCAGGCGCTGGCATAATTGGAATGCGTATGAACGACGCCATTGACCCAATCCATATGCCGATAAATATATGCATGTGCCGCGGTATCACTCGATGGTGACAAGGTGCCTTCTAACACCTTTCCATCAAGGTCACAAATAACCATCTGATCTGGAGTTAAATCGTCATACTTAACACCGCTGGGTTTAATGACAAAACTCTTACCATCTGCCAAACGTTGTGAGACATTTCCCGCCGTCCAGGCAACTAAACCGTATCGCTGTAAGTCCTTATTGAGATCAGAAACAACTTTGCGAATCGCAGCACTACTTGACATGAGAACCTCCGGTGGCAGCGCTCTTATTTCGCAGGTCTCGCAAAGCATGCATCATTTCGCCTTTGCCAAAAGTTTTATCCAGCGTCAAGTAATGGGCATACAACTCTTGATAGACCTTGGCATTTTCTGGACGTGGAACGTATGCATCCCGGACCATTCCTCCCATTTTCTCTGCCGCATCTTGAATATTCTTGTATGCACCCGCAGCAACAGCTGCGTGAATTGCGGACCCAAGTGCCGGACCTTGATCCGAAGAAATCACATGGATGGGGCGATTCAGTACATCCGCATAAATTTGCATTACGAATGCATTCTTGATCAGACCTCCGGCAGCAATAAAATCTTTAACCGGCACATTGCTACTATCAAAAGTTTCGACAATTTTGCGTGCCCCAAAGGCAGTTGATTCAACAATCGCCTGGTAAATATCTTCCGGGCGAGTAGCTAGAGTCATTCCGACAATTAATCCAGATAGATGGTGATCGACCAAGGTCGAACGATTTCCGCTCTCCCAGTCTAAGGCCACGAGTCCGTGTGAACCAACAGGTTTGCGCGAAGCAAGCTCCGAAAGATATGTATGAAGATCTTGACCGGCAGATCGAGCAGCCTTCGCATACTCTTCATTAACAAAATTATTGGAAAACCACCCAAAAATATCTCCAACGCCACTTTGCCCAGCTTCGTATCCAAGTTGTCCAGGAACAATTCCACCCATGACAACCCCGCACATACCGGGGACTTCTGCCAGCTGATCAGAGACCATTACGTGACACGTTGACGTACCCATGATCGCAACCATCTGTCCCGGATGGGTGGCATTGGCAGCTGCAGAAGTTACGTGAGCATCGACATTGCCGACGGCAACGGCAATACCTGCATTAAGCCCAGTCCATGAAGCAGCTTCTACGGTTAGTGATCCAGCCAGATCTCCCAGCTGTGAGAGCGGATGACGAACTTTCTCTTCAACAAAATTGGCGAATCCAGGGTTTAGCGCGGCTAAGAAATCCTTCGAAGGATAGTCACCATCTTGGTAGATGGCCTTGTAACCAGCTGTGCAAATATTTTTTGTGTACTTACCAGTCAGCTGCCAGATGATCCAATCTGCAGCTTCAATCCAATGGTCCATCTTCAGGTAAATCTCTGGATCCTCTTCAAGAAGTTGTAGTGCTTTGGCAAATTCCCATTCAGAAGAAATCTTTCCACCATACTTGGCAATCCATTTTTCATTGCGGGCATGGGCTAAATCATTGATTCGATCAGCATGTGGTTGCGCAGAATGATGCTTCCACAGTTTTACATACGCATGTGGTCGGTCAGTGAATCCTGGAAGTTCGCAGATCGGTGTTCCGTCTTTGAGGATTGGCAGAACTGTGCATGCGGTGAAATCGGTCGTGATACCAATGACATCTGCAACGTTCACACCGCTGCGCTTTAAGACATCGGGAACAGTATTTTTTAATACATCAACGTAATCTTGGGGAACCTGCAGCGCCCAGTCAGCTGGTAGACGCCTCTGACTGTCGGGAAGCCTCTCTTCAAGGACAGCGTGTGGGTACTCGAAGACGCTGGTGCACATTTCTTTACCATCAGATACCCGAACCAAAAGTGCGCGCCCAGATAAAGTACCGTAGTCGACTCCAACTACATATTTCTCAGCGCTGGACATAAAGA
>TBL_comb48_EPIDRAFT_1002334_pt1 | contig 13214 bp, 12 predicted proteins | sample TroBogEpilimnion_37_FD_10681 | JGI IMG/M metagenome (IMG submission 10681)
TAAGCACCGGCATCTTGTAATGGTATGCACAGCTCATTACCACAAGGATTAGGATAGGCAATAAGTGGTGCAGCGTTGTTGGCAGCAAGCATGCTCACGGCAGTAGGTAAAGAATTTCTGTATATAGCCCAGGCAGTATCTGCATATATTATAATGCTGTCAAAGCTAACGTTAGGGCAGGTATTATTGCTATCCGGAAAGGTAGTAATTAGGGCAAAGCCTAGGGTTTCACTGCTACCGGCATTAAAGCTAAAGTCGCCGCTGTTAATAATATATCTCCTATCGCCAATAGGGTTTTGGCTCGCACATTCACTCCATTGGCTGGTATCTGCAGGGTTGCCTGTATACACATAATTGCAACTACTGCCGCTGCCATAGCATGTAGATGGCACACCATATCCTGCAAAATCATTGGTAACACTAGTGCTATCACGCCACATACCCCGCAAATATTGGTTGTAATTTATCGGCGAATTCGGATTGCCCATTACTGTATTGTCGTTGTTATAATACCTGAAATTTCCCGCAGGCACATAGTTAGCAGGCGCATCGCCCGGCAAATGCAATAAGGTAACACCGGTAATAGGTATATGTGTACCGTAAGAATTGGCCTGCCCCATACCATCTGGCGATACACTGTTGTATTCAATTCCCATGCGGTGGCTGGAATCAAAACCTATATAATCATCAGCAAAGTAGCCCAAGTCGGCATCGCTAAAAAGACCAACCCTAAATTGCTGGTAGTTTATATTGCTTTTGTTGATGATCTGGTATTCGTAAAATACCATATTATCTACCATCGTACCCCGACTGTATGCATAGGCCATTGCATGTATTTCTACCTTAAAAGGAGCAGCATGGGTCTCACTATGTGTGGGGCCATTATCGCTAAATACCCAAAATAAGGTTTGGTCGCCTTTAATAGCCGGGTAATCGCCTTGCAAAGCATTATACACGCCATCAGCATTTACATCTACAAAGGGTGCCATGTCTTGGTTAATGTTAAGCAAATTACTACCCGCTCCTTGCGCATAAGGATTACCCTTGGCAGGCCAACGCAAAATATCAGTAGGGGTATTGGCTGCAGTATGGGTAGTTAGGGCATTAAATGCATTAATATCGCTTTGGTTAATCTTCCAAATATAGGCCCAACTTTGCGAGGTGGCATAGGTCAGTGTATCGTTATTATCTAAGGGGCCCGGCCAATAGTCGTTGCCCGTTTGGCGATAGGTTTGGGCGGCTACATGCAGGTTATTTCCGGCATCAAAACCACTTAACCATAAACTGCTGGCAAATTGTATATGCTTGCCCGAGCTCTTCGGAAATTCGCACGACGCCACTTGCTGGGTAGGGTTCCACCATAAGTCGCCATGCACCAAAGCTGCAGCTTTTATATGGTTAATGTCCACGTAATTAATATATGGGAATGCCGTTTGGCCTTTACTGGGGTATGCCTCAATAAGGCATGCAGCAAGTAATAGTAGATATAGGTTTCTCATGCAAAATAGCTTTGTATCTATAGACGAAAATTAACCTAAAGAATACTAATGACGCTACATTTTTTAGCGGATTGCTAAGCATTTAATAGTATTTAAGTATTTTTAAGCATGGAAAATTCTAATGTGCGCCCCAATGTTAATTTAAGTCCTCAAGAAAAAGAGTACGAGAATAGTATCAGGCCACAGACCATTGCCGATTTCTCAGGTCAGCCAAAGATTATAGAGAATTTGCGCATTTTTATTAAAGCCGCCAATATGCGTGGCGAGGCTTTAGACCACGTTTTGTTTCATGGCCCCCCCGGCTTGGGTAAAACAACCTTGTCGCGCATTGTGGCCAACGAGCTGGGTGTAAGCATTAAAGAAACTTCCGGCCCGGTAATTGAAAAGCCTGCCGATTTGGCCGGATTACTTACCAGCCTGGAGCCGCGCGATGTGTTGTTTATTGATGAAATACACCGCTTAAGTACCGTAGTAGAAGAATACTTGTATGCTGCTATGGAAGACTTTAAGATCGACATCATGATTGATACCGGACCTGCAGCGCGTTCTATACAAATTACTCTTAACCCCTTTACCCTGGTGGGTGCCACTACCCGATCGGGATTACTTACAGCCCCTTTGTTATCGCGCTTTGGTATTAAATCTAGGTTAGATTATTATACAACCGATGTGCTGCAACGTATCATCATGCGTGCTGCCAATTTATTGCATGTAAAAATTACTTCAGATGCAGCCACAGAAATAGCAGGGCGTAGCAGAGGTACCCCGCGTATTGCCAATGGCTTGTTGCGCCGTATGCGCGACTTTGCTCAAGTGCTGGGTAATGGTGTTATTGATATGGCTATTGTAGAACATGGTTTGCGAGCCCTTAATGTAGATGAAAGCGGTTTGGATGATATGGATAATAGAATTCTAAGTACCTTAATCGATAAGTTTAAAGGTGGTCCTGCGGGTATCAGCAATATTGCTACTGCCGTAGGCGAAGAGTCGGGTACCATAGAGGAAGTGTATGAACCATTTTTAATACAAGAAGGCTATATTATGCGCACCCCGCGTGGCCGCGAAGCCACCGATAAGGCCTATAAACATCTGGGCCGCCAGCGATTGGATAGAAGCGGTAATTTGTTGTTTTAAAAGCCGGCAACTTGCAGCAATTGTTTCACAAATTCGTTCCACTGATACTTCTTCTTTTCTTGCAGTATATTTTCTTGCAGATGGGGTAAACTATCGGGCATATAAAATTGTAAAATCGCTGTTGCAATAGCGCTAGGATTAGGTTCGCACACAAAACCTACTTTACCATCGGGTACGCCTTCTGCTAAGCCACCCACATTAGTAACCACCATCGGCTTCTCAAAATGGTAAGCCACTTGGGTAATGCCGCTTTGTGTGGCACTTTTATAAGGTTGCACCACCAAATCGGCCGCACTGAAATAGGTATATACTTCGTTATTAGGAATAAACTCGGTAAATAGTTTTACGCTATCCTGTAAATGGTGCTGGGCTATAATTTCATCATACACATCGCGCTTGTCGTAGAACTCGCCGGCTACTATAAGGGCTATCCCCGCCGCTTGAATACGCGCATCATTCATGGCTTGCAACAATAAATCCAAACCCTTGTATTTACGAATAAAGCCAAAAAACAAAATATACTTGTTAGCTGCTGCCAGGTTTAATTTTTTGCAAGCATCGGCTTTACTAATTGCTTGGCCGTAATTATCATATACAGGATGATGCAGAAAACGTGCGGGTTTATTACTAAGCAGGTGCAAATCGTTTAGCACTTCCTGGCTCATGGTTATAAATGCATCTACGGGCTTTAAAAAATACTTGGTAAATGCCATATCGCCCGGCCTTTTTTCGTGGGGTATAACATTATCGGCAATGCATAAAACCCGCGTATGTTTATTGCTTTTTATTCGGCGTAAAATAGTGCCAAATGCAGGGCCCATAAATGGCAGCCAATAACGCACTATCACCAAATCAAATTTTTGTGCTGCCATTTCATGGCCCACACTTAACCAATTCAGCGGGTTTACCGAATTGATAACGCTTTTTATAATAATGCCTTCGGGAGGGGGTTCATCGGTAAACTGTGTTTTACCCGGAAACAAAAAGTTGGGGTACTGCAGCGAGAAAGAATATATTACCGCACTATGTCCTTGTAGCGTAAGCTCCTGTGCCAAGCGCTGGTCATAAGTGGCTAATCCACCCCTTAAAGGATGTGCAGGGCCTATAATAGCTACTTTCATAATTGCATTACTTTAAAATCCAACTGTGCTTTTTCGTAATCTTCGGGTATGCCTATATCTATAAAATAGCTATTGCTTATATAAGCACTAAAACGCTTTTCGTTTACAAATGCTTCAAAAAAATCTTTTTCAAAACTACATTTTAAAGGCAGGTTTTTTTGCAGAACAAATGCTTTGTTTACCACATAAATACCTCCGTTTATATTGCCTTCTTCGCGGTACTCTTTCTCTTCAAAGGTAACTATACAGTTTTTATCGTCGGTATTTACTACACCATAGCGTTCAAAATTTTGCATAGGCTTTAGGGCTAATGTAGTGCCCGCTTGTTGCTCCATATGAAAATCGTACATATCGCTCAGCTGTACCCTAAAAAAGGTATCGCCGTTTAAAACAAATACGTCTTCAGCGCTTGCTTGGTGTAAGGCTAATAGTATGCCGCCACCTGTACCAAGGGGCTCGTACTCTATTACAAAATCAATAGCGTAAGGCCTAGTTTGGGTTTGCAGCCATTCAGTTATTATTTCATGCTTATACCCTAAGGATAATATTAAACGTGTGCAACCTTGTTCTTGCAAATAGTTTAAAATATAATGCAAAAAGGGTTTACCATTTACGGGTGCCATGCATTTCGGAAAATCGCCAATAGCACCTCTAAGCCTTGTACCTAAACCACCTGCCAATACTATACACTCCATGATACCAAGCCATGATCGGTGAAGTGATAGGAGCGGAAATTACCTTCGTAACCGGCCAAAGCCTCCTTTACTTTATAATTGGTATTGCCGGGGCAATAAAACATCATAAATCCACCACCGCCTGCACCGCTAATTTTGCCTCCTGTAGCGCCTGCTTGCAATGCAGTTTCGTACAGTTCATCCATCTTATTGTTGGATATGCCCTGTGCCATTTGCTTCTTAAACCTAAAACCATAATCCAATATATATCCAATATCATCAACCTTACCTTTAAGCAATGCTTCCTTCATCATGCGGGCTTGCTCCTTCAGTTGGTGCATAGCCTCTATAGATTTTTCGTTTTTAGATAAAACATTAGCACTTTGTGCTTCTATAATGGTAGAGGATAAGCGGCTGGTAGCTGTAAAATAAAGCAGTAAATTATTTTCTAGTTCGTAAAGGTATTTGCTTTTTATTCTTAATGGGTTTACAATTACCCTGTCGTTATCGTAAAACTCCATAAAATTTACACCGCCAAAAGTAGCTGCATACTGGTCTTGCTTGCCACCGGCCATGTGCAGTTCTTCACGTTCTATTTTATAGGCCTTGTGGGCAATATCATATTCGCCCAAAGGCAGTTGCAACCATTCTACAAAAGCACCAACAATAGCCACCATCAATGTAGAAGAAGTTCCTAAGCCCGAGCCTGCAGGTGCATCTACAAAGGTAGTAAGCCTAAAACCACATGGTAGGGCACCATATTGTTTTACCATATGGTTATATACGCCTTTAGCTAAGTCTAGTTTGCCATCAATAGGAAGCGTTTCTTGTATATTATAAGTGCTACTTTCGTTTCGGTCGCGCGCCTCCAAAATAATAAGTGGTTCTTGCAGCAGTTCAATAGATGCGTAAGCATACAAAGATATAGATGCATTAAGTATTGCCCCGCCATAAAGGTCGCAGTAAGGACTTACATCTGTTCCGCCGCCGGCTAATCCTATACGCAGTGGGGCTTTACTTCTGTAGATCATCAATTATAATTTTTGAATAAGAATAAGCAATGAAGTTATGAAATTTACCAAAAGGGAATGGCTAAAAAATGCTTAAACCTCTTTTGTTGCTTTTTGTAGTTTATGATGTAAAATATAAAACAATAGCACGCCTATTAGTCCTCCAATCGCATCAGCTGCAATATCCATTAGTTCGTAACATCTCCCCAAGTTAGGAAATGCAGCCTGCAAACCCTCAATTAAGGCGCCCATGGCAATGCTCATCATCCAGTATTTAACCAAACTTGCCACACCGTAATAATTAAAACTACATAACCAGGTAAAAGAGCAGCCTGCAAACAACACAAAATGCACCCATTTATCTATTAAGGGTATTTTTACATCCGGAATTTCGTGCGCAGGCAATAGGCAGGCAATAAAAACAAGCAAAGTCCAACCCAAGGCCAGAAGCTTTGCTTGTTTTCTATTTATAATAAAATAGTTAAATATTGTAAACATTACTAGCCAACAAGTTGTTGGTATGCAGCAGCATCCAGCAGTTCGCTTAGGTCGGCATTTTCGGCCAGGGTCATTTTAACCATCCAACCTTTTTCATAAGGGTCTTGGTTTACAAACTCCGGGTTAGCTTCCAACGCACCATTAACTTCGGTAATGGAACCACTTACAGGTAAAAACAAATCAGAAACGGTCTTTACAGCTTCTACGGTACCAAACACCTCGTTTGCGGCTAATTTTTTGCCTTTAGTGGGTATATCCACAAATACTATATCCCCTAGCTCGTGCTGCGCGAAATCGGTGATGCCTACAGTTGCGGTGTTACCTTCAATTTTTATCCATTCGTGGTCTTTGGTGTACTTTAATGATTCCGGAAATTGCATAAAAAAAATTTAGAGCGTAAATGTACAAGAAATTTGTTGTAAAAGTAAAGCGCTACCAACCATTAGGGCTCTACTAACTGTCTATTAAAATAAAGCGTTATTTATGGAATAAATAATTAAATACAATTAAAATATGTTTGCCGTTTTTATAAATATAAGGACCAGAGATTAAAATAAGTTTATTTTTTTATAAATATGTTCATATTTCGGGTAAAACTATTAACTTTAAAACCGCTTTTGTAAATACTATAAATATCAATATCAAAGTAATTGTATGAAAAACAAATTTTTACTTTATGCCTTAACCTTTGTGTTATGTTTTGCCGGTGAAGGTGCTATGGCTCAGGTTTTGGTAAATGAAAACTTTGACGGTCCCACTTTTCCACCTTCGGGATGGTCTAACTCAACTTATACAGGTACTATTAATACTAGTGGTGGCCCTATTTATCAATGGGGTAAAATGACCAGTGGTGCCGGATATCCTTATTATTATGATCCTAATAACCCCGGTTATTATACCAATCAAATTAATCCGGCCGGTGTAAACGCTCATAGTGGTACGGGCATGGCTTGGGCCAATACGTATTATTATAGTGGTGGTAACTATGGTCAATTAGCAACACCACAAATAAATTTTAGCACTACAGGTAATACCATTCTTAGTTTTTGGTTCTATACAGGCAGCTATACCATAACCCCTACTGTACCTCTAACTGTTATGTATAATACACAACAAAATGGTGGTGGTACCGGTGCTACAATTGCTACATTGTATCCTGTTGGTCCGGGAAATGGTTCCGGTTGGACTCAATATACTTTTACTTTACCTGCTGGCTTTGTTAGTGGCGATTATATAATATTTAAAGCCCAAAATAACTATACTACCTATGCCTATACTTATGATATGCTTATTGATGATGTTTCAATAACTCATATTCCGCCATGTACAGGCACTCCAAATGGAACTATTGTTAGTCCTAATCCTTGTCCGGGTGTTAACTTTACTATGTACTTTACAGATACGGCTAAAAGTGGTTTAACTTATTTATGGCAAACCTCACCGGATAATATCAGTTGGTCTAATATTGCATCTTCTACTACATTAACTACCAGTATTACTACGCCAACTTATTATCGTGTAATTGCACAGTGTACCAATGCCGGTGGTGGTATCGATACTACAAGTACTTTAATTACACTATCCCCATTCTACCTTTGTTATTGCAACGATAGTACTGCCGGTTCGCATTTGGCTAATATTGGTAATGTTACAGTTAAAAAAGCACCAAGTGGTGTTGTAATGCTTAATAATGGCAATCCTTCTCCCACACTTAATAATAGTAGTGCCGTAAACAATTACACCGATTACTCACTTACTGTAGCTCCAATAACGCTTTACCGCGATAGTAACTATGCATTATCAGTTACTCAAATACAAAATACCAGCAATTGGAACTCAAGTGCAATTACTGCTTATATAGATTTTAACCGTGATGGTATTTTTCAAGGCAATGAAATTGTAATGATGGATTCAACTATACAAGGTGCATCTAATCCTATTGTTACCGATAATTTCCATGTGGCCACCAATGCATCTGTTGGAATAACCGGTATGCGTATATTGTTAGCACCGGCAGGTAATAACCCTGTCGATCCTTGTGCAGGTAATATGGCCGGTGAAACCGAAGATTACTTAGTAAATATTGCTTATCACCCATGCAATGGTCCGGCTAATGCAGGTACCGCTTCAGCTAGCGATACTTTAATGTGTCCGGGCGATGCATCAGGGCATTATAATTTTACTTTGTTTGATACCTCTTACGAAAAGCAAGCACAAAACCTAAGTCGTGTTTGGCAAATATCTGTTGATACCGGCTTAACATGGACTTATATTGTTGCCAGTACCAATGTAGATATACTAACCTTGCAATATACTCAGCCTAGCTGGTATAGGGTACAAATGGTATGCCAAAACAGTCATGATACTACTTTCTCTAACATCGTAAAAATTAATAACGATTCTGCTTACCGTTGCTATTGCTACAGCATGGCAATAGGTGGTAATGGCTACGATAGTACAGACGTAGGTGCTTTCCGCATTGGTACCTATTTCTTCACCACCTTTAATCCGGTTAACAACTCGCATTTAGGTAATATAGATGCCACCAATGGTCGTTACAATTTTACGCACGATTCTATTGTGCATTTATATGTAGATAGCACTTACCCTGTAATGGTGTATGATGTTATGAAATCGCTTACCACAGCAAATGCCAAGATTACCCTTTTCATCGATTATAACAATAACCTGGTGTATGATTATGCGCCTGCAGATAGTGAGTTGATTTGGACTACTTTATCTCATGATACAGTATTTTATTGCGCTACCTATTTACATACCAAGCGTAATGTAGTAACACAAGTTCCTACCGGTATGCGTCTAATTATTAACAATAATACAGCAGCTAACATACCATCCGACGAAGCTTGTGGGCCTTATACATCTGGCGAAACTCAAGATTTTGTAGTTATGTTCCATGAACATAATGAGGGTGTCAGCGGATTGAATGAAAATATTAATAACTTATTCCTATACCCTAATCCCGGCAACGGTAAATTTAATGTAAACCTCAGCACCACCAACGGCATCAAGAATCTACAGGTTGTAGTATCTAATGTTACCGGCCAAACTGTTTTTAACAGAAATATGGGTAGTGTGCAAGGCAGTATGAGTGCAGAACTTGACCTAAGCGGTCAACCACGCGGCATATACTTTGTAGAGTTTAGGGCCGATGGTGAGCGTTTAGTGAGGAAGTTAACTATTAACTAAGTTCACACTTTTTATAAGATAATATTTATCACCGCCCTGTTGAAGCAGGGCGGTTTTTTTGTTGTAAATGGCTGTATGGCACAAGGTAACAGCAGGTGCAATCCACTAACAAGTAGGGCAATCCGGGAATTATAAATTATACCCTTTAACTAGAAATATATTTTTAGTATTATTTGCAAATGCTTGATGGATAAGCCTTAAAATAAGAAACTAGTTTTAAAACGATTATTATAATAATGTATAATTTCTATCTTTAGGGGCAACAAACAAAAACTTATGAGTTCGTCAAGCAAATCAAAATTCAAACCCCTTGAGCCTAAGCATATTTTTCTGTGGTTTGCTTTTGCCGTAGGCGGCGTTGCCTGCTATTTACTGTATAAAGATGCTAATATACCTGTCGCTTCCTTGTTTAAAAAAATGTTTTTGTATGGTATAGCGCTTACTATTACAGGCATAGCAGCAGAGCTTGGGGTAATTTATTATAGCAAAAAAATGAAGCAAAGTAAAAGACGCAGTAATCGCGATAGAAGGAATACGACTAACCGCACACCGCATTTAGACACCGGAGAATCTAGTCGACACCATAGGCATAAACACCGCAGCAACAAGGCTGTTGAGGCAAGTGCCGAGAACGACTAGGCATAAAAAAACAATCATACTTAGTGTATGCTTGCTACATGAAATTAGTAAATATCCTTACCCGGTATTAATTAAATGAATACGGTTTTAGTATTCATCTTCATTAAAAAAGAAATCTTCTTGCGTAGGGTAGTCGGGCCAAATATCTTCAATGCCTTCATAAATTTCGCCTTCGTCATCAAGCTCTTGTAAATTTTCTACTACTTCTAATGGTGCACCCGAGCGAATAGCATAATCAATTAACTCGTCTTTTGTTGCAGGCCATGGTGCGTCTTCAAGATGTGAGGCCAATTCAAGTGTCCAAAACATAAAATTATTTTATTATTTATTTTAGATTTCCGCAAATGTAAGGTTTCAATTGACAATTACAAATTTTATTAGTTTAAATGCATTTTAAAGTTTTTTGTATCTCATAAACAAATATAAGTGCTCTAAAAATTGCTTTTACTGCCAAATTGCGTCATTTTTACATTATGCTTTCTGCAATTAATATCAGCAAAAAATATACCAATCTTACTGTAGTTAAAAACGTAAGCTTGGAAGTTAGTAAGGAGGAGGTAGTTGCTATTATTGGCCCATCAGGCGCAGGTAAAAGCACCTTGCTGCATTTACTGGGAGCTTTAGATAAGCCCGATACCGGTAGTGTAAGCATTAACCAAACTAAGCTGTTTGAGCTTAGTGCCAAGAAGCAAGCGCGTTTTAGAAACGAAAACATTGGTTTTGTTTTTCAGTTTCATCATTTATTGCCCGAGTTTAGTGCGGTTGAAAATGTGGCTATACCTTTATGGATAGCCGGTGCAAGCAAACGCAAGGGATTGGATGCCGCTGCAGCAATGTTGCAAAGTGTGGGTTTAGAACAAAGATTAGATAATAAACCCGCCGAACTTAGTGGCGGTGAACAACAACGCGTAGCTATAGCAAGAGCCATAATTAATAAGCCTGCCATCTTAATGGCCGATGAACCTACAGGTAATTTAGATAGTACTAATGCCGCTGCTATACACCAATTATTTTTAGACCTTCGTAAAAACCTGGGCTTAACTATTGTCATGATAACTCATAACGAACAATTGGCCGCATTAACCGACCGCGTTTTAACCATGAAAGATGGCGAAATAGTAGCAGAAGTTAAGAATAATATTTAATATGATGGCATAAAACAGCAATAAACACTAAATTTTAATGTTTTAATTCATTTATTCTCTTTTTCATTATCTCAAAAAGTATATTTTTGCACCATAAATTTAAAAGCATTAACCATGTCTGAAATTGCAAATCGCGTTAAAAAAATCATTGTGGACAAATTAGGTGTTGATGAATCAGAAGTTACACCTGAGGCAAGTTTCACCAACGACCTCGGTGCCGATTCATTGGACACTGTAGAGTTGATTATGGAATTCGAAAAAGAATTCAATATCTCTATTCCCGATGAACAAGCCGAAACTATTACTACAGTAGGTCAGGCAGTAACTTATTTGGAAGAACACGTAAAGTAATTTTTATTCACTAAGTAACAGCATTGTTTAAATGAATTTACCGCTCAAACGAGTTGTCGTTACCGGTATCGGTGCCCTAACTCCATTAGGCAATACCGTTCCCGAATTTTGGAATGGATTGATAAATGGTGTATCGGGTGCCGATTTCATTAAACAATTTGATGTATCGAAGTTCAAGACAAAATTTGCTTGCGAATTAAAGAACTTTAATCCGGAGAATTATTTGGAGCGCAAAGAAGCGCGCAAGCTGGATAGATTTTCTCAAATTGCATTAATCGCTGCCGATGAGGCCGTAAGAAGTGCTAATCTTACTCAGGAAGGTATCAATCAAGATCGTGTTGGTGTTATTTGGGCATCCGGCATAGGTGGTATGATTACTTTTATCGAGGAGATGCGCAATTTTAATGCAGGCGATGGTACTCCTCGTTTTAACCCCTTCTTTATACCTAAAATGATTCTGGATATCGCATCCGGTCATATAAGTATGAAGTATGGATTTCGCGGACCTAATTTTGCTACGGTAAGTGCTTGTGCCTCCAGCACCAATGGTATAATTGATGCTTTCAATTATATACGCTTAGGTAAGGCCGATGCTTTCGTTTGCGGCGGTTCCGAAGCTGTAGTAACTGAAGCGGGTATTGGTGGCTTTAATGCCATGAAGGCATTAAGCGAGCGTAACGACTCGCCACAAACAGCCAGCCGACCATTTGATAAAGATCGCGATGGTTTTGTATTGGGCGAAGGTGGTTGCGCTATTATACTTGAAGAGTATGAACATGCCAAACGCCGCGGTGTAAAAATAATTGCCGAGATGGCAGGTGGCGGCATGAGTGCCGATGCATACCATCTTACAGCACCACACCCCGAAGGTTTGGGTGCTTATAATGTAATGAAGAATGCCCTCGAGGATGCAAATATGAAACCGGAAGATATTGATTATATCAATGTACATGGTACTTCAACTCCTTTGGGCGATATAAGTGAAGTAACTGCTATCAGCAGAGTTTTTGGCGAACATATTTACAATGTCAACATCAGCTCTACCAAATCTATGACAGGCCACCTACTAGGCGCTGCAGGAGCTATTGAAGCTACAGCATCTATACTGGCAGTGGTAAATGATATGATACCTCCTACCATCAATCATTTTACCGACGACCCTGCTTTTGACCCCCGTATAAATTTTACATTTCATAAAGCACAGCCTCGTAAAGTGCGCGCTGCATTAAGTAATACCTTTGGTTTTGGTGGTCATAATGCATCTGTTATTTTCAAAAAAATAGAAGAATAAATTGCGACGCATCACGTCTCGCATCCTGCAATTATTTTCGGGCAACAAACAATTATTGCTGCAGTTAGAGCATTTATTGGGTTTTAGGCCTTTGCATATTGGCTTTTACCAATTGGCTTTAATGCACCGTTCAAAGCTGGATGAAACAGAAAAAAATAACGAGCGCTTGGAGTTTTTGGGCGATGCCATATTAGGCGCTGTTATTGCAGAGTTTTTGTTTAAAAAATATCCCTATCAAGACGAAGGCTATTTAACCGAATTGCGCAGTAAAATCGTACGCCGCGAAACCCTGAATAATGTGGCTTTGCGCATGGGCTTAAACAAGCTGGTGCAATACAACCAAAACGATAAAGGCCTCAGCCGTAGCCATATATTTGGTAATGCCCTGGAAGCCCTCATAGGAGCCGTGTATTTAGATCAGGGATTTCCTAAAACCAGGCAGTTTATTCTTAGCCAAATGCTAAAGCCTTATGTAGATTTAGATACCCTGGAGAGCACCGATACCAACTATAAAAACCGCTTATTAAGCTGGGGTCAACGCAATGCCAAAACCATAAGTTTTGATACTTTAGATGAAACCAACGAAAATACGCGTAAAATATTTACAGTAGGCATACTGGTAGATGGCGAAATGGTTGCAAG
>TBL_comb48_EPIDRAFT_1002335_pt1 | contig 13213 bp, 5 predicted proteins | sample TroBogEpilimnion_37_FD_10681 | JGI IMG/M metagenome (IMG submission 10681)
TGTAAGTATGCTTCTTCATGGCGGGAATACCTCCTACGGCTAGGGTTTTGGTTCTTTGAAAAAAACTCTATTTTGAGGATTCCCGCTTCTCTTTGATAGTCTGTACTATAGCTGACTACGAAAGCCTTTTGTCTCTTGTTAAGCTGTAATCCTTAAGTTGGCGCCTATGGGTTTATAACTCCGTTACTTACGCTTCGAAGTTATTCAAACATCTTAACGTTTCGGTCGGGGTTGCAAACCTCGACCGGCATTAGTTTTTTTTAAAACCTATACAATATTGAACGTTAGATGAGGTTCAAAAAACTACGCGAACTCAACAGTGAAGCGCATCCTAAAGTGGCATTTCAATTCACAAAGCCCATGCAACTAAACTGCTCACCTTTAGCGATGCATTCTTGCTCTAAAATGCTGAGCATCTGCTTTATCTCAAAAGGTTTTTCTTCAAATTTAGCCTGCCGACTCAATACTGCAAAATCTCCTGGAGTCAGTTGTGTCAGTTGATGTATTTGTTGCTTAACAGCCGCGAGTATGATTGCATCTTCAGGTAATAGCGCACCCAATCGCTCAGCTTCTTGCCTAAATAAGTTCCAGCGTTGTTCGGCTGTTAAATAATCAAATTTCACTTTAAAGTCAAAACGGCGCAGTGCAGCTTGATCGATACGTTCCATCAAATTGGTGGTACAGATAAATATGCCGTCGAAGTCTTCCATTTGCGTTAACAACTCATTGACGCTACTGAATTCCCAGTGATGCCTTGCCTCTTGCCTATCACCAAAAAAGCTATCGGCCTCGTCCAATAGTAGAATCGCACCCTCACGCTTGGCTGTTCTAAACATTTTAGCCATGTTCTTTTCAGTTTCACCGATGTATTTATTAAAAATATCGGATGCGCGCTTAACAAGCAAAGGTATACCCAGTTGCTCTGAAAGATGTTTTGCAAAAGCCGTTTTACCTGTGCCAGGTGCACCATAAAAACATAGAGTACCTTTGGGATATCGCTTAAATCCTTTAACTAAACTATCGAGTGGTATTGAAGTATTAGTAAACTGTAGATCGTAAGCTGTAACAGTGCGGTGACGCTGAAATATATTTTCTTTATTATTAAACAATGGGCTTTGACTATTGATGATGTTTTCTATCAGGGTCTCGTCGTTGCACGTTCTTTCTGCTTTACACTGCTTAGCAATAGCCGTGGCTTTTTTTATTTGAAGTATAGAAATATCAGCACGCTGACCTATTTTTCTCAACCAAGCCGAGCTCACAGAAAGTCCTTTAGTAGCGTTACTAATCTCTTTTTGGCGTAAAGTCTCAGGTAAAGCATCAACGCCTAAGGCATAATCGAAGCGACGTAAAAAAGCCCTATCAATGTCCGCAGGGTTGTTAACAATCCATATTATGGGTAAAGGATTATTAGCCATTTGTTTTTTTAATAGCCAGGGATTAACGCTAGGGATTGAGTAGTCATCATCTTGATTATTAATTGAATTTTGTGGAAAAAAGCCATCGGCCTGATCAATTAAAATAATTTCAGACTTAGCGTGTTCTGTTAACCAATATTGGGTTGTTAGTCCTGCGGCATAACGATCTTCTATTTCTAGCGAGACTTGATTACTATCATCTGAGGCAACTTCTATTAATGTCACCCCTGCAGCTTTGGCAATTAAGCGAGCCAGTTCATATTTACCTTGTGCTGATATGCCATAGATTAAGACGTTTATCCCCGATTCTTTTTGTAGCAAGGCATTCTTTAGATAGGGGACTAAAACATTCAAATCATTGCTGAGCAAGGGGTAGTCGCTCACTGCAAAAGGACTTTTTTTGCAAGCTTTAAAAAACAACTTTCTTAATTCTGCCGCCGTATAGTGATTATCTAGTAATGGGTGTAGCAAGAATGGCGGTATGATTAAACGTGAGAGATCGCTTAGTTCCGATGTCTCTAACCAGCCTGTGCAATATAAAGGACTAGTTTTATTTAAGCTGTTTTCAATGTCTTGGCAGTCGCGCGTCGTCAGCAATTGTAAATATTCTTTAATAGAGGTTTGTCTATTAGGTACGCAATAATCTTCAAGAAATACCTGAAATTGAGTGTTATGTTTAACTAATAAACTATAAGCCAAGAGCTCTTGTTCACAAGGGGATAATTTGAATTGTTTTCCTATACAAATTATATTACTAAACAAGGGGCTATCGAGTGCCATGCCTGTTTGTAATAGTTGATCTAGTTGAGTACTTATTTGTTGATAAATGTCATCCATTTCACGATCAGCCAGGCTCACCTTACTCTCTGTTGCTAAGCCTGTTAAACGACCCAGTTTTTTTTGATCAAATAAAACTTCTAAAGCCTCTAACGGTAATTTGTTTTTTAATCCAAGCGCAAGCCTCAGCAAATAAATTGCGGTAAGTGATTGATAAGGATCACTCTTTAAGGTTAATGGTGTATCTGTATTGCTGGATGTTTTGCATACAAACTCAGGTATTTTATCGTATTGGGTATTGATAGTTGTCATGGTAGCCACTCCTTAAGAAATTATAGGGTAGTCTACTTAAGCCATGCGTCACTTCATGACGTTTAAATATGGATAATAGTCAGTAGAAGTAATTCGATTAATTTTATTAAAGAGGCAGAGTATGAAGTTTGAACAAACACTGATTGAAAAACTAAGACAAGCACAACGAATTGTATTTTTTACCGGAGCTGGCGTATCCCAAGAAAGTGGCATTCCAACCTTTCGTGATGGACCTACCAGTGTTTGGCAACACTTTGACCCAGAACTTTATGCAACCCTGCCCGGCTTTGATAGTAATCCTAGTAAAGTGTGGGAATGGTATTGGGATAGACGTCAGGCTTTTAAAGCCTTAGAACCCAATGCTGCTCATGATGTTATCGCAGCCTGGCAAGATAAAGCCCAAGAAGTGACTGTGATTACCCAAAATATAGATGGCTTTCATCAAAGAGCAGGTAGTGAATCAGTAATCGAATTACATGGTAGTTTAGCGATGGATAAATGCCGAGCTCAAGGTCATGTTATCGAACATGATTTTAATAATCCATCGAAGCAACATCCCTCATGTGCAGAATGCGGTAGTTTATTACGACCTGATGTCGTGTGGTTTGGAGAAGCATTGCCAGATGAAGCTTATGATCAAGCTGAAATCGCTAGTTTTAATTGTGACGTGTTTATTTGCATTGGCTGTTCTATGGATATTTATCCCGCTGCAAATTTACCTTATAACGCCTCTGCCAGCGGCGCTTATCTAATACAAATCAACCCTAATTCGACTGATTTAGATGAAACGGCTGACTGTAATTTGTATGGAAATGCCGGAGTCGTTATGCCCGCTTTGTGGCAAGCAGTGCATAGCTCTCTATACAAGTAACAATCGCATTATCGGTATATTTCAAAGCGTAGGCACAGGTCACGACTTGTCCCTTCATTACGATCGAAATCTACTTATAGTTTTGTAGATACCTTTGCAAAGAGTGTGGGGAAATATTGATTAATTGAGCTGATATAATATTTATTCAATTTGCTGTAACAGTTACCAATCGCCCCTCCTCCTTTTTGTTAATGAGAATTAGCATTCCCACGCAAGAACGATAATATTGTGATGAAGATCGTATGGGCGTATTGAATACGCCCATTTATTTAAAGTTCAATGTTTTATGACTTATTTTATAAGGGCGTATGCAATAGAGACTTTGAAAGTATTATGAATTTAGCTTCCCCCTTTGTAAAAGGGAGATCGAGGGGGATTTTATTAAGTCATAGGTTATTGATATTTAATAATAATTTTTTTAATAGATCAAATATCCCCTGACCCCTCTTTGCTAAAGAGGGGAATAAAAAGAATACTTTCATAGTCTCAATACGCCCCTACGGTGTTTTTTATCGTTTCCACGCTGATTAGAAATTTATGTAGATACAGGGAGGATTGATTACTTACCCTGCAAAAAACTTAATCCTTATCAACAATCGGCACTGGCAAAAACTGTGACCATTTAACTTCACCACCGGCCTGATCTCTGGTGGGTAAGGCTTTGTTATTCCAACCGCCACCTAGGGCTTTAGCTAATTGTACCGCTGCGACTAAGCGTTGGCTTTGTAGATTAACTGCGGTGATGTCATTTGAAAGCGCTGTGGTTTGATTAACGATGACATTTAAATAACTGACCGTACCGGCTTGATATTGGTTAGTGGTAAGTTCTAAGGCTTTATGCGCTGAGGCAACGGCTTTATTTTGGCTTGCTACTTCTTCTTCTAAAATACGTAATGCGGCTAGATTATCTTCTACTTGCTGAAAGCTCACTAACACCGCCTGCCTATAACCTGCAACACTAGCATCATAAACATCTATCGCTTGTTGCAATTGAGCACTACGAGCTCCGCCATCAAATAATGGGATTGCCAATGCTGCTGGGCCCAAAGCCCAATAACGTGCGCCCGTCGTCATCAGATTACTAAGAATATTAGCCTGTTGACCATTAGAAACGGCTAGATTTAAATTAGGAAAGTAGGCTGCTTTGGCAACTCCAATTTGAGCATTGGCAGCGGCAGCCGCGCGTTCAGCCGCAGCCACATCGGGTCTGCGCTCTAATAATTGTGAAGGTAAACTGGCGGGTATCGATGGAATAGCCACATTAAAAGGGACGACTTCAATAGACAATTCTGCTGGTGCTTTACCGATTAATACCGCAATCGCATGTTCGAGTTGAGCTCTTACTATGCCTAAATTAATCATTTGTGCGCGGGTAGATTCAAGCTGAGTTTCCGCTGAGACGAGATCTGATTTAGCAGCCACGCCAGCGATATAACGATTTTTGGTAATCTGCAAGGATTTATCATAAGCATTCAAAGTATCATTCATCAGCTTTATTTGTGCATCTAAAGCTCGCAATTGAAAGTAACTTTGTGCCAAGGCTGCTTGCGAGTTCAAGCGCAAAGCTTGCAAATTAGCAGCACTAGCCTGAGCGCTATCTTCACTAGACTCGACTTGTCTACGGACACTGCCCCATAAATCAGGCGCCCAAGCCGCACTAACAACTGTGCCGAATAAATATTTAACACCATTAACCGCGACGCTCTGTCCACTCGCCGCACGAAAACGATTCATAGTGGCTGACGCTTGTGCGGTAGGAAAGTAAGCCGCGGCGGCACCTTGCACCATAGTCTGTGCTTGTTTGTATTGTGCCTCGGCCTGAATAATAGACTGATTAGCCTTATTGACCTGCGCCTCTAATTCACTAAGCTTGGCATCATGAAAGATTTCCCACCAATGATCGGGTAACACGTCATCTTGGGGTTGGGCTTGCTTCCAGTCTTTAAGTTCTTTGTAGCTTTCAGGAATAGCGGTGGTAGGTAGCACATAGTCAGGGCCTACGGTGCAGGCACTCAGCATTAATAAAGCACACGCTATCAATAAGCGAAATAAACAAGCAGTCATAGGGCGTTTAACGAAGTTTAAGTTCATAGGTGATATTAAAGACTGTCTATAGGGCTAGATAACGGTTTGAGATTATGACGATTTAAATGCTGCCTAAACCAAGTTTGCAAACGATCTAAATAAATATACACGATGGGCGTGGTATATAGCGTTAACAACTGACTCAATAATAAACCACCCACAATGGCAATGCCTAAAGGTTTACGTAACTCTGCGCCATAACCAGTACCTAAAGCCAAAGGTAGGGCCGCTAATAAAGCGGCAAAGGTGGTCATCATAATAGGACGAAAACGCATGGCACAAGCTGTGAAAATTGCTTTTTCAGGTGCCATGCCTAAAGTACGCTCAGCATGTAAAGCAAAATCGATCATCATAATGGCATTCTTTTTAACGATACCGATCAGTAAAATAACCCCGATCATCGCGATAATACTAAAATCGGTCTCACACAATAACAACGCTAAAATAGCACCTACACCCGCAGAAGGCAGAGTCGATAATATCGTTAAAGGATGTACATAACTTTCGTACAAAATACCTAACACAATATAGATAGAGATTATGGCCGCCAATATCAGCCAAGGCTGATTCTTTAAAGATTGTTGAAAGGCTTTAGCCGTACCCTGAAAACTGCCATGCATGGAAGATGGCACACCCAAATTAGACATGGTTTCAGTAATAATTTCTGTAGCCAACGATAAAGACACACCCGGCTTAAGATTAAACGACAGCGTACCGGTAGGGAATTGACCTTGATGGTTAACCGACAAAGGTGTATTAGTCACTCCGTAACGTGTAAAGGCAGATAAAGGTACTTGTCCACCTGTTGTAGCCGGTGGAATTGGAGGTACATTGACATAAATATTTTTTAATGCCTCTGAGTTTTGAGAGTACTCAGGCGCGACTTCCATAATTACATGATATTGATTGAGAGGATTATAAATCACAGACACTTGCCGCTGTCCAAAGGCACTATTCAGTGTCGCATCAATCAAAGCGGGACTAACCCCCAATTGCGCTGCCGTTATACGATCTATTTGTAACTCAATTTGCTGGCCTTTATCTTGCTGATTGGTATTAACATCCACCAATTCAGGACGCTGGGACAACGCACTGATAATCTTGGGCATCCAAGTACGTAAATCAGCTAATTGATCGGCTTGCAGGGCATATTCAAACAAGGCCGAAGAGCCCCGCGCACCAATACGCAAATCTTGCGGTGGCTGTAAAATCAATCTTGCGCCGGGTTCATCTGATAATTTATGGCGTAAGCGCTTCATCAAGTCATTTACATTCAGTTTGCGCTCTTCTAAGGGCTTGAGGGTGGCGAACATGATGCCACTATTACTATCACGCTGCCCGCCCGTAAAACCGATCACCGTTGAGACCTCAGGATCTTGAGCTAAGATATCGACAAAATCCGCCAATTTTTGACGCATAGCTTGCGATGAAATACTTTGATCGGCCTGAATAACACCTGACAACCTGCCCGTATCCTGCACAGGAAAGAAACCTTTAGGCACGATAGAATACAGATAAAAGTTAAACCCAATCGTCGCCAAAAGTAATAACATCATCAAGCGACGATGCCTTAAAGCCCAATGCAAACTCTGCTCATAACCAGATTGTAAACTCTTAAGCCATCTTTCTATGGTCTGAAAAAAGTTGCTATGAGAGGCTTCCTGAACGGGCTTTAGCCACAAAGCACATAACATCGGTGTAGTGGTTAAAGAAATTACCAGAGACACCAAAACCGCCGCAGATAGTGTCACGGCAAACTCTTGAAACAAGCGCCCCACGATACCGCCCATAAGTAAAATAGGAATGAATACGGCTATCAACGATAGACTCATAGTCAACACAGTAAAACTCACTTCACCCGCACCTTTAATGGCGGCCTCATGCGGTGACATGCCCTGCTCTATATGGCGTTCAGTATTTTCTAAAACCACAATGGCATCATCAACCACAAAACCCGTTGCAATAGTCAGTGCCATTAAGGACAGATTATCCAAACTGTAATGGAATAAATACATCACACCGAATGTACCTATTAAAGACACGGGGACGGTAATAATAGGAATCAACGCTGAACGTAAATTACCCAAAAATAACAACACCACGGCGATGACTAACACGACTGAAATGAATAGACTCATTTCCACTTCATGCAAAGAGGCGCGTATGGTGATGGATCTATCCAGCACTACCGATAAATTAATAGCTGTGGGAATAGACGCTTGTAGTTGCGGCAACAAGGCCTTTATCTTATCAACCGTTTCGATAATATTAGCGCCCGCTTGTTTATTCAGTATCAATAGCACTGAAGTCTTACCGTCTTTGAGTCCTGATGCGCGAACATCTTCTACCGAATCAACAACCGACGCTAAATCCGATAAATGCACGGGACTGCCATTACGATAAGCGACTATTAAGGGTAGATAATCTGCCGCTGTTTTCGCTTGGTCATTGGCATAAATCAACCAATTATGCTCGGCATCTTCTAGGGCACCTTTGGGTTGATTGACATTGGTCGCCGCGATTGCGGAGCGTATCGCTTCAAACCCTATACTATATTTAGTCAAGGCATTAGGATTCAGTTCAATTCTAACCGCAGGTAAGGAACTGCCTCCGATATTGACTTGGCCTATACCCTGAATCTGAGAAATCCGCTGCGCCAAAACAGTCGAAGCGGCATCATATAATTGGCCGCGAGTCATGGTGTCAGAAGTCAGTGCCAAGATCATAATCGGCGAATCCGCTGGATTCACTTTCTTATAACTAGGTCTGCTGGGCATATTGCTAGGCAATAAGCGCATCGCGGCATTAATGGCGGCTTGTACATCTCTGGCCGCGCCATCAATATCGCGCTCCAAATCAAATTGTAAGGTAATGCTAGTGCTGCCTACTGAACTAGATGAGGTAATTTCCGAGATGCCCGCAATGTGTCCTAAAGCTCGCTCTAAGGGCGTTGCCACCGCAGTACCCATGGTTTCTGGACTCGCGCCAGGTAAAGACGCTTGCACTGAAATAGTCGGAAAATCAACTTGGGGTAACGGTGCAACAGGTAATTGAAAAAATGCAATGATCCTGCCAGCGTAACCGCCACAGTTAGCAATGTGGTCGCAACCGGACGATAAATAAAATAAGCCGACAGGCTCATGCGATATCCTTATTGATAGCCGCTGATATTGTCTTTCCTGACCATTGCTGACTTAAGCGATCAAAAGCAAGATATATCACTGGCGTAGTAAACAAGGTCAACAATTGACTCACGATTAAACCGCCCACCATAGTAATACCTAAAGGATGACGTAGCTCTGAACCCACGCCTGTGCCCAGCATCAAGGGCAATGCACTCAATAAAGCCGCCATCGTGGTCATCATGATAGGTCTAAATCTTAACAAACAAGCCTGATAGATAGCCTCTTTCGCTGATTTACCTTGATTGCGTTCTGCATCCAAAGCAAAGTCGATCATCATAATGGCATTCTTCTTAACAATACCGATCAGTAAAATAATGCCAATAATGCCTATAATTCCTAAATCATTTTTAGACAATAACAACGCCAATAAGGCACCGACACCGGCTGAAGGCAAAGTTGAAAGAATAGTCACTGGATGGATATAGCTTTCATATAGCACACCCAAGACGATATAAACTGTCACAATAGCCGCCAATATTAACCAGAGCGTACTCATCAAAGAAGCACTAAATGCTGAAGTAGTGCCTTGATAATCAGCTTGCACACTGATAGGCAAACCAATTTGTTGTTTAGTTTTTTCGATAGCGGCAATGGCATCACCCAATGAAATACCCTCTGCCAAATTAAAAGACAACGTAGTCGCGGGGAATTGATCTAAATGCTGAGTCACTAAAGGCGTGCTTTGTTCAGTCACCGTCACTAAAGCCGATAACGGTACTTGAATGCCGGTAGAGGTTGGAATACGCAAAGCTTTTAAATCATCTAAACTTTGACGATATTCTGGCTTAACTTCCAACACCACTCTATATTGATTCGATTGGGTAAAAATAGTCGATACCAAGCGCTGACCATAAGCATCGTATAAGGCATTATCAATCGCGGCAATACTAATACCATAGCGACTAGCAGTACTGCGATCGATAACCACATTAGCTTGCAAACCTTGATCTTGCAGATCAGAAGTCACATTGGCAAATTCTGGCAACGTTGCCAATTCAGCCACTAATTTAGCCGTCCACTGACTTAAAACCTCCCTATCGGCTGCTTGCAAAGTCATTTGATATTGATTCCGACTGACCCGATTTTCGATCGTTAAATCCTGCACGGGTTGTAAATACAGTGAGATACCTTCTACATCAACCAATGCTGTTTGTAATCTGCGAATAATATCCATCACTTTAATGCCTCGCTCCGCCAGCGGCTTTAAGGTAATAGTCACTCGCCCTGCATTTAAAGTAGGGTTTGCGCCATCAACACCAATAAACGATGACACACTTTCTACCGCCGGGTCTTCCAATATCACCTTACTTAAAGCTTGCTGACGTTCAGACATGGCGCTAAAGGAGATGTTTTGTGGTGCCTCAGAAATACCTTGTATGACACCAGTATCTTGAATAGGAAAAAAACCTTTAGGCACTAACACATACAGCAATACTGTTAAAGCCATCGTTATGACTGCAACGACTAAGGTCGCACGTTGATGTTCTAAGACCCAATCAAGCCGTTTAGCGTAAAACGTAGTCATGCCATCTAAAAATTGGCCACTCACTCTATAAAAGCGATCTTTCTGTTGATTATGATGTGAGCGCAACATTTTTGCGCACATCATCGGAGTTAAGGTCAGCGAGATGATAGCTGAAATTAATATCGCCACCGCAAGGGTAATCGCAAATTCACGAAATAAACGCCCGACTACATCACCCATAAATAATAAGGGGATCAATACCGCAATCAGCGAAAAGGTCAGTGAAATAATAGTAAAAGCAATTTGCTCAGAGCCTTTAAGCGCGGCGTTTAAGGGCGATTCACCTTTTTCTATGTAACGGGTGATATTTTCAATCACCACTATGGCATCATCAACCACAAATCCTGCGGCAATAGTCAGCGCCATCAAGGTTAAATTATTAATACTAAAGCCCGCCAAATACATAACCGCAAAAGTACCAATTAATGATAAAGGCACCACAACGCCAGGTATAGCAGTCGCATAAAAATTACGCAAAAATAGGAAGATCACCAAGATCACCAAGGCGAGCGCCAACAGCAATTCGGTTTGCACATCATCGACTGAAGCGCGAATAGTCGTGGTACGATCTGTTAATAAACTAACCTCCAAACCACTCGGCAAGGATTCTTGCAATTTGGGCAGCAGCTCTTTAATTCTGTCGACCACCTCAATGACATTAGTGCCAGGTTGACGGTGAATATTAACAATCACCGCTGCAGTACCATTCGCCCAAGCCGCTAATCTAATATTTTCAGCATCATTACTCGCTTCTGCCACATCCGACAACAACACCGGCCGACCACTGCGATAAGCGATCACTAAGGCACTATAATCTGACGCTGAACGAATTTGATCATTAGCATCAATAATAGCCGAACGTGTCGCGCCATCGAACATGCCTTTAGGTTGATTAACGTTGGCATTAGTTATTGCCGCCCGCAAATCTTCCATACTAAGGCCATAGGCCGCCATGGCTGAAGGGTTAGCTTGAATACGTACAGCAGGTCTTTGACCTCCGCTGATAGTCACCAACCCTACCCCTGATAATTGCGATAACTTCTGCGCTAATCGTGTTTCAACCAAATCTTCCACTTTGGTCAATGGCATTATTTTTGAACTAACCGCCAGCGTGATTATGGGCGCATCGGCAGGATTAATTTTGCTATACACCGGTGGCATAGGCAGATCATTAGGCAAATAATTAGTAGCCGCATTGATAGCGGCTTGCACTTCTTGCTCGGCAATATCCAAACTTAAGTTCAAATTAAACTGCAGTGTAATCACCGAAGCCCCTCCTGAACTCGATGAGGACATTTGATTTAAGCCCGGTAATTGCCCAAGTTGACGCTCTAAAGGTGAAGTCACCAAAGAAGCCATCACTTCTTGGCTGGCGCCAGGGTATAAAGTCACAACTTGTATGGTGGGATAATCGACCTGAGGCAAGGCTGAAATTGGCAGTTCGCGATAACCTAAGATGCCAACCAGCAATAAAGCCAGCATCAATAAAGAAGTGGCGACCGGGCGTAAGATAAAGAGCTTAGAAGGATTCATTAAAAAATTATCCTATATTTAATGAAATTATCGTTTCCACTCGGAGTGTCACTGCCCATAGTTAAGAAATATTGGCATAAAATCATTATGCGGTGCATTTTAAAAATCCCCCTCAGTCCCCCTTTTACAAAGGGGGAAGCTCTTCTTTTCTCAAGCTCAGCGAATAAAGCGAAGAACGTGCTAATTCCCCCCCTTTGAAAAAGGGGGGCTAGGGGGGTTTTATCAACATAACCCATTACATTATTTATCCACCCTACAAAATTACCATCGAGGCGCCTTTGCTTTGGATACTTTCTAAAAGCTGAGCAAAAAAAAGTATCTCGCCCTCGGGTGCGATTACCCGATTCAAAAGTCGTCGCGATAGCGACCACATTTTTAGTAGTGACGTGGATCGAGCTATTTTGTCGGGTTACGCTATCGCTAACCCGACCTACATAAAAGTTTGACTTTAATGGCAGTGACGCTCTGCGTCCTTGTAATTAATTCGCTAGTAGAGGCTAACTTAATCACTCGCTATGTTCCTTTTTTCTGCCTTTACCCTGATGACTACCCTTACCAGCAACAGGAGTCGATAGGTCTTTGTTAGCTTTACTTTCCTTAGTGATCAGCTTAACTTTGCTGCCTTCACGTAATTTATCAGCGCCATCAATAACCACTTGTTCCCCTGGTTTTAAGCCCGTCTCTACCGCTACTTTTTCACCTTCAACCGGCCCTAAAGTAATAGGTCGTACTGTCACCGTCTGATCTTCTTGAACGACATAAGCAAAAGTACCCATAATGCCACGTTGAATCGCGGCTGTGGGCATAATGGTTACAGCATGCAAAGTATCCATTTGCATTTTGATATTAACGAACTGATTAGAAAATAAGGCATTATCCTCATTCGCAAACTGCCCTTTAAGCTTAACCGTTCCGGTGCTGGTATCAATCTGATTATCCACTGCCCAAAGTTGACCTTGCGCCAATAAATTTTGACCTCTGCGATCAAAGGCTTCAACCGGCATGACCTCACCTGAGCGATATTTTTTCATCACCGAGCGGATTCTATCTTCAGGCAAAGTAAAAATCACCGAGATAGGCTGAATTTGGGTAATAACCACCAAGCCATTGGCATCACTGGCATGAACAATATTACCTTGATCGACTAAGCGTAAGCCTAAACGTCCGGTAATCGGTGAGGTAATACGTGTATATAAGAGTTGCAGCCTAGCATTCGCCACCAGACCCTTATCTATTTCTATAATGCCTTTGTCTTGATTGATTAAGGCTTCCTGCGTAACCATTTGTTGGGCGGCAATAGAATCTTGCTCTAATAAAGTCTTATAGCGAACTAGATCAATTTGGGCATTTTTAAGCAAGGCCTCGTCACGTTGCAACTGACCTTCTGCCTGCATCAATAAAGCTTGATAAGGACGAGGATCAATTTCTGCCAATAAATCGCCTTCTTTAACCATCTGACCTTCAGTAAAAGCCACTTTCATGAGCTGACCATCAACCCTAGGTTTTA
>TBL_comb48_EPIDRAFT_1002338_pt1 | contig 13206 bp, 9 predicted proteins | sample TroBogEpilimnion_37_FD_10681 | JGI IMG/M metagenome (IMG submission 10681)
ACAGGCTCGAAAGTCTGTGGATCCATAACTGGACCAACGCTCATCAATGGAATATATGGGCAGTAGTAAGCTGCTGCGTCTGTTTCTGTAGGACCCTTATAGCCCATTAAGATTGGATCGCCATCACCTGCATATTGGTTAACATAAACCCGCATTGTGCTGTTCAATGTACCAACAAACTTTGTATTTGTAGGTGCTTCGAATGTACCTTCTGTAGTACGTGCGAACGAAGAAGTTGTAGCAGACTGAAGAATTGTTAACGCTGTTGGCGAAACAACTGCCCAGTTAGCTGCGCCACGACGTGTGCGAGCTGCAATTAAGTTGGCTTGTTGGTTGATCATGACAGCAAGAGCAGCCATTTCGTCACCAACGTATGTTGCTGTACCTGATACAGCAGCTTGATTGAATGTTGTTGGAGCAACTGGAACTAATGAACCTAACTTGTAGATCATTTCCTGGTCGATTTCAACTGTGATTTCTTGTGCAAGGGCTTGCATGATTTCTGCTTCGATGTCAATACCGTGAATAGCATTTGCATCTTGTGCAGCTTCAAATGTCCAGCGAGCAGATAACTTACGTGTCTTAGCTTCCACTGTCTCTTTCAAGATTTGGATGCTTAACTTGTTACCTGGGATACCTTCCATTCTTGCTGTAGATGCAGCAGCAGGATCAGCAGCAACTTCGTTACCCGAATATGCCTTAGCAATTTCGAATGGACCAAGTGCTTCTGTACCAGCTGTTACGCCAGCTGCGGAATTCGCATAGCGAACGCGCAATGTGTGGATTTGACCTACAGGTCCTGTCATAGGCTGAACACCCATGATTTCGTTTGCAATAACTGTAGGCATGACACGTCGAATTAACGGTAGCATGACCTTGTTAAGTACAGCAATATTACCTGCTTGTGTTGCGCCTGCGGTTGCCGATTCAGCCAAGTATCTACGAGTGTTTTCAAACACTACGTCCATTGATTGGCGACGGGTTCCTGTTAGGCCTTCTAATAGAGCGGTTTTTGTAGCGCCCCAATTTGATTCAAATAGCTTTGTTGCCATTATAATTTCTCCTAGATTACTTTCTAATTCCGGCTAAGGACAATATATGATTTAATTCTGAAGATTCACCCGAATCTTCATCCTGAGTGACCTTCACTCTGTTGCCTGTATTGGCAGACAATGTTGCTTCGTTCAACTGTGGCTTTGCAGCAGCAGGTTTACGTTCAACAGCCTCATTCAGAACGCTTGGCAAATACTTGTTGTATTGTCCTTGCAAATTCTTTGTCTGTACCGATTCGAGCAATTCTTTCATTACTGACTTCTTGTCCTTAGACAATGGTGCTAGTAATTCACTCATAACTTTTTGTCTTTCGACTAAGTCCTGAGTTGCTTTCAATCTGCCATCTAATCTTTCCATAAGTCCACTGCTCTTTTTAACTGATTCAGTTAAGGAAGCAATTTTCGTATTTTTCGATTCGACAACTTTTTGTAGTTTCTTCAGTTCTGTACCTTCATTAAGATATGAAGTCATGAATTCAGCGGCTACACTTTCAAAGATTTTACGTCCGAAGTCGTTTTCACGAGCAACACGAATGTCATCCTTGAATTGTCCGATTTCATTACGCAAAGTCTTTTCAATGTTAGACTCAATGATTTGAGCAGCACGCTTGATAAACTGTGTTTTTGTTTCTTGTAGCTTCTGTTTACCTTCGGTAACCATTTTGACTTTCTGTTCTACTAGGGACTTCTTGTCTGCGCGGAACTCGCGAATTTCTTCGGCAAGTTGCTTCAACAGAAAGTTTTCTAGTTTTCCAAAGTTTTCCTTCATTGCCTTCTTTTCGGCATAGAATTCTTTCATTTCTTTTGCTACAGCTTCTGTGATGAATTTGTTTAACATTCCTGTGTGTTCTACTAACTTGCCTTTGTAGGCAATTCGTTCTGCGACAAGTTTTCTCTTGTCATCGGCGAATTCTTCGAGTTCAACGCGGACTTTGTCTGTTAAGAAACGATCCATCGATTCTACTAAAGTACCCTTGTCATGTTCGAACTTACGTGCAAATTCCTCACGGAGTGTTGCAGCAACTTCTTCACGCGCTTCAGATAATCTAGATTCCCAAAGACCAATAATTTGGCCTCTAGTTTCTTCGGATAAGCCAACGCTTTCGCTCAAGATCTCATCAATTTTTTTTGCCATCTTGAGTTCCCCTTAAATTTTTAACTCTTGAATAAATCTCTGAATGTCTTTAACAAGCTGTCTCTGTGCAGCGGCTTCCGTTAATGCTTCCCTTGCGGTTCCCATTACTCTCGAGCCACCCTTCATGTTAAAAAGACTTTCATATATTGTCCTAGGAAACGCATTTGGCGCACTTGGTTGTGCTACGATGTCAACAGTGATAATTTCGAAATCCGAAACTGCACCATCATCACCTACGTTTCCAGAACCACGGGAAGATACACCCAACTTCGCTCCCGACTGTAACAATGTCTTTACAATGTTGCCCATCGGAGTTGGAACAATCTTCAACTTTCCGTATCCATCTGCACCATCCATCCACATTTCTGTAATGAGGTGACTCACGCGGTCCAGGTTAATGGATAGCTCTTCCGGGTGGTCGAGTTCTCCCATAACGGATTGGCCACCGCTTAATTTTTCGGTAATAGAATTTACAGCTCGGGCAATTTCACGAACAGGATAAACACGTTGGTTTTGGTTTCTTACGTCACCTTGAATAAAGATCCCTTTCATACAGAGATCTTTACCACCAACTTTGTTATCTTCTTCTAGAAGTTGAACGTGTGCCTTGTCAAAAGACAGGTACTCGTATAGTTTATTTGCCATTGCTGGTAAGTTCCTTAACCTGGTCTCTTAGATAAAGGAGACTTAGAGAAGCCGTCACCTGCTGTCTTACCACCAGTATATTTGGCAGTAGTATCAGCCTTGACACTATTCTTCTTTGGTTCAATCTTTACATTATCTGTCATGGTCTTATCAGCAGCGGAATCACCGTGATATTTGCCATATTCGCCACCAGTACCACCACCGATCTTAGCTGGCTTTCCACCGTAGTCTTTACGTGCCGGAATGTTAGTAAACGATGACTTGTTCTGTTCTGCACCAAGTGACATACCTTTACCTGTACCTACTAATTTAGCTGTACCTCTTTGTCCTGTATCAGCAACCTTGTTTAAGAATTGTGTTTCTTCTTCAACTTTCTTGCCCTTAGGTTCTTTCTTAGCCTGTTTAGCTACTTCAAGTTTCTTAGCTTTCTCTTCGACCGCTTTCTTTTCAGCTTTCTTCTTTTCAAACATGCTTGCAACAACTTCGCCGACTACCTTTTCTTCGCCTGCGCCGCCGAAATTAGGCATGCCGCCTTCTTCCTCTTCTTCGCCGCCGAATGCTGGTTCAACTTCATCACCGCCGAATTCACCACCAAGATCAGCGTGTTCAGGCTCTTGCATTTCTTCGCCCATTAGTGCGTCAAATTCTGCACGAAGTTCAGCAAGTTGAGATTCTAGATCTTCAACACGTTCTTCTGTGGTTCCTTCGCCGCCTTCTTCTCCGCCGAATTCGCCATCATCTTCTCCGCCGAATTCGCCATCTTCTTCGCCGTCATCTTCGCCGTCATCTTCGGAATCAGCTTCACCATCGTTCTGATGGTCACCTTCAACTTCATCTTTATCTGCGCCGATTTCTTTAGTAAAATCTTTGTTTGGTTCGCCACCAACTTCATCTTCGGATTCATCAAGTTCATCTTTCTTTTCTTCAACATCATCTTCTTCATCGACAATGCCTTCATAGATAGTACGAGCTTTTTCTACAATGATTTGGTGGAGTAATTCTGATGCCTGATCTGAATCTTCGCTTAATAGCAGATCCAAGACCCTTTCAAGCTTTTTTTGTTGTGACATGCCTAATCTCTCCTAGGTTAAATTAAAATATCCAATATACTATTTATTAGTATTATTTGTATTTAACTCAGAGAGGGAGATTGTAGGGAGATATGGCTATAAAAGATGCCATTAATTGATATTATTGATTTGCAGTATTATTTAGCCTCGTTACCAACGAGATAAACTACTACTTTACATGCTAGGCATTGCGCCCATTCCGCCACCGTCATCTGCAGGCGCCTGACCATACATGTCAGGTAAGAATTCTAAATGTTGAGCTTTTTCATATTTCTCAACATCACGAGATTTCCTTAATTTTTGAATATGGAGCATAGTTAAACGCGGACGACGAGTATCATCCATCTTAGCCTGACCTAATTGGTCATCAGCCGGGTCGTAAAATTCTACAAGTAAATCTTTTGCTCTCATATTCTTATTTATCTATTATTGTTCGCCGAAGCCGCCTACCTCTGCATCTGTTGCTCCGGTATCGGCTCCTGGTTCGGTTCCTTCGGCACCTTCTTCACCTTCTGGTGCCATATCATCGATACCAGAACTTGTAATACCTACATCAGATAACCCCGATGGAGCGCCGCCGGCCTGTGGTTCTGGAGCAAATGTCTTTGTAAGACGACTACGCTCTTCTTTCCACATACGCTCATTTTCGGCAAGTTGCTCTTCTGACCAACCCAGATATGTCTTAAGAATAAATCTTTTCGAAACAAAAGAAATATCTGTTAATGCTGTAAATGTGTTAATGCGTGCTGAATCAAGTTCAAGTTGACGATATTCGGAGAATGATTGTGGTGGAGTAAACTCTAATTCAAATAAACTATTATCAATAGTGACACCACGGAATTTTAAGAATAACTTAAATTCCATATCAATAGGTTCAATAATTTGTTGTTGATAACGTGCAACAACCTTAGAGAAACGGAATTCTTGAATAAAAGCAGTTCCTACTCTACCATCATTAACCGCTGCTGTTCCATCTTCCGGACCTGTCGGCAAGTACGAACTAGGAACTCCAAGAGCGCGAAGCATCTTGTTATTAAAATAACGCAAGTCATCAATGTCGCCTAAGTTTTCGCCGCCTGGTAATACTTCAACTTTGGAACCACGACCTTCACTTGTTACAGCGAAGAAGTAATCTTCCAAGATAGACATAGGATTATATGTAGAGTCAACTACATTAGCGCCGCCACCAGTTCTACTTGGAATACGTTTCTGTTGCACTTCATAGCGAATACGCTCAAGATACTGTTGAGCCTTGTTAGGCGGCATAGTACCGACATCAATAAAGAATACACGGCGCTCAGGCGCACGATGTATGCGATAGATTAAAATAGCGTCTTCTAATAGTTCTTTCTGCTTATAAACCTTGTAAATTTGCTCTAGTATGCTAAGTCCGAACGGCCAGGCTGCGTTCATACCGTCTGTAAGCGATAATTGTACAATATGTTCGGCGTCCACTGCTGTGGCTCCGCCATCTTGATAATTTGCTGTACCAGCACCACCATATCCACCGGAAACATAATTCATATTTCCTTGCATAGGTGGGGAGAATATAATACTATTGGATCCAAATGCTTCGTTTGATAATTTGTTTAGTTGATTTGTACCAACTAAGCTCTTCATATTAAGGTCAATGTCCTTAATAAAATAACTTTCAATCTTCTTGCCGTCACTTTCATTTACAATAACCTTTTCAACTTTCGCTGGATCAACCCAGTATAGCTTAAAGGATTCTGGATCACGTAAGAAGAATTGATCACCATAAACTAATACAGAACGGAACATTCTCCATAGTCTACGATTAATCTTATTAAGTCTACACCATTGACCCAACGATTTTTCTAATATCTGAATTTCAGAGGGAGTAGGATCATCATTGAATTTAATAATTAATGGTAACTTTGAAACTTCATCAGCTTCTGTACCGAAGTCTGCAATCGTATCAACTGCTGCACTGATTTCATGATCATAATTCATTTGATCATAAACCGCATATCGTTGTAGACGATCAGGAGGACCCGAATATACTTCTGGAAGCCAATTACTATATTTTGCCGTAGAAGCATATGCTGACGTACTATCAACTGCCCTTTGTGCAACCGGGAGAACCGAATTAACGGGCTTGAAGAATTTTTTCCATGTCATATTATGCTTGTACTCTTGCGTATTTAAGTATATCTTTATTAACCGATATTAGGCTATTTGTACTTAGTAAAATTTGTTCTAATAACGAACTTTGATAACCAAGTGCAGTATTTATGCCGTCAGCAGCAGGAGGCTTCTCTATTCCGGCGCCCAGGGCTTGTGTTGGCTCTTTAGGTTCTGCTTGCTGACCGCCTGTAGCTTCATTTGTAGATACTGCAGAAGGACTATTTAATTCAGATGCCTTAGGTGCAGTTGATGCACTAATACCTACTGTTGGTGTGGGTGCAGGTAATGATACAGAAGAACCTAGTGCCCCTAGTGCCCCTAGTGCCCCTAATGCCAATGCCTTAACTGTGTCAATATTGTTAATCGTGTCAACTATTGTTTTTAGTGTATCTAATCCTTTGAATGCACCAAGTGTATCAGAAAGTGTACTTAGACTTGTTGTTATATTATTCAAACTAGGTGCAAAAGCAGCCAATGATATTGCTAACACTCCTATACCCATTCCTATCATTCCGGCAGTTGCGCCAAATGCTAATAATGCCAATGAATTAACACCTGTCAATGAATCTATACCTGCTGCAACTGCTATTAAATGATCTCCATCGATATTATTTAATGATGAAAGTCCCATTGATAATAATTGTATTCCGGGTCCTGCTATCAATGATACAGCACCTAGTGCTAATAATCCTAACGAATCTATGTCAGCTAATGAATTTATTCCCGATGCGACTTCTGCTAAACTTCCAGCGTCTATCTCACTAAGTGACATAATGCCATCGGCTAATATCTTTATTCCGGGGCCGGCTATTAATGATACTGCCCCAAGAGCAAGTAAACCTAATATATTAATCTTAGCTAATCCATTTATACCTACGGCCGCGAATAATAATTTAGTACCATTTATATCAGCTAATGGGGCAAGACCATTAGTTAATAATTTTATACCTTCACCGGCAATATTACCAACATAGCCAAGAGCAAGTAAACCTAATATATTAATCTTAGATAGTGTGTTTATAGCTGCTGCTGCGGCTATTAGATTTTTACCATCTACGAATCCGAGAGGGAAAAGACCAATAGCAAGCTTCTGTATTCCATCACCTGCTTTCTCACCGACATATCCTAAACCAAGTAATCCTAGTACATTTGAATCTGCTAGTACATTAATACCCATTGCTACAGCAAATAAACTAACTCCATCTATGTCTTTTAATACAACAAGTGCATCAGCTAGTGCTTTTATTCCAGGTGCAGCCACTAATGCCGATGCACCAAATGCCATTAATCCAAGTTTTCCAGAACTGGTTAGTGCATCTAATCCTTTAGCAAGTGATGGGAGATTTGCACCTGTCAATGGTTCTAGTAAAGCAAGACCTTCGGCTAATAACTTTATACCTGGACCTGCCACTAATGCTGCGGCACCAAACGCTAATAATCCAATAGAGCCTAAAAATAATAATGGTGAAGCAAATGATGCTGCTATTCCTAATGCAGTAAGACCTACTGCTACACCTAACATGTCTAATACTCCGACACCGGCAAAAGCTTGCATACCTTCGCCCATTAATTTAAGTCCTATACCAAGACCCATTATCCCTGGTGCAGCTATTAGAGCTGCAATACCAAGAGCTGCTAATCCAACTGATGCTATTAGCATAAGTGGTGTTGCTATAGCGAGTTCAGCTGCTAATATAGCAATTCCTGTACCTATACCTACAATTCCTAAGAATCCTACACCGGCCAGATTTGTAATTGCCTCGCTCATCATTTTAAATGCTAGGCTAATACCAAGTAATCCCGGTGTTGCTATTAATGCTGCCACACCTATTGCTATTAAACCTAGTGATCCTATTATCAAGAATGGTGCTGCAAAGTCAAGTGCTATACCGAATAATGTTAATGCTCCGCCGACAGCAAGTAAATCACCTGCACTAACTTCCATTAATGATTTAAGACCCCAAGCTAATAATGCAATTGGTACCGCTGCTATTGCCGCTGCCACACCAAATGCTGCCAATGGTATTGCTGCTACTAGAAGAGCAGGTGAAACAAGTAATATAGATGCTGCTAATGCTGCAAGACCTAGAGCAATACCTGCTATCTGTGTTCCTGTAATTTCAGTTAATCCTTTAAGACCCCATGCCAATAATGCTATCCCAGGTCCTGCTATCATTGATGCGGCGCCTAACGCCAATAATCCTACTGAACCTATTATTAAGAACGGTGATGCTACAGATAATCCTATACCGAGTCCTACAAGTGCAGCGGTAATGCCCAATATTTTCATACCATCTAGATCTTGTAGGGATTCTATACCGGTGGCCAACATTTCGAATCCCGACCCGATAGATTGTATACCTGCACCTAATACCCAAAGTGATGCACCCATTAATGCAAGTGCTGCGGCACCTAATACGATAGCTGCGGCACCCGCACCACTGCTCATTATTGCACCTAAGCCTAATACAGCCAACGTTAATCCTACAATAGCAACACCGGCTTTTGCTAAAGATTCCCATTCTACAGTATTAAATTGAACTAATGCTTTACTAAGAATCCATAATGCAGCGGCGATACCTGTTATTGCTAGAACACCTTTTAATACTTGCGTAGAACCAAATGCTTTTATTCCATCAGCTATACCCTTCAATATACCTGTAACTGCTTTACCTGCACCTCTTGCTATATCTGCAATACCCTTTCCAAGGCTAGATAGAGCACCCCCGGCTCCGCTGCCTACTTTCTCTACAATACCTTTTCCTGCTGCACCTTTTCCTGCCTGTGCCAATGCTGTCGGACCTTTTTTCCAACCTTCAAACGATCCTGCTGCCGCTAATCCTTTTTTCTTGCCAAGCCCTAATACATTTGTTGCAAGGGATTTAAGTCCTACACCAAATAGTGTCATACTCTTATAAAGTGCTACACCAATAAGAGATAACCCGATCCATGGTAATAAATCTATTCGAGATGTCTCACCACCAAACATATTCGCAAAAAATGTTAATGCATCTCCTACTTTTTCAAATGCCCATATAACAGCACCTAATACACCATTGACACCTTTCAATAATACAGTGAACATATTCAACATTCCTGGTGTAGGTGCGAATGCTCTTTGCAATGTAGATAATAATTTTTCCCATGCAGATGCAAGATCTGCTCTGGCTTTATTTGTTACTTTTAGTTTAGCTAGGTCTTCTTCACTCAGCTTAACTGTTTCACGAGCAGTTTGTTGTAAGCCTGTATATGTCTCTAGAACCTTTTGTGCATCACCTGCTAGTTCGGGTATCTGACTATAAAAATTAGCCTGCTGTTTTCCATATTCAATTTGTGCATGATTTTGTGCCTCAAAGGTCTTCATAGCCTGTCTTGCTGATTCAGGATCCATGCCTTTCAAACTTTGTGTAAATGCTGATAACTTTTGAGCGAAGCCACCTTGCCCGATTTTCTGAAAGCTAGTATATGTCTGATTCAAAGGTTTAATTTGATCAGTCATCATCTTAAGTATTGTCTTACCAAAATTTACATCTTTAATCGAGCTAATAAATTCTAATGTCGAGTCTGCGGCTTCGGTTCCCATCTGTCCCTGTAGAACACTTGCATCGGTACTCTTAGATAATGCCTGAAGATTTGCCATAATAGCTGCGCGAGACATGCCCGTTGCTAATGACAATTTGTTTATATTGTTAGCAAATCTTGTAAGATCTTCAGTTGTTTCTTGTGATGTTTTATGTGAAACATCGGTTATACCTTGCTGTACGCTTAAATATTCGCCTAATAATTCTGCTGCTTCTTTACTCGAGTATCCAAATTGTGCTAATCCAGCACTTGCTATACCTACTGTCTTAGCAAATTTTCCCATACCAAATGCATTTACAGCAGAACTATATTTCATCATAGATTCAGCAAGTTCTGTATATCGTACTCCTGTAAGTGCTGTAATTTGTTGTAATGCTTGGAAGCCATTGGCTGTTCCTGCCATTCCACTGACTACATTTAGACCTGCCTTATTAAGCTGATCATACGTTTTTACATTATCTTCAAATGTAGCCTTAATTGCAAGACCGGCCTTAATGAGTGCTGTATCAATAAACAGTTGGGAATCAAATTGTTCTTTTTGTGATTTCCAACGTTTCTTTTGTTTGTTATACTCGTCTTCTGCATCCTTATTACGTTTCTTTCGCTTAGGATCTTGTGCATTTTCATCATGCAGATTCTTAATAAGTTTACTTACTTCATCGTTTTCTTCTTTTGTATTAGATGTGCCGCCGGCACCTGCGGTTACTTTTTTAAGTAATTGGGCAAGTGTCTTAGTTTGAATATTAAGGGATTTTTGAAGTATCCCTTCAATTGTTAAAGCTGTATTTTCAGTAGCCCAAGGCGGAAGGTCCCCGAAGGCCTTTTCTAATGCGCCATCCGCGGCGCCGGTAATAAAGACAGAATTATCAGCCATATTTTTAGTTGATTAAGTACCTTGATAAATAAGATAAACAATGTTCGATACTATTTATCAAATATTTTAAGAGGAAGAATTATGGAACAACAGAAACGACAAAATCCCTTAGCAGGATATTTTAGACAATTTAAGTTATATCTAAAATTACCAAGTGGAACTACCTATTACGCACCCGGAGCAGTAAATTTCACTGATACTGGCGAAATTGGTATTATGCCAATGACTGGCAAAGACGAACTCATCTTAAAGAATCCAGATGCATTATTAAATGGTGAAGCACTAGTTGAAGTTATTAAAAGTTGTGTTCCCGGAGTAAGTGATCCACGAGTATTGTTAACAAATGATATCGATGCTCTTATTACTGCTATCAGATATGCTACATATAATGATTCACTCGAAACTGAACTATCCTGTCCAAAATGCGAACACAAGACAGTATTTAGATTGAATCTACAGTATTCATTAGATAATATGACATTCCTAGATGAGGAATATGTTGTCAATTTAGATAATGGATTAAGTGTTTTTGTTAAGCCGTATGGCTTTCCGGAACTACTAAGAGGTCTACATGCACAGTTTGAACAAAGCAAATTGACAAGAGCGATTGAGAGTGAAAGTATTACAGAAGATCAAAGATTGAAATTGTTTGCCACAGCATTCAAAGAACTTTCTACTATCACATATGCACTAATGCTGAATTCAGTATTAAAAGTAGTAGATGAAAGTAAGAATGTTAACGTCAGTGATAAGAATGATATTAAAGAATTCTTACAAAATATTGACAAGAAGAGTAGTGATAAAATTTCTGATTTAATTAAAGAAATAAACCAGATAGGTATTAAGAGAACCTTTACTGCCAAGTGTGACAAATGTGAACACGAATGGGAAAGTGAAGTAGATTTTAATCCTGTAAATTTTTCATAAGGTCCTTAATTTTTCTACCTTCTGATAAATTAGGTGACCTGATCCAGTCATATACCAGAGATGCATTAGCACTTAGAGAACAAATAACAGATATATGTTTCTTTATGAAGGGAGGTACTGAATGGAATTCAGCATGGGGAATGAGTTTTGAAGATAGAGAAATAGCCATTAGAGTAATGAACAAGAGATTGAAAGAACAGAATCCTGGTGGCAAGGAATATATGTAAGGAAGTATTATGCACAGAAAATTAGATACGCTAGATCTCGACATCCCAAAAGATGATGTTGAGTGCTGGGAGCGTTATCCTAAGCATCGTTGGGTGTACGATTTGTCGAGACTATTAGATGCTCAAAACATCAAATGGAGTCCTTACGAAACCGATACGCTAAAAGACACAGAAGTAAACATATATCTTGAATCACCTAGGAATATTGTATACGAAACTTCACACATCTATATTGATAGGCCAGAAGGTGATCATATTCTTGCAGAGGTATACATCACCAAAGGGGAGATCAAGCTCTCTAGGTATTTCGACAAAAGGACTCGACTAGAAATTCAAGAATTCATCGGGAATATCGAATTACGCATTAATGCATTTGTTTCTATGCATTTTCAGAAATTCACCGGAATTATTACAGCAGAATTAATTGGCAACAGCATTATGTCAATCCGTTTGCGTGCATATCCAGAACTAAGTTCAACTACTAATCCTGACATTACTAGATTAACAAAGAGAATTTATAAGAAAACTGATTTAACATTAAGTGGTCTTACAGACCAAGTCATTCGCGAAACAATCGCTTCGTAAACTCCGCTCTTCATTCGCTCTGCCTAATACACTTCGTGAACATCTTATTTAAAGAGATATAATTGACGGAGGAGTCAGACCAAGGGTATCTAAATCCTAGATACTGGAAGCCTTGACGGTTTCGCAGACTGTTATATCGGTATATTTTGTAGTGTTGGATTGCTTATGTCAACTACGGCGTATTAATGCCTACCTGAAGGGGCCGCTATGGGCTCGATACATTGTAATCACTTATAACCAATGATTACGTATCTGGGAGGGCATACCCGTTTCACGTGCCTCCCACAGACTTAAACTCAACCATCTTACAAGGAGTGTGCATGGATCCCTCCGTTACTCCGTTCATATGGTTTTGCCACTGCACATCCAATGGGCCTGGCTGTTGCGCTCCATTCCGAACGACACGCCAGCGAAATATTAACTAGGCTCGCTAACCTTATAATGTGATATGAAAACTTTTTTTGGATTGCTTGGGTAAGAATTGGGTTTGCTTGGGTAAACCTATACGCTGATGATCTTGTACGTTCACAGGGCGCGTCAGTCCTGCTATCTGTTAAATTTTGCTTGAACAGTTTTTACTGTTGCACTACTTTATCGTTGTCGGTCTCAGTAGTGCAACAATCTCGATATGTTAAAATGCCCTAATTGGACTGGTAACAAATGCACGCATTTCTGCTACTCTACGTAGCCAGCCCGCCAAATATTTTTGCTGAGTATCGTCCTCAGCAACAATTTCATTATAATATTTCACTCGTTGATCACAAACTGAATTACATATCTCAATAGGATCCTGATCAGATAAATTAGCCAATGTTACAGGGCCAATTGCACCATCATCTTTGACACCTATAGCACGTTGAATAAATTTAGATGCTGTACCAGGACCATGTTGAATTGCACCATCGAACTGCAATGCTGCTAAACGACCATCCATCTTATCACATTTAGCATTCAGCCAATA
>TBL_comb48_EPIDRAFT_1002355_pt1 | contig 13170 bp, 11 predicted proteins | sample TroBogEpilimnion_37_FD_10681 | JGI IMG/M metagenome (IMG submission 10681)
CCCCTCTTTAGCAAAGAGGGGTTAGGGGAGATTTGATCTATTAAAAAATTATTATTAAATATTAATAACCTATGACTTAATAAAATCCCCCTCGATCCCCCTTTTACAAAGGGGGAAGCTAAATTCATAATACTTTCACAGCCTCTGTCGCTACATCCCAGTCTACATTGTGCGTAGGCTGGGATGAGGTACGAATCCCAGTATTTAGAACCTCAAGGTGTACTTGTCAATGTTGGGTTGCAAAAAGCCGCAGCCCAAGCTACTCCCCTGAGGCTTTGAAAGCCACTAAAGTGCAGACATCAACAATCGTGCGGTTGCTATGGCGGCTTTGACTGTTTCTGGTGCTGTGCCGCCAATATGCTTGCGTGCTGCGACGGAGCCTTCTAGTGTTAGAAATTCAAACACATCTTCGCTGATAAGTGCTGAAAATTCTTGTAGCTCTGTTAATGAAAGTTCAGATAAATCACGTTGGCTATCAATACCTAAGCGGACTGCCAGGCCCACCACTTCATGAGCATCACGAAAGGCCATGCCTTTACGTACTAGATAATCAGCAAGATCGGTTGCGGTAGCAAAGCCGCGTTTAGCCGAGTTATACATATTTTGTTTCTTAGCACTGATATGAGGAACCATGTCAGCATAGGCGCGTAGACAGTTAATCAAAGTGTCTGCAGTATCAAATAAGGGTTCTTTATCTTCTTGATTGTCTTTGTTGTAGGCAAGTGGCTGGCTTTTCATTAGCATTAGCAATGACATTAAATGCCCGGTAACGCGGCCTGATTTGCCTCTAACGAGTTCAGGTACGTCAGGGTTTTTCTTTTGCGGCATAATTGATGAGCCGGTACAGAACGCATCAGGCATGTCGATAAAATCAAATTGAGCGCTAGACCATAAGATCAGTTCTTCTGAAAAGCGTGATAAGTGCATCATGATTAAACTGCCAACAGATGCAAATTCTATGGCAAAGTCCCGATCACTGACTGAATCTAGTGAATTAGCAGAAGGACGACTAAATCCCAGAAGTTCAGCGGTTATGTGGCGATCGATGGGGTAACTAGTGCCTGCTAGTGCTGCTGCGCCTAAAGGCATAATGTTGACGCGTTTTTTGCAGTCTTGCAGTCTATCTTGATCGCGAACCAACATTTCAAACCAAGCCATCAAATGATGGCCAAAGGTGATCGGTTGGGCAACTTGCAAATGAGTAAAGCCGGGCATGATGGTGTCAGTATGCTGTTCTGCCAAATTTAGAATGGCGTTTTGTAAGCGCGTGAGTTGATGGCTAATCTGTTCAATTTCACTGCGTAGATAAAGACGTATGTCGGTAGCTACTTGGTCGTTACGAGAGCGCCCAGTATGTAATCTCTTTCCTGCGATACCAATTAAGTTAGTTAGTCTCGCTTCGATGTTCATGTGGACATCTTCTTGCTGGATAGACCAGATGAACTCACCGTTATTGATTTCATCACTAATCTGATTAAGTCCAGCAATAATAGCCTCACAGTCTTCTTTAGATATTATGTTACAACGCATCAGCATTGTGGCATGAGCGATGGAGCCTTGGATGTCTTGAGTAGCCATGCGTTGGTCAAAATCGACAGAAGCGGTAAAAACTTCAACAAAAGCATCGGTTGCCTCTGCAAAACGGGCGCTAGAGAGTTTTTCAGAATTAACTGTGGTCATGGTCGTGGTTATGAGGATTAACTTAAAAGAAGCGAAATTATACAGATAAACACTCATTTATGAATTTAAAAAAGCTTAGTTGTAGATAAAATACAGTGATTGCACATGACTAATTTCTAAAATTGTTAATGACCAGCTCGGCATAATTTTGTATAGTGAGCTAGTTTTTATTCTTATAACGGAACGATGTTTTAGGATTCGTTCCGTTTTGTATATTTGAGGTGAAGTGTTTGGCTAAGTCTGCATGTTTGGTTTTAGAAGATGGAACGGTATTTAACGGTGTATCTATTGGTGCGGATGGATGTTCTGTAGGAGAGGTGGTTTTCAATACTGCTATGACTGGCTACCAAGAAATTCTCAGCGATCCCTCTTACTGTAAGCAAATTGTGACCTTAACTTATCCACATGTAGGCAATGTTGGAACTAATAGCGAAGATGATGAGTCTGCTGGCGTATTTGTCAGTGGTTTGGTTATCAGAGATTTACCGTTATTGGCAAGTAACTGGCGTAATGAAAAAACCCTGCAAGAATACTTATTAGATAATAACGTTGTCGCTATTGCCGATATTGATACTCGAAAACTGACACGTTTATTACGTGACAAGGGCGCGCAGCGCGGCTGTATTATGGCGGGTGATAGTGTTTGTCCTGATACTGCAAAAGCAGCCATTGAAGGTTTCGCTGGTTTGAAAGGCATGGATTTGGCTAAAGAAGTCACAGTCTCTGAGAATTATGAATGGACTGAAAATATCTGGGATCTACAAAACGGCTATACCCAAGCTGAGAACCTGATTAAGCATGTGGTTGCTTACGACTTTGGTATTAAAAGAAATATTTTAAGATTACTGGTTAATCGAGGTTGCCGCGTTACTGTAGTGCCTGCAATGACTTCAGCTGAAGCCGTATTAGCGATGAATCCTGATGGTGTGTTTTTATCAAATGGTCCTGGTGATCCTGAGCCTTGTACTTATGCCATCGAAGCGATTAAAACCATATTAGCCAACAAAACCCCCGTATTTGGAATTTGTTTGGGTCATCAACTATTGGCATTAGCCAGTGGTGCACAAACTGAAAAAATGAAATTCGGTCATCACGGTGCGAATCATCCTGTTCAAGAGATTTCTACTGGACGAGTTATGATTAGTAGTCAAAATCATGGTTTTGCAGTTAATGAGGCAAGCTTGCCGAGTAATCTGATCGCTACTTATCGCTCCTTATTTGATGGCAGTTTACAAGGCATTAAGCGTATTGATTGCCCTGCCTTTAGCTTTCAAGGTCATCCTGAGGGTAATCCGGGGCCGCATGATGTTGAAGCCTTGTTTGATGAATTTATTGATATGATGTCAACGAGTTAGATCTGCTTAGCTTTGCGCCGCTTGAGACTAACATCCTCGCTAAAATTTTTAGGTTAAGTCAGCTTACCTAACTCATGAAAGAATTAACATAGAGCAATACTTAAAGACTATGCCAAAAAGAACCGACATAAAATCGATATTATTATTGGGCGCAGGCCCTATTGTTATTGGTCAGGCCTGTGAGTTTGATTACTCAGGTACTCAAGCTTGTAAAGCGTTACGTGAAGAGGGTTACCGAGTTATTTTGGTTAATTCAAATCCAGCTACCATTATGACTGATCCCGATATGGCCGATGCTATTTATATCGAGCCTATTGATTGGCAAACTGTTGAAAAAATTATTGCTAAGGAGCGCCCAGATGCGGTGTTGCCAACTATGGGCGGTCAAACTGCTTTAAATTGTGCACTTGATCTTGATAAACATGGCGTATTAGCTAAATATAATGTCGAGATGATCGGAGCGACAAAAGAAGCCATTAATAAAGCTGAAGATCGCCAGTTGTTTAATGAAGCGATGCACCGTATTGGTTATGAAGTCGCTAAATCAAAAACAGCTCATAGCATGGAAGAAGCTTTAGCTGCGCAAAAGGAGGTCGGCTATCCAACGGTCATACGTCCATCTTTTACAATGGGTGGTAGTGGCGGTGGCATTGCTTATAACAAAGAAGAATTTGTTGAGATTTGTGAGCGTGGTTTGTATCTATCACCTACCAATGAGTTGCTGATTGAAGAATCTGTATTGGGCTGGAAAGAATATGAAATGGAAGTGGTGCGGGATTCTAAGGATAACTGCATTATTGTCTGCTCAATTGAGAATTTTGACCCGATGGGTGTGCATACTGGTGATTCAATTACCGTCGCACCAGCACAAACTTTGACCGATAAAGAATATCAAATTCTGCGTAATGTATCTTTGGCAGTATTGCGTGAGATTGGCGTAGATACTGGCGGATCGAATGTTCAGGTCGCTATTAATCCGGCTGATGGTCGTATGATAGTTATCGAAATGAATCCGCGTGTTTCACGTTCATCAGCTTTGGCGTCTAAAGCGACGGGTTTTCCTATCGCTAAAGTCGCTGCAAAGTTGGCGGTAGGTTATACCTTAGATGAACTGAAGAATGAGATTACTGGTGGCGCGACGCCCGCATCTTTTGAGCCTACTATTGATTATGTAGTCACTAAAGTGCCACGTTTTACTTTTGAAAAGTTTCCGCAAGCCGATGATCGCTTAACCACGCAAATGAAATCGGTGGGTGAAGTGATGGCTATTGGTCGTACTTTTCAGGAGTCATTGCAGAAAGCTTTGCGTGGCTTAGAAATAGGTATTAGCGGTCTTGATGAAATAGTTGATTTGAGTGCAGATGATGCAAGCGATAAGATGCAAAGGGAAATGCGTCATCCAGGACCTGATCGTTTGTTATATGTGGCTGATGCCTTCCGGAGCGGCATGACGCTAACGGAGGTTCATGATGCTTCTAAAATTGATCCATGGTTTTTAGCGCAAATTGAAGATCTTATTATTACTGAGCAGTCATTAGCAACTAAAACCTTATCTACATTGAAGGATGGCGAACTTTATAAACTAAAGCGCAAAGGCTTTTCAGATTTACGTATAGCTAAGTTACTGGATGCTTCAGAAATTGAAGTACGTAATGTGCGCCATAAACAAAACATTCGTCCAGTCTACAAACGTATCGATTCTTGCGCGGCTGAATTTTCATCTGATACCGCTTATTTGTATTCTACCTATGAAGAAGAATGTGAGGCGAGGGTTTCAGGTAAAGAAAAAATTATAATTCTCGGTGGTGGTCCTAATCGAATTGGTCAAGGTATCGAATTTGATTACTGCTGTGTACATGCCGCCTTGGCATTGCGTGAAGATGGTTACGAAACTATCATGATTAATTGTAATCCTGAGACAGTTTCTACTGATTTCGACACCTCTGATCGTTTATATTTTGAGTCTTTAACGCTGGAAGATGTGTTAGAAATTGTTCATATTGAAAAACCTAAAGGGGTTATTGTTCAATATGGTGGGCAAACGCCTTTGAAACTGGCTCGTGCTTTAGAAGCTGCAGGTGTGCCAATTATTGGCACATCGCCAGATTCTATTGATTTGGCTGAAGATCGTGAGCGATTCCAAAAATTATTAGAAAGATTGGGTTTAAAACAGCCGCCTAATGGTACGGCTCGATCAGTTGATCAAGCCATTATTGCGGCAAAAGAGCTGGGCTATCCCTTGGTCGTTAGGCCTTCTTATGTGCTTGGCGGTCGTGGTATGGAAATCGTCTTCACTGAAGAAGGTTTGCAGCGCTATATGAAAGAGGCTGTCAGTGTTTCAAACGATGCGCCCGTATTGTTAGATCGTTTTCTCGATGATGCAGTAGAAATGGATGTAGATGCTATTTATGATGGTGAACGTGTATTGATTGGCGGTTTGATGGAGCATATCGAACAAGCGGGCGTGCATTCAGGTGATTCAGCTTGCTCATTGCCGCCTTATGAATTAGCTGAGCATCTACAAGATAAGTTGCGTGACCAAGTCGCTAAAATGGCTGAAGCCTTGGGTGTAAGAGGCTTGATGAATACTCAATTTGCCATTCAGGGTGAGGAAATTTATGTATTAGAAGTGAATCCTCGTGCTTCTCGCACCGCGCCTTTTGTATCGAAAGCGACAGGCTATCCCTTGGCTAAAATTGCTGCTCGCGTCATGGTTGGGCAAACATTGACTCAACAGGGCATTATGGAAGAACGTATTCCTGATTACTATTCAGTAAAAGAGGCTGTATTTCCCTTTGTTAAATTCCCTGGTGTTGATCCTTTATTGGGTCCTGAAATGAAGTCAACGGGTGAAGTAATGGGTATAGGTAAAACTTTTGGAGAGGCTTTCGCCAAATCACAGCGCGCAGCTGGCGTAAGATTAAACGATAGTGGAAAAGTTTTAATGAGTATCCGTGATGCCGATAAAGCAAAAGCGCCTGATGTTGCTAGGATGCTAGTCGAAAAGAAATATGAAATTGTTGCGACTAGCGGTACTGCAAGATTTCTTCGTGAAGCAGGGATTCCGTGTGAAGTTGTTAACAAGGTTAATGAAGGTCGTCCTAATACGGTTGATATGATTAAAAATGATCAAATACAGTTGATTATTAATACCACAGAAGGAAAGAAGGCGATTTCAGATTCTTTTACTATGCGTAGAGAGGCTTTGCAACATCGGGTTACTTATTACACCACTATGGCAGGTGCAAAGGCTGCTTGTTACGCATTGGGAGAGTTGGACGCTGGAGATGTTTCCTGTTTACAGGACTTACATAAAAGTTTGATTTAAAGATATAGATATAGAAGATTGCATCTTTAGTCTTAATAAATAATTAATGGAATTTAAACATGAATAAAGTACCTCTCACTGTCAAAGGTGCAGAAAAATTACGCGCAGAATTAGAAGAGTTAAAATCAGTGGTGCGTCCGCGTATTATTGCTTCTATCGCCACAGCGCGTGAACACGGTGATTTAAAAGAAAATGCTGAGTACCATGCTGCAAAAGAACAACAAAGCTTTGCTGAGGGTCGNATTGCTGAAATTGAGGGCAAGCTATCTAATGCACAAATTATTGATATCACTAAAGTTGACGCAAATGGAAAAGTGGTATTTGGTGCAACGGTAGAAATAGAAGATATTGAGTCTGAAAAAAGAGTGACTTATCAAATTGTCGGTGAGGATGAGGCGAGTATAAAAGAAGGTCGCATCTCAATTGGTTCACCTATTGCTCGGGCGTTAATCGGAAAAGAAATTGAAGATGTTGTGACGGTGAAAACACCCGGTGGCAATGTCGATTATGAAATTATTTCGATTAAATATATTTGATCAATTTAAAGCGAAGGTTATATTAGCTATCTCATTCGCTTTAATTTAGTTAAGAACTTAGGTGGGACAGCTTGAGGGTAAGCAAAAGGCTAAGACTAGATGGTTCGCAAATTAAGGTACGACAAATGTGATGCTTAACTCTCTGCCTTTAGCCCTTTTAAGTCTATTTTTTTGGATTTAATCGGTAGATAACGACGACTTGGCCGATGCTTTGAATAATCTCTGCGCCAGTATTGTTATGTATTTGTTCGCTGATGAGTTTACGACTATCGCGTTCTGCACGTATTTTAACTTTAATGAGTTCGTGGTGATCAAGTGCTAGCTCAATTTCTGCTAGTACAGGAGCTGTTAGGCCTGATTGCCCAATAGTTACTATTGGCTTTAAAGTATGAGCGTCGGCTCTTAGTTTTTTCTTATCTGTAGGGTTCACGCATTATTCCTGAATCAAAAATCACTTTATACTATACAACAGATTATGGCCCGAAGTAAAAGTAGTAGCCGTTGGATGCAAGAACATTTTGAAGATGAATATGTCAAAATGGCACAAATACAAGGTTATCGTTCGCGTGCTGTTTTTAAATTAAAAGAGATCCAAGAAAAAGATCAGCTTATTAAGCCGGGTATGAATGTCATCGATTTGGGAGCCGCTCCTGGTGGCTGGTCTCAAATGGCAAGGGAGTTAATGGGTAAAAAAGATAAGCTAATTGCTTTAGATATTTTGCCTATGGAATCTATAGAGGGCGTAGATTTTATACAAGGCGATTTTCGAGAAGAGGATGTTTTAAATGGTCTTTATGAGATTTTAAATCAGGCTCCAGTGAGTTTGGTCATGTCTGATATGGCGCCGAACATGAGTGGTAATAAAGCGGTGGATCAGCCGCGTGCTATTTATTTAGCGGAGTTAGCTTTAGATACCGCAAAAACAGTGTTATCAAAGAACGGTAGTTTTTTGGTCAAATTATTTCATGGCGAGGGCTTTGAAATATACTACCAAGAAGTTCAGCGTCATTTTACAAAAGTTATTATTAGGAAGCCAAAGGCCTCAAGGCCACGAAGTAATGAAGTTTATATTTTGGCTAAGGGCTTTAAATGAAATTTAATGCCCCTATTTCTTCAAAGATTTAAAATTGCTAGTAAGTTCTAAATAAATAACCAAAGTCAGGAGAGTCAAGTCCTGATATAATCAGCCAGTTTTTTTACCGAGAGCCATTTGGGTTAGGGTGTGTTTGTGAGTGATATGATAAAAAATATAGTCTTGTGGGTGGTCGTCGCTGTGGTGCTGATGTCCCTTTTTAATAATTTCGGTCCACAAGGCGAACGCGCTGATTCATCGTTATCTTATTCTCAATTTATTGAGTCGGTGAAAGCAGGACAAGTTCAGCAGGTAATAATTGACGAGCATATAGTTAAAGGCAAGATGCAAGGTGGTCAATTATTTAGAGTTTATGCGCCTACAGATGGTCATTTAGTTGATGATTTATTGGCTAATAAGGTTGATATAAAGGCCGTTCCCCCAGAGCAACCATCTATGTTAATGCAACTATTGGTTTCTTTTGGACCGATGTTATTATTAATTGCAGTTTGGGTTTTCTTCATGCGTCAAATGCAAGGGGGTGGTGCAGGTGGTCGTGGCGCAATGGGCTTTGGTAAAAGTAAAGCCCGCATGTTGGAAGAAGATCAGATCAAAGTAACGTTTGCTGATGTTGCAGGCTGTGACGAAGCTAAAGAAGAAGTTGTTGAGATGGTAGATTTTCTTAGAGATCCTGCCAAGTATCAAAAATTAGGCGGTAAGATTCCAAGAGGCGCTTTAATGATAGGCCCTCCTGGTACAGGTAAAACCTTGCTAGCTAGAGCTATTGCTGGTGAAGCTAAAGTACCTTTCTTTACTATCTCAGGTTCAGATTTCGTAGAAATGTTCGTTGGTGTCGGTGCTTCTCGTGTCAGGGATATGTTTGAGCAAGCTAAAAAACATGCACCTTGCATTATTTTTATAGACGAAATTGATGCGGTAGGTCGTCAGCGTGGCGCTGGTTTGGGCGGCGGTAATGATGAGCGCGAACAAACATTGAACCAATTATTGGTAGAAATGGATGGTTTTGAAGGCAACGAAGGAATCATCGTCATTGCTGCAACTAATCGTCCTGATGTTTTAGATAAAGCTTTATTACGCCCAGGTCGTTTTGATCGCCAAGTTACAGTAGGTTTGCCAGATGTTCGTGGTCGTGAGCAAATTCTCGACGTACACATGAAAAAAGTGCCTGTTGCTGATGATGTTGAAGTTAAATATATCGCTCAAGGAACACCAGGCTTCTCGGGAGCTGATTTAGCTAATCTTATTAATGAAGCGGCTTTGTTCGCGGCTAGAATGAATAAGCGTGTCGTTAATATGTCTGATTTGGAAAAAGCCAAAGACAAACTCATTATGGGTGCAGAAAGACACACCATGGTCATGGATGAGAAAGAGAAAAGGATGACGGCTTATCATGAGGCAGGGCACGCCATTGTTGGTAAGTTAGTGCCTGAGCATGATCCAGTTTATAAAGTTAGTATTATGCCTAGAGGACGTGCTTTAGGTGTCACTATGTTCTTACCTGAAAGAGACCAATATAGTGCTAGTAAACAAAAACTAGATAGTATGATTTCTAGTTTATACGGTGGTCGAATTGCCGAGGAAGTGGTTTTTGGTTGGGAACAAGTTAGTACGGGTGCTTCTAATGACATTGAGAGAGCGACTGAATTAGCTAGAAATATGGTGACTAAATGGGGCTTGTCTCAACGTTTAGGTCCATTATCTTATAGTGAAGAAGAGGGAGAGGTTTTCCTCGGTCGTTCAGTAACACAACATAAAACAGTTGCTGAAGAAACATCTCATACCATAGATGAAGAAATACGTTCATTTATTGATCGTAACTATGAGAGAGCAGAGCGCTTGCTCAAAGAAAATATTGATATCTTGCACGCAATGGCTGAAGCATTAATGAAATATGAGACTATCGATAAGTTTCAAATTGAAGATTTAATGGCTCGTAAGCCAGTAAGAGATCCTCAAGGTTGGGATGATAAGCCTCCTCGTGGTGATGTTAAAGTCGATGAGATTAAAGGTTTGGACCTTAAAAAAGAAGAAAAAACCATTGGTCAAACTGCAGAGCAAGGTTAACTAAGAAAAATCGAAAACTAAAGGGGAAGCACTCGCTTCTCCTTTTTTTTGTCTTCAGTATTTTAGGTTATCAAATTAAGACAGAGCAGTAAAAATGATATGTCGTTCTCTATGTAGGGGCGAATTTATTCGCCCTGTATCGCAGGTCATTGGATTGTTGGGTATTTTGACGCCGCTACAGATAATGCTATTGTTTTGTTCAGTCTTAACTTGGTAGTCGTTTTTAGATCAGAAAATAATATATTTTTCAGATAGTGAGTAATAACATCATGGCAAGAAAGTATTTTGGAACAGATGGAATTAGAGGTAAGGTGGGAGAGCCGCCTATTACAGCGGACTTTTTATTAAAATTAGGCTGGGCAGCTGGGCAGGTTTTTTCTAATGAAGGTCATAACTTCGTATTAGTGGGTAAGGATACGCGTATATCAGGCTATATGTTTGAATCTGCCTTAGAATCAGGACTGACCGCGGCGGGTGTAGATATACATTTATTGGGCCCCATGCCTACTCCTGGAATTGCCTATTTGACACGCACTTTAAGAGCCAGTGCAGGTATAGTGATTAGTGCTTCACACAATCAATCCTTATTATGATAATGGTGTAAAGTTTTTTTCGGTACAAGGCACTAAATTGCCGGATGATATAGAAGAGAAAATCGAGCAATATATTGATGCGCCGATGACTACAGTCGATTCTTCAAAGTTAGGTAAAGCAAGGCGCTTAAACGATGCGGCAGGTCGTTATATTGAATTTTGTAAGGCCAGTATTCCTACTAGGCTAGAATTTAGTGGCATGAAGATTGTTGTGGATTGCGCGCATGGCGCAACCTATCATATTGCCCCGCATGTATTAAGAGAGCTGGGTGCAGACGTTATTGTCATAGGAGCTGAGCCAAATGGCCTCAACATCAATGAAGATTGCGGTGCCACTAAACCCGATAAGTTAGTTGCTTCAGTTCTCGAGAACAAAGCTGATTTCGGTATTGCACTGGATGGTGATGGTGACCGATTGGTCATGGTTGATCACAAGGGTGAAGTAGTTGATGGTGATGAGCTCATCTTTATTATTGCTAAATCTAGGCAAGATGCTGGCAAAATATCGGGGCCGGTAGTTGGGACTTTAATGACTAATTTAGGTATGGAATATGGTCTGAAGACTTTAGGGCTTGAACTTCTCAGGGCTAAAGTCGGTGATCGATACGTGTTAGAAATGCTCAGTGAGCATAATGGCATATTGGGCGGAGAAAATTCTGGGCATATTATCTGTTTAGATAGGACTACAACAGGTGATGGAATTATCGCAGCTTTACAGGTCATGGCAGAAATGCATGATAGTGGACGTACACTTAATGAGCTGAAGTCAGGTATGCAAAAATACCCTCAGGTTTTAGTTAATGTTAAAACAGCAAAAAAAATGACTTCTGAGGCTGAAGCCATGATTCAAAAGGCTGTAAAGTCCGTTGAAGCTAAATTAGGTGATAAGGGTAGAGTGTTGTTAAGAGCCTCAGGAACAGAGCCTTTAATTCGAGTGATGGTTGAGGGAGAGGATGCTAGTGTCGTTGAAAATTTCGCTCAGCAATTGGCTGAAGAAGTTAAGAAAGCAATAGGTGCTTGAATTGAAGGCTATTAGCCTATATGATACTCGGTTTGTTTCTATATGTAGGTAATGTTGATGCGTCGGTCTCTAGTTGTCGGTAATTGGAAAATGAATGGAACTCGTGCTAGTGCAGAGTTGCTAGCAAAAGGCATTATTGCCGGATTAGGGGCGGATATTGCAGATATCGCTGTTTGTGTACCCTATGTATATATCCCTTATATTGCAGATTTGGTTAAAGATAGCCGATTAGCATTAGGATCACAAAATATTGCTGATCAAGCTTCAGGCGCTTATACCGGTGAAATTTCTGCATCTATGTTGAAAGAACTTAATTGTCAGTATGCTCTAGTTGGGCATTCAGAAAGACGTTCTTACTACGGCGATACTAACGAATCAGTAGCGGCACGCTTTAGTCAAGCCCAATCGCAAGGTATTATCCCTGTTTTATGCGTAGGCGAAACTCTCGAGCAACGCGAGCAAGATCAAACTTTTGCAGTGATTGATGAGCAACTCGATGCGGTTATTAACTTAGCAGGCATCGCAGCTTTTAATAACGCAGTCATTGCTTATGAGCCAGTTTGGGCGATAGGCACAGGAAAAACAGCAACTGATGAGCAAGCGCAGGAAGTGCATTGCTATATTCGTAAATATATTGCTGCTAAAGATCAAGTTATTGCCGATAAAATACAAATTTTATACGGTGGTAGCGCTAAGCCAGATAATGCAAAGGGTCTGTTTGCTATGCCTGATATAGATGGCGGTTTAATAGGTGGGGCTTCGTTGGATGCGGAATCCTTTTTAAAGATTTATCATTCAGTTTAAAGTGGTTAAATTCCCATGTATCAGGTAATAATTGTTATTCATGTGTTGCTAGGCTTAAGTATTATTGGCTTAATTTTAATGCAACAAAGTAAAGGTGCTGATGCTGGTTCAGCCTTTGGCACTGGTTCAGCGGGTTCTGTTTTTGGTGCTCAAGGCGCAGCGTCTTTCTTGTCAAGAACAACAGCCATTATGGCAGCCTTGTTTTTTGTAACTAGCCTAGGTCTTGCGGTTATTAATGGACATAAAGGTGTAGCGGTCGATTTAATGAGTCAGCCGGAAGTTCAGCAAGATAGCACGACTAATCCTGCTGCTAACGTAAAGTCAGAAGAAGTACCCTCAATTACTGAAACTAAGTAGTTCAGTTAATGCAGGTAGTAACCTCTCGTTATTATCTGCATTAATTTAAAAAGTAGATTAGATAAGATACGCCGATGTGGTGAAATTGGTAGACACGCCATCTTGAGGGGGTGGTGACGAAAGTTGTGCCGGTTCAAATCCGGCCATCGGCACCAATCAGGCATCCAGCGAGATGCAAAGAAGTACACAAACCTGCGAACTATCTGGCTTGTCGGGTTTTTTATTGTTCAACGAAATGTGACGAAATCAGGGGTGTCCACATAAAAGTGTGTCCTTATTCGTGTCCTTTGCAATGGCGGAAATTGTCAGTCTAGTGGGTTATTCATGGTCATCTGGTTG
>TBL_comb48_EPIDRAFT_1002356_pt1 | contig 13167 bp, 16 predicted proteins | sample TroBogEpilimnion_37_FD_10681 | JGI IMG/M metagenome (IMG submission 10681)
AATAAAAAGTGGTTATGGATTAACCACAGAAGGCGAGTTGAAAATGCTGCGTGTAATACGCAAATTAAAAGAAAATTACCCCCTACCTATAAAAGCAGGCTTTTTGGCTGCACATGCTTACCCACTGGAGTATAAACATGATAAGCAAGGTTACATCCATAAAATCATAAACGAAATGCTGCCTAAAGTTGCCGCCGAAGGGCTGGCCGACTATATGGACGTATTTTGTGAGGAAGGCTTTTTTAATGAGGAGGATACTGATATATTATTAGAAGCCGGCTGGAAGTACGGCTTAAAGCCAAAGATCCATGCCAATCAGTTGCATTATAGCGGTGGGGTTCAAATAGGCGTTAAACATCATGCTATAAGTGTAGACCATTTAGAATGTGTTGGAGATGAAGAAATAGAGGTTTTAAAGCATAGTGCAACTATGCCTACACTATTGCCGGCTGCAGCATTTTTCTTAGGTATAAATTACCAGCCTGCCCGTAAAATGATTGATGCGGGATTACCTGTTTGTCTTGCCAGCGATTTTAACCCGGGTTCCTGCCCATCAGGAAATATACCGCTACTACTTACCATTGCTTGTACCCAATTAAAAATGACACCTGCTGAGGCCATTAACGCGGTAACCCTTAACGGAGCAGCTGCACTAGAATTACAAAATGAATTAGGGAGCATAAAAATTAACAAAAAAGCAAATGTTATAATTACGCAAAAAATACCCTCTTTAGGGTTTATTCCGTACGATTTTGGCAATAATCCGGTGGAAAAACTGCTTATTAATGGCAAAATGGTATAAAATTAGCTATTTCGCTTTTTGATGTAATTGATTACTTTTGCAGTCCGTTTAAAACAATAATTAATGGCAACAACAGCAGATATCAGAACCGGACTGATCATAAAATTAGATGGCAGTCTTTATTCTGTAATAGAATTCGGACAAAACAAAACCGCCCGTGCGGGTGCAAAAGTGTGGGCTAAGCTTAAAGGTGTAGATAATACCAGAACCATTGAGCAAACTTGGAATTCGGGCGATAATATATTTCCCGTTCGTGTAGAGCGCAGGCCCTATCAATTTCTTTATAAGGACGATTCCGGCTTTAACCTTATGGATACCAGCAGTTTTGAGCAAATAAGCATTAACGAAAGCATGATTGAAAGGCCGGAACTATATAAGGATGGGCAAGAATGTTTTGTGTTGGTAAATACAGAAACAGAAACACCTATGAGTGTAGAATTACCACCTAGTGTAAACCTTCGTATAACCTACTCGGAGCCCGGTGTAAGAGGCGATACTGCTACCAGAGCCATGAAAGCCGCTACCCTTGAAACAGGAGCTACAGTAATGGTACCTTTATTTGTAGATACAGATGAGATGATTAAAGTAGATAGCAAAACAGGAGCTTATATTGAAAGGGTAAAAGGATAATTAACATTCACTTTATTAAAACTAATTGTATGGAGTATAAACAAATACAGGAGCTGATAAAAGTCATCAACAAGTCTAATATCAGCGAATTAAGTATTGAAGAAGGTGATTTTAAAATTACCATTAAGCAGGAACATACATCCAACCAACAGTATGTTACGGTTGCAGCGCCTGCTGCACCGGCTCCGGTATATATGCCGGCACCTGTTGCACCTGCTGTTACCGAAGCTGCTACTGCTCCGGCAGCACCTGCAGCTGCAGCACCTGCAGCCGCTGCAAATGCCAACCTGATTACTATTAAATCGCCCATGATAGGTACATTTTACCGTAGTCCTGCACCGGAAAAGCCACTTTTTGTAAACGTTGGCGATGAGGTGAAACCCGGCATGGTATTGTGTATTATTGAAGCCATGAAATTATTTAATGAAATTGAATGTGAGGTAAAGGGCCGTATTGTAAAAGTATTGGCAGATGATGCATCACCGGTGGAATATGACCAACCCTTATTTTTAGTGGAACCTGAATAGTACCCGGTACAACAGGCCGATTAAAATTTGGACAAAAAGCACTTTGCTGCAAAGCAAGTAGGCATTTGATACTCACCTTTAAATAAAGTTAAGTGTTTAAAAAAATACTGATAGCGAATCGTGGCGAGATAGCCCTGCGTATTATAAGAACCTGTCGTGAGATGGGTATTAAGACCGTAGCAGTATATTCTACTGCCGATAAAGATAGTTTGCATGTGCGTTTTGCAGATGAGGCGGTGTGCATTGGCAAACCATCCAGCTCCGATTCGTACCTGAACATACCACATATCATGGCTGCGGCAGAAATTACCAATGCCGACGCCATACATCCGGGATATGGATTTTTGGCCGAGAATGCCCATTTTAGTGAGATTTGCGCCCAATACAATATTAAATTTATAGGCCCTACCCCATCTATGATTCGTGCGATGGGCGATAAGATGACAGCCAAAGAAACCATGATAAAGGCAGGCGTACCTGTTATTCCGGGCTCTGAAGGTTTGTTGCAAAGTGTAGAAGAAGCTAAAGAATTGGCTAAAGGAATGGGCTACCCTGTAATTCTTAAAGCTACTGCCGGTGGTGGTGGTAAAGGTATGCGCGTGGTTTGGGAAGAAAGTGAAATTGAAAGAGCTTATACTACTGCAAAAGCCGAAGCCGGTGCATCGTTTAAGAACGATGGCATTTATATGGAGAAATTTGTAGAAGAGCCTAGGCATATTGAAATACAAATTGCAGGTGATCAGTTTGGTACAGTTTGTCATTTAAGTGAGCGTGACTGCTCGATACAGCGCAGGCATCAAAAGTTAGTAGAAGAATCGCCATCGCCATTTATGACACCTGATTTGCGCAAGCGTATGGGTGAAGCAGCTATAAAGGCAGCATCGGCTATAAATTACGAAAGCGTTGGTACTATTGAGTTTCTGGTAGATAAGCATCGTAATTTTTACTTCATGGAGATGAATACTCGTATTCAGGTAGAGCATGGCGTAACAGAGGAAGTAATTAGCTATGACCTTGTAAAAGAACAGATAAAAATAGCAGCAGGTGTAGCAATAAGCGGTAAAAACTATGAGCCTGTAATGCATGCCATTGAGTGCCGCATTAATGCCGAGGATCCCTACAATGATTTTAGACCAAGCCCGGGTAAAATTACAGTATTACATACCCCCGGCGGCCATGGTGTTCGTGTAGATTCTCACATTTATGCGGGCTATACCATACCACCCTATTACGACTCTATGATTGCTAAGATAATTACTATTGCCCAAACCCGCGAAGAGGCTATTAATACCATGGAGCGTGCTTTGAGTGAGTATGTAATTGAAGGCGTTAAGACTACTATACCCTTCCACATTCAACTGATGAAGAATGAGGATTTTAGGCAAGGTAATTTTACTACTAAGTTTATTGAAAGTTTTAAGCTGGTGTAAATCATTAAGCATTCATGGCTAAAAAATCTTCATTTATTATTGATAAAATCACTAATAGCATTGAAGATAGTAAGTCAAAAATGAGCTTCGAAACTGAGGTTTTACTAGTATCTAAAAATGAGCTAAAGTCAATACTAAAAAAAACGGTTGGAACTTTAACTGGCGAAAAGAATTTCTGTCTAGCAACAGAATACTTTTTAAGCTTGTAATATTAAACGAACATAGGATTCAAGGGCTTGTTAGCATTCAATTAATGGATAATTTTATTGAAATGCACCTTATTGAAGTTGCTCCTGATAACAAAGGCAAATCTAAGAAATATATGGGTGTTGCAGCAAATTTGGTAGCTTATGTTTGCAAAACAAGCTTTGATTTAGGATTTGATGGTATAATAGCATTTAATGCTAAAACCAATCTTGTAGAACACTATAAATTAAGCCTTGGAGCAGTATCGCTTTTAACCAAGGAAAGGATGGTTATTCCTTCAACATCTGCTAAAAAATTAGTATCTTCGTATTATAAAGATTATCGTTTTGACAGATAAATCAAAATACTATTTATTAGATGAAATTGGCTTTGTAGGTACTCAAGAAAAAGACCCTGCATATGAAAAATATATTCAATCAAAGACTGTAGCCTATATTAAAGCCCTCAAAAAGAATAGCTCTAAAAAGAAAGCCAAGGTAGCTAGGCAGTAAATTCGCACGATATTAAATTGGCGTGTTTAATAGGATTTATATACTACATCATTTTTACTTATTTTTAATTTATTACAATTTATATTCGCAATATGAATAAAACCATCATCATAACCGGCGGTGCCGGTTTTATAGGGTCGCATGTGGTAAGGTTGTTTGTAAACAAGTACCCCAATTACCGCATTATAAACTTGGATGCCCTTACTTATGCAGGCAATTTAGAGAACCTAAAGGATATAGAGCATTTACCTAATTATACCTTTGTAAAGGCAGATATAACAGACGCAGCCCACATCAACCAAGTGTTTGAAACCTACCAACCGGATGGTGTAATACATTTAGCAGCCGAAAGCCATGTGGACCGCTCTATTAGCGACCCTGATGCCTTTATACGAACGAATGTAATGGGTACGGCACATTTGCTAAATGCAGCTAAAAAACTTTGGAAGGATAATTATGAAGGCAAGCGATTCTATCATGTTTCTACAGATGAGGTATATGGCAGTTTGGGTGCAGAGGGCTTTTTTTTAGAGACGACACCTTATGACCCACAAAGCCCGTATTCCGCCTCCAAGGCTGCATCTGACCATTTTGTGAGGGCATATGGCAATACTTATGGTTTGCCCTTTGTGCTTACCAATTGCAGTAATAATTATGGGCCCAATCATTTTCCGGAGAAGCTGATACCCTTGTTTATTAACAATATTAGAAACAACAAACCTTTGCCCGTATATGGCGATGGTAAGTATACCCGAGATTGGCTTTTTGTAATAGACCATGCCCGTGCCATAGATACAGTTTATCATCATGGAGTAAATGGTGAGACTTATAATATTGGAGGTTTTAATGAGTGGCAGAATATAGAGCTGGTGAAGTTGTTGTGCCGAGAAATGGATGTGCAGCTGGGGCGCGAAGCTGGTACATCGGAGCAGCTGATTAGTTATGTGAAAGATAGGCCGGGCCATGATAGAAGGTACTCTATAGATGCTACTAAAATAAATAAGGAATTAGGTTGGAGTCCATCGGTGACGTTTGAACAAGGTTTAGCAATTACCATTAAATGGTACCTTGAAAATGAGGAATGGCTAAAGCATGTCACCTCCGGCGACTACCAAAAATATTATGAAAAGCAATATAGTTAAGTGGTGTTTTTGAATTGCCATAGGCAGGTAGCATGCAAGAGCACCAAGGATGTGGGGTTCCCATAAATTTCCCATCGGGAAACCTCATAAGTAATTGATTTACAATGCATTACATTTTTTCATTTCCCATTTCCCACCATTAAGTTGGGAAAGGATTGGGTTGTTTTGGGGATTGTATTTTTCAGCTTTCTTACCTTATTTTTCCGAATATTTCCGATTGTTACAGCCACATTTCCATGTTTCCGAATGTTTCTGATTTGTGCAGCTTGCTGCCTAGAATTACCGTTTTGTGCAGCGTTTGGTGTTAATTTTGTTGTTGTTTAAAAGTGTAAGTGTATTTCATATTGGCTATGCATTTATTGAACTGTAATTAATTCTGCTTCGCGTTTAATAAACTTTCTTTCTACCGTTCTAAGTGACTTATTTGTGCCTAATTCATGAAGGTTAACTTTTTCTAAGAGTTTGTACCAAGTGGTAGCAGGAACTATGCCATGGCTATGAAGCTCAAACCTTATTAAGATATATTGTGGTGGAATTCTATGATTATTTATATACTGACTTATTTCAGTTGGCTTTATATTTATTGCGGCTGCAAATTCATTTTGCTTTATGAAAAGGCAATCAAGGTATAACTTCAAAAAATAACCAAAAGTTTTGCGCTTATCATATCTACTATCGGATAAATATGCTTCAATTTTATATCGCAATTGCAATAAGGTTGCTTTTAGTTTAAACTCCGGACTTGAAAGAGCTCTTCTTTCATCCAATATTTGCTTTAATGTATTATTTGCTGCAACTTTTTCACTTGCTGTAATATTAGCAGATAATACAAAATTATGGGCAATTTCTTCAGGAGTAAATTTTCCTTCAAGTAATTTATAATACTTATTTATCATAATAATATTCCTTTGATAGTTGTTTTCTATAATCCTAACAATAGTTTCATTTTGTCCATTACAAGAAAAAAATAAAATATTATATATATATTAAGCTAAAAAGATAGTTATTCATTGCAATTCCGGTAAATAGATAGCGCAAATCTTCATAGTCATAAAATAATAACTATTAATAAAAATCGGGCTCAATTTTTGGGCTATAATTTCCTATTTCTATATTCAATGAATGCGCTAAAAATAAATAAAGCGAATAAAATACCAGTATAATAAATCCTAAAAGGTATTGGGATGTATTCTTTACATGTATGATAAAAAATATAAGCAGCAATTAAAAAAATCAATAATATTATTCTAAATAATTTCATGCATAAATAATTATAATTTCATGGACTAAAAAATAAACTAATCAATAATAAATTTATAAACAATTTAGAAAGCAATTGAAATTATTTGAAGCTAAATTAACTACCCATTAATTAGGATTGCAGTCATTTTTAGATATTGCAATTATAAATACCAAATTGTAAGGAGCAGTATTATACTAGCTGTGCAAAGCTAATTTATAGATGTACATAACACAATACCGAAATATGTTCAAAAATTCGGTAGGAGAAGATGGGAGCGAGTGCGGAAGGTGGGAGCGAGTGCGGTGAGCGAGTGCGGGAGCGAATTATGAGGCCTATTTGAAAATTGAATACCTAACTGACGAAGTTGAAACCTGTACTAACTTAATGGGAAGTGTCTTAGGCTGTTTATATAATACAAATTATCAAGTACAACATTAGCAACATTACATCAGTAATTAAATTTTTGCGACACTTCTAGAGGTATGAATAATCCGTAATATTATAATTTGAGAATTTTTAATTTTAAAAATTATTTGCCACGACATACAAATTGCACGACGATATTTTTTTGTAGTTGTTGCCAATTGCTGACATTCTTTAAATGCCAATGGATTTAGTTGAATTCGATGGATGGTTGCTATAATTTTATCGCCGACTTTGGAAGCATTTAAAGGCTGATTATTATAAAAAGCTATATAGTCGGTAATTTCATCAATATTTTTTAATGCAGTTAAGGTTAAAATTACTTCGTAATTTTTTGCAACTGTTTTCTTTTGCTTTCCCATTTATCAATTGCAAATTTTAAGGAAACAGTAGGGCTACTTTCAGCTTCGCTTATACAGTTTTTAAATTCGGTAATACTCAATGGCTCACCGGGCAATGCAAGAGAGTCAATTTCTGAATTATTGACAATACCAATTAAACGCTTATTTTCTAAAGTTTTCAAGGTCTTTAGTGCATCAGAATTATAAATTTGTAAGGTAATTGTATGCATAGCTAATACCTATTAGGCAAATAAATTATATTTTCAAAGGTATTAAAAAAATAGTTAAAAGAAAAAATTATTGATTTTATATACTTCCTTTTGCTTGGGTCGAAAAATTTCAACTTATTTGCTAGAGTAAAAGCAGGGCACTGCATTAATAATTTGTTTTGAGTTTAGGGTGCTTCATAAAATTTTTCTTCATTTAATGTTGCCACTGCTGTTACGATTATGCCACAACTGAATGCTATTTTGGTTTTTATTTACAAGTGCAAAGCTACTTTATAGATGTGCATAACACAATACCGAAATGTGTTGAAAAATTCGGTAGGAGAAGATGGGAGCGAGTGCGGAAGGTGGGAGCGAGTGTGGTGAGCGGGAGCGAGTTAGAGAAGCGGGAGCGAGTGCGGGAGCGAATTATGAGGCCTGTTTGAAAATTGAATACCTAACTAACGAAGTTGAAAACTTCGCCAAGCAAAGTATTAAACATCCATACACCCTAATTTATTTAAACACATGATTATAATCTGTATTAAAAATAAGGTTCCAGGAGATGCCGGTTATGGCCCACCAAAGTGTTTTATCTAAAAATGGATATTTTTTAATGATGGGCAAATTTTCGTGCATAACAATGGCAAAAGGCACACAAAGGCTTGATACCATAGTGGTTTTAGCGATATGCCATGCATCTACATGGTAACCGAGTATGTTAGGCGCATATTGCCATGATATTTGATGATTCCAAAATTTAGGGTCTAGATTTTGAAAAATAGATGAACCAAAATGATCGTTGGTAGCATCCATAAGTGCATTGCATGTAGCAGCTGTTAGTAAGGAACCACTCATCCAAACAATATTGCTTCGCTTACTGTCATCATCATAAAATTTTATTTTGGCATGGGCACAAAATGATATAGCGAGCATCATTATTATTAAAACTTTCTTCTTCATGTTGTTTTATTTTAAGTGCAATTCATTAGGTTAGTTTATAAGTTTAATAGTTAAGCAACATCACAAATTTGCAATATGCCCCAGATGAATACAATACCGAATGGGGTGATTTAAGTGGTATGGTTTTTATTAGCTTACTGAGCCTAGGAACCATTATTTCGGGATGCTGATTCCGGTGCTTAGCTCTAATGTGGTGGCCCGAACATTTGGGCCTAAATGATGGAGGGTATCTTGTAGCTCCTGTAACAAAAAAGTTTATGCCCGCCTATGAAGTGTTTGTATTAATAATACTAAATTGCAAGCTATAAACTGCAAGCTGTATGAAAGGCATAATATTAGCCGGGGGATCCGGTACCAGACTTTACCCGCTTACCATTGCTGTAAGTAAGCAGTTGATGCCGGTTTTTGATAAACCCATGATTTATCATCCTTTGTCCACCTTAATGTTGGCAGGCATTAGGGAAATTTTAATTATAACAACTCCTGATGATCAGGCAGCGTTTAAAAAATTACTGGGCGACGGTAGTGCTTTGGGTTGCCGCTTTGAATATGTAGTGCAACCTAAACCGGAGGGTTTGGCGCAGGCTTTTATTTTAGGTGCCGACTTTATAGGCAAGGACCCCGTAGCTTTGGTTTTAGGAGATAATATATTTTACGGCTCCGGCATGGGTACTTTATTACGCAATAAACTTAACCCTAATGGTGCGGTTGTTTTTGCATACCAAGTGCTTGATCCTGAACGATATGGCGTGGTGGAATTTGATAAAGACTTTAAGGTGTTGAGTATTGAAGAGAAGCCATTGAAACCAAAATCGAACTATGCGGTGCCGGGACTTTATTTTTATGATAATGATGTGGTGGCTATTGCACAAAATATGAAGCCATCGCCCAGAGGAGAATTGGAAATAACAGATGTAAATAAAACTTATTTAGAAAGAGGCAAGCTGGAAGTAGGGGTATTGGATCGTGGCACAGCATGGTTGGATACAGGTACTTTTGACTCGTTGATACAGGCCGGACAGTTTATTGAGGTTATTGAAAAAAGGCAGGGCTTAAAGATTGGTTGTATAGAAGAAATTGCCTACCGCAACAAATGGATTGATGATGCCCAAATGGAAAAACTGGCTCAAATTTATATGAAGAGCGGTTATGGTGTTTATTTAAAGAATTTAATAGGGAATATTTAAGGAATGATGAATGATGTGATGTTTTGGCTGCAGCCCTTTATTGCAGCATTTACGGGTTGGTTTACCACATGGATAGCTATTTTTATGCTGTTTCACCCCAAGCAACCTAAACGTTTTTTGGGCATTACCATACAAGGTGTTTTTCCGAAAAGGCAAAAGCAGTTTGCCATGAAGCTGGGTAAGGTAGTAGCCACCGAGCTGATTAATTTTAAAGATATAGCCGAACAGCTGAAAGACCCCAGGCACTTAAGCCAAGTAAAACCAATTATTGAAAAGCATTTAGATGACTTCTTAAAGGTGAAGTTGAAAGAAAAGCTACCCGTAATTGCCATGTTTGTAAGCGATGGTATGTTGGGGCAAATAAAAGAAGGCATGCTGGAGGAGATAGAACAGTTATTGCCCGATGTATTGAGTCATTACACCGATAGCATGACCAATAAGATAGATATTGAGCAAATGGTTACCAATAAAGTAGCCGACTTTAGCAGCGATAAGCTGGAAGAGATATTGAAAATAGTAATGAGTAAGGAATTTAGGTTTGTGGAGTTGATAGGTGGCGTATTGGGATTTGTAATTGGATTGATACAAATGGGCCTGTCGTTTATATGAGAATAAGGATATTTTTGTCCTATGTGGGTAAAATTGTAGCTTTGTAGAAACCGATTAATAGATGCCCCATTATTTTTCCTTAGGCGAGATACCGCATAAGCGCCATACCCAATTTAAGCGTGCTGATGGCGAATTATATTCTGAGCAATTATTTAGCACCGAAGGGTTTTCGAGCAATTACTCCTTGCTGTACCATATACATCCGCCAACGGTCATCATCAAATCGGAGGAGCCTAGAGATGTGAGTCCGAAGGCAGCAACAAGCAATATATTAAAGCATAGAAGTTTTCAGGGTTTTCATGTAAAGCCTTGTGCAGATTATATAGAAAGTAGGAAAACCGTACTATTTAACAGCGATGTGCATATCAGCTTAGCCGCGCCCACCAACAGCTTTACAGGAAATACATTTTATAAAAATGCCGATGCTGACGAAGTGATTTTTGTGCATGAAGGAGAAGGTATATTGCATACCCAATACGGCGATTTAAGCTTTGCCTATGGCGATTATTTAGTAGTGCCGCGCGGTACTATTTACCAAATAAGCTTTAAGCAAGAGCACAACAGATTATTTATAGTAGAATCTTTTAGTGCCATAAGCTTTCCTAAGCGCTATTTAAGTAAGTACGGGCAATTATTAGAGCATTCGCCGGTTTGCGAGCGCGACATTAGAAAGCCTGTATTTGTGCCTGCCAAAGATGAAAAAGGTGAGTTTTTAATACAGGTAAAAAAGAAAGGCTTGCTATACCCTATTTGGTATGGTAACCACCCTTTTGATGTGGTAGGTTGGGATGGTTGTGAATACCCCTATGCACTGAGCATACATGATTTTGAGCCTATTACCGGGCGCGTGCATCAGCCACCACCGGTGCATCAAACCTTTGATGCCCATAATTTTGTAATCTGTAGCTTTGTGCCCAGGTTGTACGATTATCATCCGCAATCTATACCTGCCCCTTATAACCATAGCAATATAGACAGCGACGAAGTGCTGTATTATGTGGATGGTGATTTTATGAGTAGGAAACATGTAACCAGGGGCATGATTACCTTGCACCCCGCGGGTATACCCCATGGGCCACATCCGGGTGCGGTAAAAAGAAGCATTGGTGCCAAAGAAACCAAAGAATTGGCAGTGATGGTAGATACCTTTCACCCGTTGGTACTGAGTACAGAGGCCATGGCCATAGAAGATGAAGGATATATGATGAGTTGGGCGGAATAAAAAATTATAGAAAAAAAAAATTAAACATATTTTATGCTATCAGCAGTAAGTAAGAAAATGGAATTGGCGCAGGACTTCCTGCCTATTAAAGGAACAGACCATGTGGAGCTATATGTAGGCAATGCCAAGCAGGCAGCCCATTTTTACAAAACCGCATTTGGCTTTCAGTCGCTAGCCTATGCAGGGCCGGAGACAGGCGTTAGAGATAGAGCCAGTTATGTATTGGTACAAGATAAAATAAGATTGGTTTTAACAACACCATTACATTCGGGCAACCCCATATCGGAGCATATTAAAAAGCATGGTGATGGCGTAAAGATATTAGCCATGTGGGTAGATGATGCCTATGCATCGTTTGAAGAAACCACCAAAAGAGGAGCAAAGGTTTATATGGAACCCCAAACCCTTACAGATGAGCATGGAGAAGTGAAATTAAGCGGTATCTATACTTATGGCGAGACCGTGCATTTATTTGTAGAGCGCAATAATTATACCGGTGCGTTTATGCCCGGATATCAGCCGTGGCTTAGTAATTATAACCCGGAGCCAACAGGATTGTTATATGTGGACCATTGCGTGGGTAATGTGGGTTGGAACCGAATGAACGATACCGTAAAATGGTATGAAGAAGTGATGGGTTTTGCCAATATACTTTCATTTGACGATAAGCAGATTAATACAGAATACAGCGCCTTGATGAGTAAGGTAATGAGTACCGGTAATGGTTATGTGAAATTTCCGATTAATGAGCCGGCAGAGGGTAAGAAAAAATCGCAGATAGAGGAATACCTTGACTTTTACGAGGGAGAAGGCGTGCAACACGTGGCTATTGCTACCCACGACATTATACATACCGTAAAACAATTAAAAGCCCGTGGTGTAGACTTTTTAGATACACCTGCATCTTACTACGAAATGCTAACCGAGCGCGTGGGGAGTATAGATGAAGAAATAAAGCAGTTACAGGAATTAGGTATATTGGTAGATAGAGATGAGGAAGGCTACTTATTACAAATATTTACCAAACCATTACAAGATAGGCCTACCCTATTCTTTGAAATTATACAGCGTAAAGGAGCTAAAAGCTTTGGCGCAGGTAACTTTAAAGCCTTATTTGAGAGTATAGAAAGGGAACAAGCCAGAAGAGGTAATTTATAAGGAATTAATAATATCTTTGCAAACGAAAAGAACTTTGAAAATATTTTCAAAGTTTTTTTTGTTTAGGCACTAACATTTAAAGCCCAACTAACATCTAATATATAGTTAAGCATATTGCATTTTCACCTTTTTAATTAAATAAACATTATGAAAAATCTCTTCTTTACAATTATGGCCCTCCTCATGGCGCAGCTTAGCTTTGCATGTACGGCGGGTTTTTCCAACAACAACACAAGTGCTAACAACAACTTGTTGCAGGTAAACTTTATTAACAGTTCAAATCCCGGAACATTAATGGCGGGACAAACAGCTATGTATACTGTGCGTTTCGGTGATGGCCAATCTAGCAGTGTGGGTTATAATGGCAGTGTTTATCATAATTACTCCACATCGGGTACTTATACTGCAAAAATGATTGTTACTGTAATAGATTCATCCAACCAAACCTTAGTTTGTGCAGATTCTACAAGTGCAACAGTAACTGTTAACTATAGCCCATGTGCATCATCAGTATCAGTATCTTATGGTTCTAATGGCGCTATAACCTTTACCACCAGTACACCGGGTGGTGCAAGCGGCATGACTT